>ERZ857882.2051-NODE-2051-length-21910-cov-3.661450_pt1 | contig 21910 bp, 26 predicted proteins | sample MGYA00519697_ERZ857882 | MGnify/ENA primary metagenome ERZ857882 (study PRJEB31778, sample SAMEA3449373) | human gut metagenome | biome: human gut; feature: human-associated habitat; material: faeces | place: United Kingdom | collected 2010/2012 ...
TTTATGAAATTCGCAGTGTAGTTTTGTGCAATTTTTCAAATTTGCTCATTTATAGCAATATAATTTGACTTTTTTGATACTGACGTCTTATTAAACTTCTAGCATTTATTTTCTTTTTTCGCCGTTACTGTAAAAATCATCTGCTTCTACAGGATAATAATAAGGCTCACTACTCCAATAGTGACACCCACTTTTCCCTTTTCTATCGATACTATAAAATTTACAGTCTTTACACTTACATCCAATTTCTACAGTTTCCATTTTAACACTCTCCTTTTCCATATAAACATCTTATAATTATATGAAACTTTTATCGCTTTGTTCTTTATCTTGATTACATTATAATATATATCCCCATATATTTCAACGTACAAATCTCACAAATATAACCCTATATATTTGTAAAATATGTATATGCGCCCATATACATATTCATGCTATAATATGGTTGGAGGTGTATATAATGGGAAACAAATATACAGAAGCACAAGCCGCTGCTACCAAAAAATATTTAAAAAATATAGGTGAATATAAGTTAAGAGTAAGTAAAGAAGAAAAAGAAAAGTATATGAATTATGCCAAATCCTGCGGTATAAGTTTAAACACGTTGATTATTGAAGCTGTTAATGAAAAAATAGAAAGGGAGGTAGGAAAGTGATTGATATTTTAGAGTTGCGAAAAATAAACCAGTCAAAAAACATACTTTTGAGAGCTGCCGCTTCACGATTTCTTAATCGTTAAAGCGACAGCCCCTTTTTCTGTTATTTCTTATTTGCAAATAGATAAGCTCTCCGATACTGGCTCTGTTTTTCGACTGGAAGGAAGAAATAAGTTTTTACCTGCTTTTCTGTCAATCCTTCTTCTAATCCAGTCAGTATCTGATCGATCTGTTCCTGATTAAGTTCTTTGATATATCGTTTGATACATTCCGTAATACTGCCTGATAAATCATGGTCTTTCCTCTCCCCTATTTGGGATTTCTTTTGTTCTGATAATCCTTCCACATCTTCCGGAATCTTTTCATTTGGATTTATTTTTTCCATTTTCGCCTGTTCAAAAATTTTAGCAACTTCATCCTCGGACAGCGGGGGTTCTTTTCTCCAATTGAGATACAAGAACTCTTCTTCCGACATTTCAAAGACTTTGATCGTATCATCTGTCTTTTCGGCTGCCTTGTAAAATTCCACATCTTTTTTATCCAAGAACTGGATTGCAGACTTTGAGGTGATTGTCCGGTATGTCATTGTTTCTTTATTGAATACTACCCTGACAGGATTTTTATATCCCTCTTTACCTGCAAGCTGCTCCGATTCTTTCCACTCTTTCGTTCCAAAAGGCAGGTTCTTCCAGTCATAGATCGGATACTGACCTTCCAAAAAGATAATACAGTCTTTTCGCGGCATACGTCTTATCTCTGCCGGAGTCATCAGCGTTCTTCCCATTTTATCATTATTTAGACTGGCGTTCCCAAAATGTCCCGTTGAAGTACCATCCGTCCTCTTATCTATCGTCATATCCCCCAACAGCTTAGATATATATTCATGTGTAGAAAATGCTGATGGTCCCGATCCGAGATATATCATAACCGCACAGTTCTCGCAGAAAATTTCCCACTTATCATTTGGGAAGAGTGTCTTAATCTGAGCGATTGACTGTAAGATCGGTACGATTGACAGGTTCCTGCTTCGGATCGTTCCCATCAGCTTTTCCGTATCGAGCGGTTTCGGTCCGGCATAATATTCATCCGCCCATAGCCTCACATGAATCGGCAGCGATCCGCCGCACTCAAAATCTGCCGTCCTGATCAGGACATCAAATAATTGCGTATAAAACATCGCAATCAGGAAATTAAACGAATCATCATTATCCGGCAGAATCAGGAAGAGTGCTGTCTTTTTATTCGGATTTCCATCTACACCTAACCCAAGGCTCTTGATATCAATATCATCTTCCTCTACAATTCGTTTGACGCCCGCAGTCTCACATAGTCTTAACATAGCATTTACCATGATCACAATACTCCTGACCGTCTCGGTCGCCCCCTCTTTTAATTTACGATAGTCCCTGACCGGAGGGTAATTCTCTCCCTTAACCTTTGCTAACCTGTTCATTTCTGCCTGCAACGCCGTTGTTCCCTCGTCATCAATCTTTTTCGATTCCATGTTTACCAGTTTCAGGATATTATTCAGGCAGCCATATCGCCCTTGTTCCAATGCTTGAAGCCACTCATAGTAGAACATTGCCTGTAGATACAGCGCAACACCGTCATCCCAAAATGGGTCCCCTTTCATAGCATCCGGAGGTTTCACGGACTTCTGCATATTCGTAATCAACCGTATCAGATCGGTTTCAGTTTCAACATATTCGAAGCAGTTCCAACGGTCAGATTCTTCCGGCTTGATAAAATTAAGAGCTTTTACCGTAATCCCTTTCTTCTTTAGATACTTCCCATGCTTTCTAAGCAAATCTCCTTTTATATCCAGAAAAACATTTGTAAAAGCCGCCTGAAACAGATTCGGAGTCAGTATGGATGTTGTTTTGTATGAGCCTGAGCCTCCAATCACAAGCATGTTCATATTTGATAATTTATTATTTGATACTGCTATATTTTTAGACAGATATGTATTTTTCATATCGTCCTTATCCCGTAAGGTTTTACTTAACTGTTTTACATTCGCCCACTGTTCTGAGCCATGTTCTACGCCAAACTGTGTATTCCGATAGTAATTCAGATACCATGCAACAAACATGATCCACAGCAAAAATGCAACGCCGAAAAAAGCCGGAGTCTTTTCTGTCCACCAATTTTTGAAAGGGTGCTGCACGATATACAGCAGCCCCTCTTGAAAATTTTCAAACGTAATATCCGGGATCAGGAAAAGTCCGCATAGATAATACGCTATTACTCCCATGCCGAGCAAAAGTAAAAAGAATACTCCCCACGGTGTCTTTCTTCTGTCAACGCCCATAGCTTACCCTCCTACTTTACTTTCATCGGAACGTGCGATGTTCTTTCCTTTGTAATTCCTGCCGCCTTTTCAACTGCTTTGTTCTGTGTTGGCTCTAACTGTGTTTTCTGTGTAAATTCCCTGCTCACTTTATCATAATGTCTTTCAAAAAGTTCACTTCCCGACATCCGTGCTTCCCCTCTGATCAGCTTCCCTCGACCATCTAGCACAAGTGGTTTTCCCTCTTTTTCAATAAAGGCATAATATGTATTGCCTTCATTGGCGGCAAAGACCTGTTCGAGCGGGATCAAAAGCGTCTGCTCCGGGGCTGAATTTCCCGTATACCATGTCCCCGGCACACGGCTGTAGAAAAATCCATTATCTACGGCTTTTTGCTTGTCTACCGCTGATAAATGCGACTGTTCTACGCAGGTTTCACGATCAATTGATATTTTCTGATAAGTTGGATCATTTTCGTATCTCAGATAGTTCTCGTCACTTTCACTTCTTATTTTCTTTTCTTCTGTCATGACCGCTTTTTCTACTTCTCCCTTTTCCTGCCCCTCGTACTTTTCATTTGCCTTTTTCAGTTCCTCGCTTGCGGTATCAATATACTGCTCTTCTGTGATTTCTCCTGTTTTCGTGTAATTTGCCATACTCATAACAGTCATATCTTTTACTTCTTTCCCTTGCTTCAGAAGAGACTCATTATGCAACTTCATCCAAAACGCTACGCCTTCGACCTCAGCATCCGGCACTACGATCTGTGTTTCGCTGTCTCCGACGTGCAGATCGGGCAGAATCGAATAATTGATCTTCATTTCGCCAAAATCATTTTTCATTGCTTCTACTGCATCCTTGCCCTCAATCGGGAGGCTGATAATTTTTGTCCGCCCGGACGATAGGTTTGTCAAGCCACGCAGGCTTTTCTCTCCACCCTGCATCCGATTCATTACATACCGTTCCATCCAAGCCGTAAATTTTTCCTTATCATCATTTGATACTGCGATCTGCACCATACCATCATCTTTATTCAGGTCGGGCATGACTACGTGGGTGATCCCCGATTGCTTTAACTCCTCCAGAGCAAGGTTCTCTTTTTCATTCAGCCGCGCCGCCGCTTTTTCTGCCTTATTTAATTTTCCGAACGTCTGCTCCCTTCCTTTCTGATCAAGATAAATCTCTCCTGTCGCTTCATTTTTTAATACAACTTTTTCTGTGCCCTCCATGATCCTGCTCTCAGCCTTCCACGGGCTGTAATTCTTGTCATACGGCAGATTCACAATCATATATTTTCCATCCGTAGCTTTCATAAATTCCTGAACGTTTTTAAATTCGTTTTTTGAGATCTTTTTTTCTTTTGCCATTCTTGCGAGGTAGGTTACAAGCAGTGCCGCACCTACATTGTCAGCTTAAAAAACGGATCCATCAAAAAGGCAGCCTTTTGGACTGCCATAATAACGTTTTGTGTTTCTCTGTCTGTATTACTCATTCGATAAACTCCTTTTCAAACGTACCGAATTTCGGTACGAGGTACTATATGCAGTTTTCTAATCACTTCTGTTCGTACCTGATTTCGGTACATTATAATTTAGGCTTCATAAAAGACTTACTCAGCGCGTTTACCACTTTCTGCGTTTCTTTCCGCATTTCCAGATTATTCTTGACAGCCGCATGATCCGGCTTTATAATAGTATCAAAGTCAAGAGCAGGGTGGTCTTGTCGCAAGTGGAGCGGCAATAACGCAAACTCTTGACTTTTTTGTTTGTCAATATAAATCAACTGATTTCCGTCTAATGCCCTTTCAAAAAATCCCTGAAAATCATTTTTCCCGTATACGCTCGTAACAAAGTTGGACTTTCTGTGTTTCCGTTGGTAAAATGCAGAGCCTTCCAGAACAAAGGTCAGAATGACCGGAAGCCCTTTCTTGTCTTTGTAATCCAGAACAACAACGAGGGAATCCTTCCTCGTAGAAGATTCCATAATCATTGCCGGATGTTCTAATGCCTCTGGTAGTTTCTTGATCTCCTCCATACTCAACCCATGATACTGCTTATGTTCCTGTACTTCGGGAGTCATGCAATTCTTTAGATGTCTCTGCGTAATGTGCATAGGCAGAGGTTGACAGCCCGCTTTCAGGAGCAGATCAGGCGTATCACATATCTTTATCGCTTCTCTGCTGTGCAATTCTCCTTGTCCCCATTTGTCTACTGCCTCCCCAAACAAAAGATATTGCTTACACTTCTGAGCATAATCCTTTAACTGCTCTGTGTCGTATTTCTCTACTACCGACTCTTTTCGCCCTATGCTTTCTTCATATGCCTTAACAATTTCTATCACTTCCCGCTCTTTTGTCGCGATCCGGGAAAGTCCGTATTCCCCTATCACTTTCCTGAAAAACACGGTACCCTCTTTCAATTCTTTTAAATCAGCATGGATTTCCTTGATCGTATTATGAAGTATCTTTCTGTCCTGTAGCTCCGGTCTTATTTCTTTGCCGATCTTATCTTCTGTTACTTCCATCGTAGCCTGACTAATTGCCTTATACTCACTTTCTGGAAGCAATTCAGCCTGATATTCCATGTATGCAGCAGCCTTTTCCGCCTGCTGTACCGCTTTTATCAATGTCTCCGGTTTCTCCTTAATCTGACCGATCCAACTCTGCACATATGCCTTATGATTCTTTATATGCCCTTCCTGTTGCTCCATCCGCAGGTTTGCCGACATAAAACATGAGCTGATCTCAGCGATCAGCTCCTCATAAGCATATGCCTGTGATCCAAAGTGTCCCGACATATCCCTGTTTAATCTGTGCGGTGCTCCTGTCGCATGTCCTAGTTCATGCAGGGCGGTTGATCCATAAGCATATTCACTGTAAAACGACTCTGGGATGGGCAGATGTATCTTATCCTCCGAGGGGCGGTAAAAAGCCCTGTTTCCTCCATCATGTAAGATTTCCACTCCCATATTTTTTGATAGTGTTGTGATTAATTGATCCGGTTCGATCTGCCTTTTCTCTGGTTTTGGCAAGGCAGGAATCCCTTCAATCAAATCCGCATTGAATACTGTAGAATACTGTACCCTGAGCAGATACCGTTCTCCAAATTTTTCCCATGATTCACGAAATTTCTGCCATGATACCATTTTCTTTTCTTCCGTGTCATAAGGAAACCAATATTCTACCTTCACGCCCTGCCCTTTTGCATTATTTAGTCTCCATCCCCTTTCTTTAATCTGATAGAACGTAGCCCACCGTGGTTCTTGATATCCCCTTGACATTGCTATCAATGACAAGTAAAACCGATTGATTCCCTTATATCGGTGTCCGCTATTGGCGTTATAAGGGGATTGGGTACCATTTCCGCTCCATTCCTTTTTCCAGTCCAGTTGCTTCTCTTCCAGAAGATCAAGAAACGTCTGGGCGATCTGCTCTCTGTACTCCTTCGTTTTCATCCTCCTGCCCTCTTTCTTCCTCAGTTAATGTTTCATCATCAATAAAAATTATCATCTGATCCTCTCCTTTAAAGTTTTAGCAGTATATCTATTTCCCTCTCTTCCTCCTTCTGTCTGATTTCATCAGGCAGCTCCACCCCTGCTTCTGTATATAACTCTCCTTTACTATATCGGTTTAAGTCCATTTTTTCCGCACTTCGCGTATCAAGATACCCATTCCTCCCAAGATAAGCGTTCTCATTGATCGCGGTATCTCTTCCGTATGCTTCATAATCCATATAGTTATCTATACCCATCTGCTGTAATTGGGAGCGCAGCCCGTTATTTTTTGCAATCGTATACCCGTATTTTTCCTCTTCTGAAAAGTCTGCGGTTTCCATTCCATTAAAGTCGTAGTGATAATAAGGGATTTCTTCTGACTGCAATAACAGATTTCCCATTTCTATTTCTGTTATCATATCTTGATCCCGCATTGCCATAGCATATGCACTAACCGCCTCTCTATTTATTTCCTGATTTTGTAAAAGATGGGCGAGCATGTTAAGCTCCATGGGCGAACTGTATTCTCCGATCACATTTTCCAAAAATCCCCATTCCCTCGGAATTTCCCATGCGCTTATCATATATTCTTCATCTTTTCCTAGCAGCTCCCGAAGCCGTCTTTGCAATTCCTCCTGATTCATCGGAAGCCGAAATACTTCTCCCTCGATCTTTCCCTCTGTATATGCTCTTAGATTAAATACATTGATTTCAAATTCTCTCATATCTGTTTCTGCTCCTTTCATCTTTTACCGGACTTAGCTCTCGCTCTAAAGATTCCCCGTGCTCTTTCGCAAGTTCTTTGTATGCCTTTATTACCGCCTCACTGATCGCTTCCTGTACCTTTTTTGTTGTCCCATATACGATATCTTTATATCCCTCTGCATAATACTGAGGCATGTTCAAAAACAGCCCCCTTTGTCCTTGTTTGATCGTAACGCCATGTATCGTAAGACCACACAGCTTTATATTTGCGACCCCGCATATGACCACTTTTGCGTTCCCTCTCTTTTGAAGTGCAAGGGGCGTTACAGACAGCACTTCGACTTTCGGCGTGTTTAAATCTTTCGAGATTTCTTTTTTAATTGCTTCCCCAACTGCTTGGTTGATCTTGGCGCGCAGCTCCTGATCGGGAGACACAACATCCTTCCATTCCCCTTTATACTCTTTCCGGGGATAACTTAAAAAGGCTTTCTCTTCTCCAGATTCATTGTCGATGTATCGTCTCATTTGTACCGGGAATTTAATGCAGCGGTCGATCATCACCTGTCCGTATGCGTATACATCATCCTGCTCTGATAATCTCATATCTGCCTGAATTTCATGCATCACTCTATCCCTCCTTTCAGAAAAAAAGAGCCCTGCATGTCACTTCTGCAAAACTCTTCTTAATCTTCTTTTTTTCTGATGTTTTCTCTAATTTTTTTTAATCGTGTCATTACATTTACCGTAGCTCCGGGTATTGCGATCTGCTCGATTTCTTTTACTGACATTCCCTCCTCTCTGCATTGTAAGAAAAACTCAACCTGCTCTTCACTGTACTTTTTATTTGACAGAAAATTCTCCACGAATCTTTTTACCTCACTGCTTCTCGCGCGTTTTGAAAGCATTCTAAAAACATGTTCCATCCCCTTTGAAAAACTTCCCTTCGGCATATCCTCCTGTATATCGCTTGTTACATTCTCTGGTTCTTCGTTCTCCGATTCTTTTCCCACCTGTTCTATCCTGCTCTGCTCCTGAACCTTTTCATTGACAGCAGCTCTTTCCGTCCATGAGTTTTTCTTTTGTTCTAATTGCAGCAGCTTTTCTTCTAAGCTCTGATTTTTTTCCTCCAGTTTGCTGATCTTCTCCTCCTTTTCCTTCACTGCTTCACTCTCATGTGCCTGTTCCTGTATCGCTTTCTGTAAAGCTGTCTCTATACTGCGTTCAAATATTTCCTTTGATATCTTGTTTTCATTACACGCCTGTCTTACTTCCAATTTCAAGGCTTCCAATTCCCTTTTCAGGATATCCGTTCGTGTCAGACGTTCTCTTAAATAATCAAGCCGCTCCTTCTTTATCTGCAAAAGGTTTCTTTTATTCTCGATCATGCTTGTAAGCTGCTCTGCTGACATTCCATCCAAAGCACAGATATACAGCCATTCTCTTGTCACCCAGTCTGTAATTTTTTCGTTGCCTAACACCTGCTGAATATCCGTGCCAAGCTGCATACTCTGCGCGATTGTTATTTGATACTTTTTGACGCGCTCGTTTTGTCTAGCTTCCTCGTCCATACTCTCTCTCCTTTCTTAAGTTTATTTTTCACTTTTTCTGGCGAAAATTGTGCCGCTTTCCATGCTTCCTGATCCACTTTTTTAATATGATTGAGGATCCGTCTCTCCTGCCGGATTGCTGTTAACTGTTCTTTAATCTCCGCCTCATTTTTCCGAAATTTCCAGAAGTCCTGAGGGAGAGATTCTTCCAGTTCTTCCATTTGATCTAAGAGATTTTCAAAGCGGTCATCCCAATCCGGCAGACGTGACGCCTCTTCGCTGAGAGCTTGATACTGTTGATACACTATATCTTCTTTTAGTATCATACTCTCCCCTCTTTGTCCCTTTAAAAATTTTTCCAAAGCCCGCAATTCTTTTTCCCGCTCTGCAACATCCTCCATACTCTTTATATCTTGTCGCAGAATATAACGGCAATCCTCACGTAGTTTTTCAAGCTGTAGCATATCCCTCCTTACTTTTCCCTGATTCACACGGTATGGATTTTGTTTTGCATAGTAAGTAGCTGCTTGATACATTCCCCGTATATATCTTTTTTGATAGCCGGACAGCGCAGGGATTACAGGTAACACCTGTTTCATCTTTGCCTGTTTGATCCAAGGCGGTCTTTTGGCTTCTATATCCGGTTTGATATGCTCGCCTAGTATTCTCTTTTTAATGTCTGCAACAGTATATCCGCTTCCTAATGTGTCACTTCGTTTCCTGTGATTTCCCGGAGCGCAGAATGTAAGATATTCTCCTTTTTCATTGTATCCAGATCGGGGGAAAGTGTAGCCGATCTCTTTCATCTGTTCTAAAAAATCATTCCATGACTCTGAACGTTCGATCATATAGTCAATGTCTGCCTGTATGATCTTTTTCCATGTGTAGCGACCTTGCTTATCCGCAAGATGTTCCGCGTAAGATTTCCCTTTTTTCTTTTCCTTTTCGTATTCCAGTCTTGACAGTCCATGCCTTTCACAGATTTTATCTGTGATCGGTTGGATATACCGCTCCCAGTCACCTTTCTGGTAGCGGTATTTATATCCTGTGTTACGTCCCACGGAATTAAATACAATGTGCGCGTGAATATGCGGCTGATCGTTATGGACTGCAAAGACATAATCATACTGGTCGCCCAAATATTCCTGACAAAATTCCTGTACCACTTCATACGCTTTTTCTTCTGATATCTCTCCAGGTTTCCAGCTTAATATAAAATGATACCCCTGCCGCCCGTCCGTTTTCTCCCAATCCGCTTTTGTCTCCATCATAATATCGTAGACCTCTTGAGGCGTACTTCCCGCATTTCCTCCGACTAATGCTCTGTCTGCTGTCTTCTTCGGGTTCATGATATATTCGATCGAATGTTTCAAATGGCGGCTTGCACCATGAGGACTTGATTTAATATTCATCAGTTTTGTGATTCCCACATTCCCCACCCTCCAATGCTTCCAAAAAAGATTCAAATTTTTCCTCAATCTCTTTCAGGCTCTTATGAAGCCTTTCGCTTTCCTCTGCCTGATAATATCCTTCATTGATTTTCTTCGTCACCTGATTGATATTAACGCCGATCTTTCTGATCTGGTATGTCAGCTCACGTACTTCACGGTTCAGCTTTTCATTCTCTTTCGCCTGTCCTGATTCATGCAGCACACATTTGCGGATATATGCTGATAGATTTTCCTTACCGGACTTTACGCAAGTCTCATGATCTGTCTTTGCCATTTTTTTCAATTTTTCGTACTCTTTTTCTGATAATCTTGTCCGCACTACGACCGATCTTATTATCATAGGCATCCTCTCAATTCTGAGTCATGCCCGATGGATGCCTCTGCATAAACTGACGGAACAGCTCAAAATTCTCGTCCGTAACCTCTCCAAAATTTTCCGTGATGATCTCCATCACTTTTTCATTTTGTTCTGCCTTTTTTCGCGCCTCTTCCAGTTCAATATCTTTTAAAAGTTCTTTTCTTTTATCCTGTAATTCTTTCTTCTTAACCTCCACCTTTTCCAAGTCGGTTTCCACTTTTTTTAACTGCTCATATAATGTCATTTGTCTTCGCCTTTCTATCAAAATATTTTTCTTTATCTACACAAAAAATGTTACAGTACCGGAGGCGGAAACACTATTTCCTCTGCTATAGTTTTCTCTTTTACTTGTGCCACTTCTCCTGACAATTGTTTCACTTCTTTATGCAGTTCCTTTAATTCTTCCATCACATTTTCCACTGTGATTTCCTGTGCAGATTCTAAAATTTTCTGTTCAACAAAGTCACTCGCTGTCGGATACTTTATCTTGTCTCTGTTCTCTATAATTGCTAATGCTTCCTGCGAAAATCGGAACGATTTTTTCTCTCTTTTCATTTTCTCACCTCTCTTTTTTCTGTATGCCGTTTGTCCGACGTGTGCACAACCTGTCGGACGTTCTGTACTCCATTTGTCGGACATATGTACCTGTTATGCCCTGTTCTGTACCCCATTTGTCGGACAGTTACAGTCAATATGTGCTATTTTGTGTGCCGATTGTCGGACATTAATAGCATTGCGGCATTTTGTGCGACACAGAAGTAGATTATACGGCAAATCCCGTCAGGGATTTGGCAAGATACGCACTATGTAGGACATAGCACAATCTTGTTAGGGGAGCGCCCCCTAAAACCCCATATAGAAACTATTTTATGACACTGTGCGCCGTTTGTCCGACGCTAGTGCATGCCATTTGTCCGACACTTCCAAACGCCTTTTCCTCGTTTCCTGTCTGACCATACAAAAAAGACTTTGGAAAATTTTCTCCAAAGTCTCTCATTTTGTTTCTGTTTCATTCACATGCGCGGTTCCATGTCTGGAATTTTTTTCTTCGTCTTCCCTGCCTTTTTCTCCACAGCTTCCAGACTCGGAAGTACAGCTTTTTTCGTCCATGTCTTAACGGTTTCTTCTTTCAAAAAAGAAATAAATCCGTCAATTTTTTCTGTCTTATCGAAGATTGCCAGAGCCATATAATATGCTTCCTTATCCTCCCCGTAGATAATCGTCGGAGGATAATCATGTGTCATGAGATAGTAGTTTAAAAGGGTTCGCCCTACTCTTCCATTCCCATCTGCGAAAGGATGGATTGCCTCAAAGTTCAAATGAAAAAATGAAGCTACTGTTAAAATATTTTCTCCTGAATACTCGTTCACCTGATCGCATAAATTTTGGATTTCATCTGGCACTTCTTCCGGCAGAATCCCGATTTCATCCCCCACTACATAGTCATGCACTTTATATGTTCCCGGTCGTTCTCCTTTGTCATAGCGCGTCTGATCGTAGCAGCCTTTCATAAGCAGCCTGTGAATCTCTTTTATCAGATTTTGGTTCAGCGGCTCCCGTTCTATGATCTTGCCGATTAAAAATTGAAAGCAGTCCTTTTGGTTCTGTATCTCGAAAATCGTCCTTAGATCACCGCTGTAATTTTCCAACCGCCCGTTCTCAAATATTTCCCTTGTGTCATGGTAAGTAGTCTTTGGATTTTCAATTTTATTTGAGTTGTAGGCAAATAAAATCTGGAAATTAGACAGTGCAATTTTCAGATCATTTTCATCCTTAATCTTTTTCTCTTGCCATGTCTTTTTCACTTCCTCGTATCCCATACCGTTCCCCTTCCTGTATCACGCTTTCTTTTTTCCTAGCTGTGATTATATCATACTTCTATTTCATTTTGTAAATTTGTTATCCAGTGAGCGATCAGATTTTCAGTGCTACCCTCTTCCTGATGATCTTTCACATAACGGTACACGTCTTCAAGAATATTGTCCATCAGCAGTAAATATTCCTCCATTTCTTTTTCACAGCTTAAACACTGCTTTAGTTGTTTCATTATCGCCTTTTTCAAATAAATTTCTTCACTTTTCGCATACACTCCTGACTTACTCTGCCGCATACAGTCACGAAAAAAATCTCCTGTTCATAGTTCAGTTTTTCCTGCAAACGGTTACTTAAGCAACGAGAATTTGTATGTTCCCTCTCTGCTGTCATACTCTGTTTTAACTCCTTTCTTATCACTTCTAGGCGTTTGGAATCTAATCCAAAAAGTTAATTTTTCTTCTGAAATTTGAATCGAATTTTCTTCAACTTCAACCTCTCTTCGCAACTCATTTTCTCTTTCAAGAAATTGTAACAGCTCCTTTTCTAGTTCTGAAATTTCTTCCTCTGTAAGCTCTTCTTTTAACAATTCTTTGCCTGATAATTGAAGCGGAACTTCCTCTGTATCTATATAAGTCCAAGCTGCCGGAAGCTCCCTGTCACTTTCATAAGTCTGTGCAAATTCTTCCTCTTTTTCACTCCACTTTTCTTCCGCTTCCTGAATAGAAATTCTCTCTGTCCAGAATAAAAATTCAGCCTTATCTTTTTTGTAATTTCCATACAGGACCGAATCACTTTTTTCTTCTAATGTACAATAAAATTCTATTGTATTTTCTTCATTAAGAATACCTTTGCATGTTATTGTCTGCACCTTACTATATGCCTCTTCCTGAGAAAGAAATTCACTGATTTTTTCCTGTATGTCTAAAATTTTTTCATCTGCAAAATATTCCGAAAATAGTTCAAAGCCTTTAAATTTTGTCTTGTCATTTTCTGTCATTTCCATTTCTATCTCTACCTTTTTTTCATTTTTTTCATTTGGTTCTTCTGAAAAAATTTTTTTCCAAAGGAAGCAGATACCTACAATAGACAGTATGATAAAAAAAGTAAGTAAGGTTTTTTTCATCATCTTTTTACCCTCTAATCAAAATAATTTTTTCCTAAATTTACAGCTTTCTCTATACGCGAGTTCCACTCTGGATGACACCCCGATGTACCGGGATTTGCGTGGGATGGATACCAACTTCTGCTTACTACATATTCAACAACACACTTTCCGTTTAAGTGACCATACTCATTACAGCCGGGATCATTTTGATTTTTAATATCACCAATCACAGCATGGATCACCGCACCATCTTCCCTATAAAAATCTATATAATCTCCAACCGACCCGAAGGTACTTGTACAGGCGATCACATAGCGATCCCCAATCTTTGCAAAGCCTTCCTCGTCATAATTCTCACCGCTTTTTTCGCGGAGCTGATACTGCAAACTGGTTTTCGATGTCACCGTATGCCATCCCATATATGTGTGTACAGTCCCCATACCTTGAGGAATAATAATCGCCGCTGTCCCCGGATATTCTGGCGTACAATACCCGACAATATAAGAACTGTCTAGGGGATAACTTCTACTATGTACTGCGTCTGATGTGTTACCCTCAATCGTTACGACGCGGCCACCCTCAACAAATTGCACGATTCCTATATGAGACGGGTTAAAGACGATCAGATCCCCAGTCTTTGGTGTGTATTCTTCTTTTTCTTTATATAATCCTTTTCTGGCAAAATAGTTTTTATATTCGGCAACCGCCCCTGTTTTCGGGAACACCCCTGCTTCGATCAGATCACACTCATTGGCACACCAACTCACAAAGCAGGCACACCAAGGTGTTGCATTCCCGTCAACAAATCCCGTGCCCATTGTATATTCCCAATACTTTGTTCCATCTGTAATTCCATCTTGTGTTAGAGCTATTTCTACAATCTGCTCTGCACCACTGATTCCTGCGCTGGCTGCACCTCCGAGAATCAATGTGATCACTGCACTGACAACCGATACAACAACAGAAATGACCGTTACGACTGCCACGATCACAGCGATCACTGGAAGGAACATAGAAACTGCCATCTGTAGCACTCCCATCAATGCGATCAAAGCTGTAGCTCCTATATATGCGGCAGTCTGACCAATGTTTTCTTTTCCTGCGTTTGCACTTCTGATTCCTTCGATTTTCCCTTGAAGATCATGTGCTGTTTGTTCTACTGCCATTGAGTTTGCTTTCAGGGAATCCTTAAACATATCTGCTGTTTTTTTCGCTGTCCTTGCCGCTATGCTCACTCCCATCGTAGCGCCTGCCGTCGCACCTTCCGTAGCTGCCGTTCCTGCTGTTTTTGCCCCCTCTGACGCCGCTTTACCAGATAGTTCCTGTATACTGCTATTTATCGCCTGTTCTCCGGCTCTGTCGCTTTTTCCATTTGTCACATGTTCTCTTCTAAGCCCAGTGTATCTGGGTTCATTTTTTGCATAATATTTTGCCTTTTTTTGAGCAGATAACTGATTCCATTTACGCTTCACTTTCAGGTTCATGAAATCTTCCGGTAAGATCGGTTCTCCCTGCTCTCTTTCCGCTCCATCCGCCGTCTCTTTTTTATCGTTTCCCATATTCAGGGAACTTAGGTTTGTCTTGACAAAGTTCGCGCCTCTTTTCGCCTCCCGGAATGACGCCCGCGCAAATTTCACATTCTTTTCCGCAGTTTCCTTGATTTCCATTTATACTGCCTTTTTGTACCTTTCTTCCTGATCGGAAGCAATTTCTACGAGCTGCCCCGTCTCTGTCATACGGGTAAGGAGCTGTCTGCTCTCTTCCCGACTGATAGATAGAATTTCAGTAATATCCTGAACACTGACTGCTGACAGAGCCGCAAGACGTAAAACTGTGCTTTCATACATTCCTTCCGGATCGTTTTGTTCTTCTGCTCCTTCAAGTATCTCCTTTCCCTGTTCTTCCATCTTTTTTCCTGATCTGCTCTGTTGTTCCGCTTTCTCATGATAGTTCGTGCTAAACGTCTCATAGAGGACGTTATCTTTCCTGATCTTTGCGTCAAACAGGACAACTTTTTTGTTCCAGACCATGACTCCCTGCCCCTCTTTTCCCGATCCCAATGCCCTGTATTCCTTCTCGCTAAGCTCCTGAATCTGAGCCAGGCTTTTAGCATCTACACCGCCCTGATCCAGAAAGCATTTATAAGCACAGTTGGAAAACAATTCCACCAGAAGCGGATTTGCCAAGGCTGCTGTTACATTCTGCATTGCCATTGTCACGATCCCTCCAAATTTGCGGAACGTAAGGACTGCATTATTAAGCTGTGCCGCCGATCCCGGCTTTTTCGAGATTACCTGTGTTTCGTCCACGATCAGATGTGTTGCCCGCTGATACTTTTTATTGTAATCCATACGGACTGACAGATAGTGCAGGATCGTTACCATAACAGCCTCCCAGTTATTCTCCGGCACGTTTGCCAGTCCAAAACCCGAAAGCCTTTTATTTGTTGTTTTAATATTCGTTGGCTTGGAAAGCATATCACAGCTCCCTACGGTATATTCTTCCAAACAGTTAAAAATCGGGCGTATGATCTTCTCGTCATGTTCATTCGATACCTTCACTAATTCCTGACTGATCTCCTCTCTCAGCATAAGGAGTGTGGGCTGTTTTCTTAATCGTCTCTGCCGGAAGATTTTTTCGTACATACGCTCTGTACAGCGGCTAATTACCGCATCATGCTCCTGTGTCACGTTGATATTTTTCATCACCGCCGCGCATAACGTTTTCGCATATTCCGTCTGGGAGGCGACAAACTCTCTCTTTATTGTTTCGTCTGCCTTAAACACCTCTTCCGTCACTTCAAAACCGTTGAGATAGATTCCGCTTTTGGGAGTCAGATCGAAATAAGTCCCGCCCCATAATTCAATTTCTCGTTTAAACTCATTTTGCGGATCGAGAAGCACAATATCATCATCTGTCGATAAAAGCGTTTGGGACAGCTCAGTCAGCTTGATCAGCATGGATTTTCCACTCCCGGAGTATCCTATAATGATCCCATGCGGGTTCGGCAGCTTTTTCCGGTTCGCAATGATGAATCTACGCGTTGTTTTGTTAATCCCCATCATCTGACCGCCCGGCTCGATCACATCCTGTGCATGATAGGGCTGAAAGGCTACTAATGAAGAGGTAAGGAAAAAACGCATATAATCCACCTGTCTGCCTCCGATCGGCAGAGCTGTATTCCACGCTTTTAACTGGTTAAAGTCGCAGGTTTCCATCGTACAGCCTTCCTTACGCGCTACTGCTTGCATCTCATTGATCCTCTCCGCCAATGTATTTTCATTGTCCGCCGTAATCACAGCTAACAGGTTCATGAAAAACCCCTGTTCGTCATTTTCATCCACCTGATTGATGTAACCCTCAATTTCTTCTTTCCTTTTCGTTTTAGCGTAGGAAGGAAGAACGGCGGGCTGCCCAGCCTTTCTTTTCTGTTCTAGTTCATCTGTAATGTTTCTGTCGTTATTGACTTGTACCGCCGCAAGTTTATCACTTACCACGTCCGTTTCTACCGGTGCAAAATCCATTGTAAGGAAAGACGGGTAAGGTACATTTGCCAAGCTCTGAATAAAGGTATCTGAGTCAATCGTCTTACGGTATTTCCACCCAAACAGTACCGATACATAGGTGTCACCCATAATCATAAAATTCTTATAGGTTTCGATACTACGTGGCATAATGTCATTTTTCCAATCCTTTTTGCTTCCCGGCTCTGAAATCATGTCCTGTTCATCTTTTCTCCCCGGTTGTATCAGGGAGTGCAATACTTTCAACCGCTCCATCCCATCAAGACGGATGATCCGGCTTCCCCATGATTCAAAAGCATCTTCAACGGTTGTTTCCAGTGCGTTTAAATAAATCTCTGCACTTTTTTTATTATCTGCTCGGCTTGTTACTGTAAGATATCTCATTGTAGTCACATTCGGGTTTGTTTCCTCAAGTCGCCATTCTCTCCATTGTCTCATACCTTCTGCAATCTCAGGATATTGCTCTTTATTCTTCTCTGACCGGATTTTTTCTAATAATTCATCCAGATTTTGATATTCATTCGCTAACGTAATTTTAAATTCCACGTTAATTGAATTGAGCCATGCCATAAGTTCCGTTAGGAATATTCTCTGTTCGCCCACATTCTTATTGATATAATTGATGTCCTCAAACAGATATGTTCTATCATACATAGCTTGTTTTTTCTTCGGTTCTAACTTAAAACTTCCTAAACGGTACACTTCATCAATGTTTAATGCCTGCCTTACGTTTTTCGGGCATTTCACGATTGGCATGGATTTTGTTTTTTTCGCTGAAAATACACGGTTTCCATTAAATATTGCCATACTTATTTTCCTCGCTTTATAACAAATAAATTTCTACGTTCTTTGTATTCTTCTCCTTCAAAAGCCAGCTTTCTTGTTTGAAACTGGTACTTTGCAGCTTTTATTATTTCTGTCAAAAACGCCCCTTGATATTTATAAATTCCTAAGAACATGATAGGCGCCATAACAGGAATCCCAAAGTATACGCTGACTGTAATCGACAGACCTGTCAGATACCAGACAAGCACTACAACCCCTATCGCAATTAAAAATGCGAACGCCGCAACCAAACATTCCTTGAGTGTCAGCCCCGCCGCCACTGTGTCCGGAAAGGCTTCGTCAAAGTCCTTATTCATATCAATTTTCATTTGATTCCTCCTATAAGTTAAATGCTTTATTTAGAAATGCTCCTGCTGATTTTACAGATACCGTCATTAAAACCATACCTAAAATCGAATGGATTGCCGAAGCCGCCCCGTCAAACCACTCTACCGCGGGTAACTCTGGCATGTTTACTGAGCCGATCAGGCGGCTTGCGATTGACATAACCAATGCAATTATAACGATTTCCAATGTATTTGACAGGAACGTTTTGATCCATGCGTGTGCGGTCATGTCAATCCCCCTGCCACCCGCAATTGTTGACATTCCAAGTGGATAAAGGACAATCAGCACATACAACTTGATATATCTCCCATAAATGGTAAGGATAATCATGATCGCACAGATAAGTGCCACTAAGAAGTACCCAAACCCAAACAGCCACCAGAACAAATGTGAACCAATATCACTGTTTGATGTATAAAAGTTCATATCCTCAAAATTCATTACCTGCCCTGCGAGTGCGGCTGTCATTTCAAATATTGTCCGTATCACTGTAAGACCTAGCTGTAATGCTACGTTTAATGCAACTACCCGGATCATCAGCTCTACAAAAAGTTCTAAAGTAATGTTTTCCTTCAGGTTTGACGCAATCCGACAAATCCCGATCAGGAGAAAAATATTCGTTAATGTGATACCAATTCCAAGAGCCCACGGGTATAAGGTCTGTGTTGTAAAGTCCCACGCGGACGATGAAAAGCGTTCCGGTGTCGTTGTAAGTAGCCCGGTACAAATCCCCATTGCCCACTGCCAGATACTTTTCGCAAGCACGAAAAACGGACCATAAAATAAATCATTACTTAAAAAGTCCAGTATTTCATCTAACATACTGCCGCTCCTTATCTTGAAAACCCTGCTTGTATTAATGGAATAAGCTGCGGTCCCATGCAGGCTACTAACCCCGAAGCGATACGCTTAAACGCCATAGACTGTGCGCCACCATCCTGTGTGTTCAATGCCTGTGCCCACTCAAATAGTCCCCAAAGTAATAATAAGCTCCCTACTGCCGATACGATTGCCGCTATAATCGTATAGACAACATCAAATCCTGATTCTATGATTGCAGATCCATCCTGTGGTGCTGCCATAACCTGTACACCTATCAGTAGAGAGTGTAAAGCTGCCATTCCCACAATAGACAGAAAAGTTCTTCCTTTTCTGCCCATATTTTGTTTTCTTTCCTTTTTCTTCATCTTAATCCTCCCCAATCCGAAATATTTTTGTACCTATAACAATGATGATTCCTGCCACAAGAATGAACGCTCCAAAAAATGTCAACCCACGGTACTGTGAATATCCTTCTGGTATTGCGATTGTTACCGCCAGCGCACATATAATCCCTATCAAAATCGCTACTGCCATCAAAACTTTTCCCTTCCAGTTACTTCTTCTCATCTCTTCTCCTTCCCGTACCGAAATTCGGTACAAAAAAACATCCCTTTCAGGATGCTTCATCTATTCTGGTTTCAAATAATCGCTTAAATTTTTTACCTTTTCCAGTAATTCACTTGTCTGTAAATCTGGTGCAAAGTATGTTGTCACTTCCATATCCTCGCCCGAACGGATTGCCTGTACTCCTGAGTATGTCTGCTCCATCAGGTCAATATTTTTCTTGGCTACAAGCTCTGCCTTTGTAGTCAGGACAAAATATGGAGGCTCCGCAAAAACAAAGCGGTATTTTATGTCCAGCCGTTCTCCTATGACAACAGTTCCTTCTCCTGTTGTCTCACAAACTACATTCTGATATTCTGTCTTCATAGCTGACGCCAGTTCTTCTGCTGTCAGCTCTTCCTCTGTTGCTTCTGGTTCAGGTTCCGAATTTCTTTCTGTAAAGATATCAGACTTCACCTCTTTGACAACGGATTCCAGTTCAAGATTTCTCTTCAGCAGCTCCACCCTTTCCTCTCTTAGAGCTTTTATTTCTTTTTCCAGTTCCTCTAAATGTCCGGTCTGTTGAATGGACTCCCCATTTTCTGCCGCTTCATTCAGGTTTATCTCCTGATTTTTACGTCTCAGCTTGATCGATTCATTTCTGAGCATTTCCAATTCGATATAACTTTGTGTGAATTGTTCTTCTTTTTGCGATAGTTCCTGCTCTTTCGCAATGATACTTCGCTCTCTGTCCTCAAGCTCTTTCTGCCTTTTATCAAGCTCCGCCTGTATTTTTATCACGCTCTCATGTTTCTTAGAAAGAGCCTCCGCCTTTGCCTGATAATCCTCTTCCCACAGCTTATATTCTCTTTCCCGCTCTTCGTATATTTGTTGCAGCTTTTCATAGATCGCTTCCAGTTTCCTCACCTCTTTTCCCGCATGAAAAAAGCAGCCAATCTCAGACGAGATTTAGCTGCTCTCTTCTTTTTTTGATAAACTTTTATTCCCTTTTTTTGGGGGCGCTCTTCTCATAATTCCTCCTTTCAGCCCAACGAAAAAAATCCCGCAGAAGCAGGATTTTATTTCGTTCCGAAATTCGGTACGCTTTATTTTATTTTGACAATTCTATCATACCATATAAACTTTAGGACATCTAGGTTCCATTAGGTTCCCTGTTTTTAATCCTGTTTTTAATTATTTCTATCTTCTTTATCTTTTTTATGTTTTGCGATCCAAAATAATACGAGGTAAAGAAGCGCAAGTAACAGCAAGATAATAATTGCTGTTAAAACATAATTGAATACCGGGACGGCTTTTTCAATATATGTTGCGGTAGCCTGTACTTCATATTCCACATTGCCCTCTTTATCGGGAGCTTCGTAAGTAGCTTTATAGACCGTTTCTCTCTCTTCCGGGGTGATAATCTTTCCCTGATAGTTTGCCCGATATACTTGTATTTGCTGCTCCACTGTTGCAGTTGCATCTCGGCAGAGTATCCCGTCAGCTTCATAAGGTTCGCCGCTCCATGAAATTCCTGTAATTACACTTCCTTCAGCGGCTCCCGCACTGGCAAGAAGCTGATCCTCATATCCTGCAAGCTGTGGAATATCATCATTTCTTGGGATGTAATTCCCATTCCACTCATAATATGCTGCGTCGTAATTTTCAAAGGTAATTGTCATTGCATTGTTTACCATCACAATTCCCACTGGGTGGATTCCGGTAAAACTACAGATTACTTCCTCCTGCTCTCCGGTGATCTGGTTTGTTTCCGTTACGGTTTTTGTTGCCGGAATATCATCTTCTGTGACGGCATAATCATAATCGTCATACGCCGTTACTGTTTGCACATCTCCCTCTGCGATCGATTTCTCGACCTTTTCCGTTTTTTTCAAGGTATAAACTGTTTTTCCTTCTGTAAAGGTCTGTTCTGGTTCGCTTTTCAATTCCATCTCTTTTTCTTTTTTATCGAGATATTTGGTTTCTACGAGCTTGTAGGTAATCTCCGATCGTTCATAGGTTTTACCGCCTTCTTTCCATGTTTCCGGAAATTCTTTCTCGGCAAGTTCCCGACTGTCCGCTTCGTTCTTCACAGTCAAGGTAATCTCTTTTGTAAGATCAGATCCCGCTGCGAAAACTTGCAGCGGAAATGCCATCAATAAAAAAGAAAAAGCAATCGCTACAATTTTTTTCTTTTTCATCTGTTCCATGTTCTCCTTCCTTTGTTTCATCGTGGCCGCGCACCGAAATTCGGTACGCGCCATAATACTTCTATTTATTCCTCACATTTTTTCTTTTTTATAAAGTTGTATATTACTATTGACAAGATAATTGTTCCTGTTCCAATCAGCGCGATCGCAAAAGGTGTGATATCTGAAAAATCTCCTGTTTTCAGAGCAGACAAAAGTCCTCCCCCTTTATTTGGCG
>ERZ857882.2052-NODE-2052-length-21904-cov-3.207607_pt1 | contig 21904 bp, 16 predicted proteins | sample MGYA00519697_ERZ857882 | MGnify/ENA primary metagenome ERZ857882 (study PRJEB31778, sample SAMEA3449373) | human gut metagenome | biome: human gut; feature: human-associated habitat; material: faeces | place: United Kingdom | collected 2010/2012 ...
GTGGTTCGGATCGTGATAACTTCCGTAGTCTTGGACTGCATAGGCCCCACCTCCCTTCCGTCCATGAATGGCGTTTGGTTTCGGTGTCAGCCTATCCGCGCTCCCTGTGCTCTTGGTTTCCCGGGAACACGTTTTCATGATAACATAGGGCTGGCGAGCCTGTCAGCCTTTTTTCATCCCTTCCTCGCCCCTCTTGCATTGAAACCTTTTCCATGCTAGGATAATCTGGGTTTGAATGGTTCTTTTTCAATATACATCATCCATACGAAAAGAGGGAAACACCATGGCAAATGGAAAATGGGATCTAACCTTCCTTTATAAGGGCTTTGACGACCCGCAGCTTGAGAAGGATATTGAAAAGCTCCACGCGCTGGCGCTGGAAGGACGGAAGCTCCCCGAAAGCGAAGGCTCCGACGTGGAAAAACTGACCGCCGTGATGCAGGCAGAAACGGAACTGAACGATCTGCTGTACAAGACTTTCGGCTTTGTGCAGCTTTCGCTGGCCACCGACTGCAATAACCAGCAGGGTCAGCTTCTGCTGGATCGGCTGAGCAATCTGATGGTGGACGTGCGGCTCACCGGCAGCGCCTGGGTTCGCTTCATCGGCGCGGTGGACGATTTGGAAGGTGCTATTGCTCAGAGCGATTATTTGAAGAGTCTTGCGTTCCACCTGCGGGAATATAAGGAACAGTCCGCCCATATGCTGGACGCCGATTTGGAAAAGTGGGCGCTGCGCCTGTCGCTGGACGGCGTGCCCGTCGGAATCGACAGCGAACGCGTGCGGCGCTCCATTACGGAGACCGACCCGCGTATCGAGGATGTGCACCATGTGCACATTTGGGCCATCAGTACGACGCAGAATGCTCTGACGGCGCATGTCGTAGTCCGGTCGCTGGACGATGCCGAAGAGCTCAAGCATGAGATCAAGCACCGGCTGGAGCACGAAGGAATCGGTCATGCGACGCTCGAGTTCGAGCTTTGCGGCGAGCATTGCGCGAAGGAGTGCCCGGAATGCAGGTAAGCCCGAGCACGTGCGACGCAGTCGCTGCGGCGACCGCCGGGACGAGCGGGCGCCCGTAACCCCTCCGAGGCGAGCCGTCGGACTTGTGAATCGGTAGCACGCCGTTTCATTATTTCGTTATTGTGCGGCGATAGGGTACCGTTGTCGCTCCTTAACTCGTTTCGTGTTACTGGCCGATTCCCATAGCGGATGTTTTCGTACCGTCGCGTCCGTTTTCGCCGTATGCACACAAAATTTGAAGAAAAATTCGCGCGAACTTTCAAAATATCGCGGATTTGTATATCTTCGCACCCGGAAATGGAGAGATGCCGGAGTGGTCGAACGGGGCAGACTCGAAATCTGTTGAACTGCTTATGTGGTTCCTAGGGTTCGAATCCCTATCTCTCCGCCATGTTGAAAGCCAAGCTGGTGTTTTAAATTAGGGGATGACTAAGATTCAATGATTAAAACACTGACTTTCAATACAAATTTTCCTTTCATAGGTAAAACAAAGGCGGCTATTACAGTCGCCTTTTGTATTTTTGTGCCCTTAAATCCTTCGAAAACGAGTTTTCAAAAAGGATATTCAACCTTCATGTTTCAAATTAGGGGATAGCAAAAATGGAATGCAAATATTGCGGAGGCACATGCGTAAAAGACGGAACGCAGAACAACGGTAGGCAACGCTATAAGTGCAAATCATGTCATCGGAAACAACAGGCACTATATAGTTACAACGCCTACCAGAAAGGAATCAATGACGAGATCGTAACATTAACCAAAGAGGGAGTCGGTATTCGAAGTACTGCACGAATCTTGGATATCTCCCCTACAACACTACTCAGCAGAATTGTACTGATCGCCCATACTATCTCACGCCCTCAGGTTATCAATCGCAGGACATACGAAGTGGATGAAATAAAGAGCTTTGTAAGGAGAAAGTCCGAGCATATCTGGATAGCATATGCTCTGGATAGAAAATCCAAACAGGTCGTCAGTTACAATATCGGTCCACGGACAAACGCCACCCTTAACGCAGTTCTCGAAACCCTTCGTCTATCTGATGCCAAACGGGTTTATACCGATAGGCTAAGAAACTACCGTTCTCTGATCGAGACAAAGATCCATCGGACATCATTATACGGGACCAATCATATCGAACGACATAACTTGACGATCCGGACACATCTGAAGCGCCTGGCTCGTAAAACCATCTGCTTCAGCAGGAGTGCTGTCATTCTGTCGGCAATCTTGAAGATTTATTTCTGGGGATAAATATACATATTTCTATATTAGTTACTCAACCGAGGTAGGCATCATTTAGTTCTGCCAATATGCAATTATGTTTCTTAGAGACAGTCTTCGAGGTCTCATACTAGCTTGGCTGCATTATGCAGATAAAAAACCATGAAAACATTGCATGGAATTAATAAATATTTTATCTTTATAATATACGATGAACCGCTAGCAATAGTCTTTATAAAACAACTTAACAACAGAGGCTAATTAACTAAATACGGTGCGTTATGACAAGAATTGACTATTCATTACTCGTGATAGATAAACTAATCATTCACGATATACCTAGGCACAAAAAGAATGAAACCGGAAGCGGTCCTAATTATAGTGAGAACGAGAGCACTATAACCGATGGTTTGCGTGTCTTTTTTCAAGATAAAATAAAGGCTGCATTAAATAGTGATCAGTCTTTCAGGGTTTGCTTTAAAGATGAGACCGAGTTGTCTGTTCCGTCGTGTGTAAATACAATAATCAATTCAGATAATGACTTTGTCGCTCTCTCAAAAGATATTGCATCAAATTTATACAACATACAGAAAGGGAATAATGCTGCAGGAATATTGTTAGTTTTAAAGGGTAAAATCTCAACATTGCCAATCTGTGTTGTTTTAAAACTAGAGAGAGACAATGGAGCTCAACTGGTCTTGGACGAAGCGACAAAAACTTTTAATGTTGAAGAAGTCCATAATTTAATGCTAACGACCAAAACAAAAATTTTCAAAGTTGCGTTATTTCTTTGTCGCTCACTATCAGAAACTGACTACGATGGACAATTGATGGACTATCAAATTAATCCGAAAATTAAAAAAGACCTAAATACTTTCTTTCTTGATTTTATGGGTTGCTTTCCTTATGATGATCCTAAAACAACAACAAAGAAATTTTACGAACTGACAAAAGAATTTGTTGATACAATCCCGGATCCAATACAACGCTCTCAGTATATTCAAGATTTAAATTCCTATCTACGTAGAAATCAAGCAACAATAAGTCCAAGAGAGTTCGCTAATGACTATATGACAGAAACGCAACATAAAAACCAATATAAAGAGTATTTGATCAGCAAGGGATTTGAGTTTGCAAGCTACTCTAAAGACAACACATTAGTAAATTCACATATTAGTAAAATTCTGGTTGAATTTGAAAATGGTATTTCCATTTTAGGAACAAATGGAACTTTTGAGAATAAGGTAACTCTCACAGAGGACGAGCAAACTGGAGAATGTAAGGCTGAGATTAAATCAAAGATCAAGAGAATAAAATGATAATTGATATTGATGAAATATCAAAACAGTGGAAACTTGATGAGCCCCAATTAGATATATTGGGGCAGCAAGTAGTTTCTCTTTTGAAGAAAGGCCTATTTGCTGTAGAATTACATCCGGAGATATCATATAGGACTAAAGAGATACAAAGTATAATCAAGAAAATTCAGAAGAAACAAAAAGAGAAAACTTATGGATATAATGATTTAAGAGATAGATTAGGAATTCGTATAGTGTGTCCTTTTCTATCCGATCTATCTACAATAGATACTTTTTTAAAAAAAAAATTTTAAAGTCCGGAAAGAGGAAAAGAAAAAAGAGAAAATAGACTTTAATAAACTAGATTATCAGTCAAATCATTACGATGTTTCCGTAAAACAGGAATTGATAAATTTTGACCCGAACTTCATATTTGAGATTCAAGTCAGAACAATGAATCAGCACGCTTGGGCTAATTCTGCTCATATTTTTTGTATTATAAGCAGGATATTATGTTGCCTGATGAGATGAAGCATAAAATATATCGACTATTATCATTATATGAATTAGCTGATGAAGAATTTGCAAAGGTTAATGAGTATCTTAAAGCCCAGAAAGGTAATTTAGTTTACACTTTATTGCGACGATTGGAAGGTAAATTATATAAATATGCAGAGTCTGATTTTGACAGAGAGTTGTCTGTCCATAACCTCACTACAATTTTAGATTTTCTTTCTGATGATGAGCATAATAGGCTTAACACTGGAATCGAACCGTTTATTCTAGAAAATGATGTCAAGATACAACACATCTTCAATGATAATCGTAATCGTTATGCCCAAATCTTTTGGCTAACACAGCCAGAGATCTTTGTAATATGGTACGGTCTGGAGAAGTTTTATTTTTCAATAACAGATAATTGGGATGACTTTTTCGATCCAGAAGAGTTGAAAATAATACAAACTTTATGGTGCTAAAAAGATGATAGATACAATTAACTGTAATTTAGAGGGACTTGTCCTTCATAAAGTCGGCAATAAATATGAGAATGAGAATATTCATTTTTCTCACTCTCCTTTAATTATAGAAGATCCGACTGTTCGTATTCCTCTATTGAAATTTTTTACGTCTCCGTTTAAGTCTTCAGAATATTTCAATTTCTATCATGAAATTGATATAAATATGAATGAGGTATTTACTTGTGTAAGCAAGATTTTTGATGATCCAGAAATACTATTAGAGCAATCCATAAACCTTGCCAAACATTTGTATGAACAAAGCGTTCATCCTAAAATCAAAAGTGGAGAGTTCTATGTAGTCTATTTCAAGAATTGCATGATTGACGGCAATACAGTAGATGCCATCGGACTATTCAAGTCAGAAAATAAAGAGATATTTCTTCAAATACATACTGCAAACGATGGCTTTGAGATTGAAAGCCAACAAGGAATCAATATAAACAAATTAGATAAAGGCTGTTTCATATTCAATACGGATAAAGAGCATGGTTATGTGGTAGCAGTAGTTGATAATACGAACAAAGGGGTAGATGCCCACTACTGGATTGATGATTTCCTGCACGTTCGGCAAAGACAAGACGAGTATTATAATACTCATAACGTTATGTCAATGTACAAAACTTTTGTTACGAAAGAACTACCACAACAGTTTGAGGTAACAAAAGCAGATCAAGCGGAATTAATAAATGAGTCCGTGAAGTTTTTTAAAGAGAAGGATACCTTTAATTTGGATGATTTTGGCGCTGAAGTATTACGGGAACCTGAAGTTATCAAGAGTTTTAATGACTTCAGCAATAAATATCAGCAAGATAAAGAAATAGAATTGTCTGACAATTTTACCATTTCAGATTCTGCGGTCAAAAAACAGGCTCGTGCATTTAAAAGCATAATAAAATTAGATAAAAATTTCCATATTTATGTACATGGAAATAATCAATATATTAAACGAGGATATGACGAAGCGACGGGAATGCATTATTATCAGTTATTCTTTAAAGAAGAACTGTGATTTATTCTTTGTGTAAAGCATAATCTTGAAATATATGAGTTTAGCGGATTCGTTAAAGTATTCTATTGGTGGTTCTCAAGGCTCAACAAATATGACTAACATTCCAGTCGAATATGCAAAAACCATATCTTTCAACAAAGCATTCAGAGCCTTATTATCTCAGGACAAATTTATCGCACGAAGCGACTATAAGGAACTTGTCGATTCATATGGGGACGTATCGCAGGTATACAAAACTTTGGCCGAAGCCGGGATGTTAGATGACTACGTGGCAAAATATGCGCTTGACGGTTCGGAAATAGTCTATTTCCGAACCATGTTCAATGAGATCAAAGATTTCTCAAAAGAGTCGCCGACCATCCGGGAGCATAACGCAGCTTATGTGGAACGCCATCTCGAATCGGAACAACAGTATCTGGATGACATTCTCAAAGCGTGCGACCCGGCCATATCGCTTGATCGGGAACAACGAGAAGTCGTACTCTCGGAAGAGGATCATACGTTAGTAATTGCCGGGGCGGGAGCAGGAAAGACCACAACTGTCGCCGCTAAAGTACGTTACCTGGTTGAAAAAAGGGGAATAGATCCGACCAAAATCCTGGTTATCTCGTTTACGAATAAAGCTGTAGAAGAACTACGCGAGCGAATCAATCATAATCTAAAGATTCCCTGTCCCATTGCCACATTTCATTCTATTGGATATACAATCCTACGCCAAGGAGAGGAGGATAGGAAAAAAATAGTGGAAGGAGGATACTTATATTCTATAATCAATAAATATCTGAAATCTACTGTACTGCGTAGACCTGAGATCGTAGACAAATTAATCCTTTTTTTCGGATCCTATTTTACTGCACCTTACGAAGGGGAGCAACTTAACGAATATTTCCAGTTTGTTGCCAAAGCAGATTGCTCTACATTGAAAAGTAATCTGCACGAGTACATTAAACAGGTTGTAGATCGCAAGACACAGAAAGTACAAACTCTTAATAATGAGATTCTACGGTCTATGGAAGAGGTGCGAATCGCCAATTTTCTGTATCTGCACCAGATAGAATATGAGTATGAACCGATATACCAATATCCAATCCTCGATGCGAATAAACCTTATACGCCCGATTTTCGTATTACTCAAAACGGGCAAACCGCTTATATCGAACATTTTGGAATAACCGAAGATGGCAGAAGTAGCCGTTATACTAAGGATACGCTTGAAAAATACATTTCCCGCATCAGCGATAAGAAACAGTTACATGAGAAGCATAAAACTTGTTTAATATGTACCTATTCTCAACATAACGACGGAAGGGATTATCTCATCCATTTAGAGGAACAGCTTATCGAATGCGGCTATGTATTGAATAAACGTCCAACGGAAGAAATCTATCAGAAATTGATCGATTCGGAAGAGAGCAAATATATTACGAAGCTTACTCTACTTATCTGCACTTTTGTCAATAATTTCAAAACTCAAGGATACAACATTGAGAAATTCGACGATTTTAAGACTACGACTAAAAATGTCCGGACTAAACTCTTCCTCGACATTTGCAAGGTCTGCTATTACGAGTATCAAAAAACATTGGAGGAAGAACATTGTATCGACTTTCAAGATATGATCAATGAGTCTGTCGAACTTCTTCACAAGATGCAAGAAAAGGGTAAAGGAGGACTCTACTACAAATACATCATCGTGGACGAATATCAGGACATTTCACGCCAACGTTATAATCTCGTCGCAGAGCTGTCGCGGTTATGCGATGCCAAGAGATTATGGCGGTCGGAGATGACTGGCAATCTATTTACGCTTTCAGCGGTTCGGTTCTTCCATTGTTCACGCGTTTCTGCCAGGAAGTGGGTTATGGGCAAGAATTGAAGATCACACGCACCTATCGCAATGCCCAAGAGATCATTGACATCGCAGGAGCATTTGTACAGCAGAATTCGGCACAGATTAAGAAAGCTCTAATTTCTCCCAAACGAATTACAAATCCGGTCATTATTCATACTTACGCGGAGACTTTCAAAAAAGAGGCAGAGCGTCCGGAAGGCGGGAAATATTTTTATCTCGGGGAAGCCGTCAATAAAGCTATCGGAGACATTATGGAGTATAACGCTGCCGAAGGTAAATCTCGTGTAGCGTCTATTCTTCTAATCGGTCGATACGGATTCGACGCACGGAATCTGTGTTATTCTAAAGAATTCAATTACGATGAAAAATCCGGGAAGGTATATTCAGCCCAATATGGGAAGCAGGTCAAACTTCAGTTTTTGACAGCTCATAGTTCAAAAGGGTTGAGCGCAGATAATGTAATCATTATCAATGCAAAGGACGAAACGTACGGATTTCCGTCAAAGGTCGACGACGATCCGGTATTAAATATGGTTGTTTTAAACGACACCTCCTATAATTATGCCGAGGAGCGGCGATTGTTTTATGTAGCCCTGACTCGGACGAAAAACAGAGTCTTCATCGTTACTCCCGAAAAACGGCCGTCGGAATTTATTAAAGAGTTGCTGAGGGACACAGCAAGCTACCCTTACGTTACTCTGAAAGGAGAACTTAAAACCGATCTTTCTATATCGAACGTTGTCAAAGATAGTTGCCCGATTTGTGGCTATCCGATGCAGCTCCGTTGGAACAAAAATTATGGCCTTAAATTGTGGATATGTACGAATGATCAAGAGGTATGTGGGTTTATGACTAACGACAAACGAGGCGAAGAACTTTCCATTCAGAAATGTGACTGGTGCAAAGACGGATATTTAATCGTGAAGAAAGGCTATACGGGCTATATCCTAGGATGCACTAATTACAAACCGGATAGATCGGGATGTGGTCGGCTGCTTAGCCAAGAGCATTATCATGTATGGAAAAACAGCGATTTCGGGAAAAACGATCTATCGCAGGATAAACCGGGATTTTTAAATATTTCAAAACCTGTAATATCCGAGCCCCAAATACCTACAATGGTCTCCATACCACAGATAACTAAGCCTCAAATAGAACGGAAACCACAGGTTCATACGATTGGCTATTCCGAACGGGTTATCGAGAAAGATGGGTTTAATGTTCTCGTAGACGCTTATGAAAATATACTTACGGATATGGAATTACTTGGCAGGCTTCGCACTTTGAGAAGTGTTATGGCACAAGAATGCCAACTTCCCCCCTATTGTATTATGCAAAACGATACCTTAGTGCTTCTGGCAACAGATAAACCGATTACCCGTGAAGAATTTATCAGAATAAAAGGAATCGGTAACCGCAAATATGAGCGATTCGGAGAACGGTTTATTGCGGCGATAAAAGAATATACAGAACTTTAACAGCACGCCAATATTATCGCCATCACGATGATATTCCTGTAAAACACATTTTTTGCAGTCTGAAATACATTCACTCTGTGTCAGCTATAAAGTTTCCGTAATCTATTTTAACAGTCATTAAATTGATGGCTGTTAAAATATGTATTATGCGTGGAGGTCCTGAGTAAATGAATCCGGCTTAACTGTCAATACCTAAACGCTTTCTCCATAACATCCTGCTCAAACTTGGAAATACCGTATTTAGTAGCGAGTTTTCTCCAACCGGAAACAGCACGTTTAACCTCTGCGAGTATCGTTTCTGCACGAGCGGGTTCCAATCCGAAATACGGCGTGATACTCATAGCCAGATCGAAATCCAATGAATTGTCATTCTCCGAAATGTTGAGCTTCAGTCCCGTGCCGTACTCGTCAGGGTTTATATCATAGGCGGGTGATAATCGCCACCCCTGCGGTGTAAGCAGGAAACCGTGATTCCGCAGATGGTCATCGCAGTTCGAAACCGCGATATTGAACACAATCCTGCGCCAGAGCTGCTCCATGTTCCGGTCCGTATCGTCGCAGTTGGCGATGATCCATTCGGCCAGTTCGAGGTAGCTGGCTCCCTCCGTATGGCTCGTACCGTCCGTATAACCGAGCAACGTCATGGCCGAGGCAAAGTGTATCCGCTGGCCCGTATCGGTCCGGTCGAAACGCTTGGTCATAAAACTATGGTGTCGGCTGCCGAACCGTTGTGCCCGGCATTCGGACATCTCGATACCGCACAAGCGGGCCAACTCGGCCGTAACCATCTCCCATGCCCCGGAATCTTTCGTATCTCCGGCGCTCGGAAACTTGACGATCCACAGGTGTCCGTTTTCATCCTCCACATTGGCTTTCGGCCTGGCCCCGCCCAATGACGAACCGGGTGCAACGAGCATATCGATCCATCGCGTATGCTCCGGTGTATCGGCATTATCTTCCCGTTCTATTTGCAGGCTGGCGTGTTCCAGTTCCCGGATCGATGCCCAGGGCGGTGTCGCCAGCGACCGGTCGTTGTCCATGAAGTCCCCTTCTTTCGAGAACTTGAAGCGCAGGGCCCCCATGCGGTTGCCGTCATACACGCCCATCAGGTAATCCGCTTCGGTAAGCGTTCGCGGTTTTCGGTCCTGCTGCCGGGCGTTGATGGCTTCCCGCCTGCGCATAAGCGTACGCCCCCAGCGATCCGGTGCGGAGTCGAGGAACAATCCGAAATTGCTCTTATCCGAAGGTTGGTATTGCTTCCCGGTAAATGCCGACAGGTCGGGATCCAACGCGCGGAAACGAGGATGGGTCAGCCATGCGGGATCGTTCTCATAGGAAAAGACCTCTTTGCCCCGGATCGTTTCGCTGTGAAGCACACCCATATAGACCGGCTCCGCATCCTCGGGCCAGTCCATATATACGTATATATCGCACTGCGTTATCATATTCATCGCTTTTTAGAGACTCTTTCCCCGACCACGAGTTTGGCATCCTGAAGAGCACGCCCCAGTTCGTCGTCTTTAGCTACGAGCAGCAAATCTTTTTCCAGCCCGAGGATAGCCAGCACCCGGAAATAGTATCCCATCGCAACTCCTTCCTCACCCCGCTCGATCTTGGTCAGGGTATTGCGGGAGATTCCGGCACGCTCGGCCACCTGCTCCGAGGATAACTCCCTGCGCAGGCGTGCCAGTTTTATATTTTCGCCCAGAGCCGTAAGCGTCTTCCGCTGGCTCGGCAACAATGCCCGTTTCATACAATAACATTAACGATTCTGTGCAAAGATAGATATTATTGCGCAGAATAATTCGCATTATATAGATTTATTTTACAGACTACTCCCGAATACCTTTTTCGTACGGGTTCCAGCAACAACGCAGGCCGACATAGCGATGTTCCGATGTTATCGTAAAGTAAGTATGAGATTACGATTCCATCAGATACTCATGAATAGGAATTATCCGGGAAACCTTTCCGTTTTTCTCAAACACTCTACCCACAGCTACTATCAACCATTCCGTTAGCCCTAATGCGTTTATGACTTCTACTGGACCAGTATACTTCCAGTCGAAATTCTCATCAGTTACTTATACACAGACTTTAACTAGGCAAGCAACCTTGTTCTTTTTCATCAAAACAAAGTCACACCTTAAAAGTTAGGTAATGAAAAATGAATTTTTATACCGATATCCCCTCAGCCACTCTCTTTTATCGCCGACTAAAATTTGGTCTGCCAAATACCACCAATTACACGACAAGAAAACGTAACTTTTGAGAAGACAAGTTTTCTAAACTTGCATATATACAGCAAAATACATATATTTGTGTCGTTAGCAGGTTCTTACAAGACGGTTTCGGACAGTCATCCATAGCTCAGTATCCAAATCGTTACCTGAAGACCTTACACCCGATCAGGTAACGATTTGTCCGGAATTGTCTTACTTGCAGTCGAATATGGCTGAGAGAATCTGTCGAGACGAAAAACGGGGTCAGTAATTTTGTAAACATTATAATTCCCTTTTTGTATGGACAAATAAACCGGTCTTCTTTCCATTAGATAGAACGATCCGGAATAGGGTATCGAACGTATGTTGGAATATTATCATCGTAAGGGCTATTCCGACAGTTGGATCAATCAACGACTGCAATCTATCGAGATTCGCAAGGAACTGACCGACGAATGGGAACGGCGCGTCGTTAAAAAGGCCGGAAATATGCCGTTTTAACCGGTATCATCACGCTGACGGCACCGTTCGTCATGGCCGTATGGGGGTGTATCGGGATTGAAACATCTTCAGTCTAAAAAGTAACGATACACAAAATATAAATCCTTTCTCTCGGGAGGAGATATAAATCAGGGGATAGAATTGCAAACTCTATCCCCTGATTTATGTTACAGGCCGAATCCGCGTTTTACTTTCGGTCCGGGTTTATGATTTTCTCCAGTAACGTTCGGCTTTAGCGAATCCGATCTACTTTCTTTTATCGTAATACGCCGGTAGCCCGATTTTTGTTTTGCCGGAGCAACGAGATCGATTTTTCGCAGACCGAGGGTTTGTAGCGGCTGCCCGTTCTTGCTGGTACGACCCGGACCGGGAAATGTGGAAGGATCCGGTCTTTCTCGCCTCCTACCGGGTCCGCATCCGTTTCCATACGGACGGCACGGCCGAAGAGTACGAGGTTGAGTTCACGACGATTCGCGGCTGTTATCGTTTCGATTCTCGGCGCGGGATGATGACATGGGAAAATGGCGAGCACTGTGTCGTTTCGCTGATGCCCTCGTATATGACGGAGGTCATTTATGAGCCGGTAGCGTGGAAACACGCCTGCGAGGAGACGTATAAGTTCGTATACGCACGTTTGTCCGTTATGAATTGAGCCGACCTCGGATAAAAACGGATCGAAACCGGGTTACGCAGACTTCGTTTATAAAAGCGGTTCTCGTGCAGTCTGTGCTTTTCCCCTTTCATACGTTAAGGCTTTCGTTGTCCGAGGGCGCGGGGACCGGCCGTTCGGTTTTGGCTTCGACTCGGAACAGACTGAAAATTTCCGGTTTGTCGGAGTGGTAAGTTTCTTATTAATAAATTATTATGTCTTGCGCCTTTTTGTGCCGCATCATCTTTTGGCATCAGTTCCGAGGCGGTTTTCCGGTCGATTTTTCCGGTTTTTTTACAGAGCCAGCAGTTCGGCTTCTTTCGTCCGTGTACTGCCGGCAATCTGTTCCTCCAAAGAAGGCTTGGGGCCGTTTGGTACGTTTGGGCGTAACGGTCGGCTTAAAATATGCAATGCGCTACGATATGAAAGTTCCGTAAAATGGCCGATCGGAAGATTGGCTTTCTTTTTATATGTGTAGTATATTATTCAGTAGATTCGATATACGAATCCTTATAACGCTCACCCGTAAGTCTAACCATAAATCCCAATCTTATGAAAAACACCCAAACTTTTTCCAACAAAATGGTCGACCTGACCGGTATGCAGGATTACGAACGAATTACGGCTGAGTTCAACCGCTTGACAAAAGACTATTATGCGAAGGAAAAGAATCCCGTTCAGAGGTTCCGCACTTTGCGCCAAATACGGATCAGACTTGCGTCGGCTAAAAAGGTCTACGAGGTGGCCGGTAAAGAGAGCGAGTATATTATCCGCTTGTTGAAAAACGAAGAGGAGATTGTTTTGATGTTCGCATCCCAGGCGAAAGGTTCGGATCTTTCGCCGACCGAAAACAGAGCCTTACGTCTGAACTGGTCGGGCAAACAGATCGATTTGGTCGAGATCGTCTACGGTCTTTATGTCGGACGATGCGGCATTCAGGAGATTGCAGCCGTTTTCGAGCGATTGTTCGGTGTCAGATTGCCGCATATCTACAACCGACTGTTGGCTATCCGGAACCGTAAAAACGGACGGACCCCGTTTTTGAAATGGCTCAGCGAGCAGATCGAGCGGGATGCCGACCAGAAAGACGAATAAATAAGTGACCCGTAATCGCCAAACAGAGGACAGGAGGCCCGAAAAGTTTCCCGAATCCTGCTTATTTTTCTCCCGGGGAAGAATATTTCGGGCAGGAATGGCTAACTTTATGGCGAACGATAAAAACGATCCGAGATGAATCTGAAAAAAATAGGTATTCTTTGTTTGGGACTGATGGCGGGCGGCTTGCTGCAGGCCAAAGTCCGGCTGGCTTCCGTTTTCGGCAGCGACATGGTTTTGCAGCGGCAGTGCGAGGCGCCTCTTTGGGGTTGGGCCGAACCGGGGGCCGAGGTGGCGGCGACCGGGTCGTGGGACGGATCGACCGTCCGAACCCGTTGCGGAGCGGACGGAAAATGGATGCTGAAGCTGAAAACTCCCGACGCGGGAGGACCTTATACGGTTACCGTTTCGGACGGGGAGACCGTTACGTTGGAGAACGTGCTGATCGGCGAGGTGTGGATCTGCTCGGGGCAGTCCAATATGGAGATGCCGGTAGGAGGATGGGGCCGCGTGCGCGATTATGCCCGCGAGATCGAAAGCGCCGACTGGCCTCGGATACGTCTGTTCGGCGTCAAGCGGGTTTCCAGTTTGGCTCCGAGGGAAGATGTACAGGTCGTAGGCGGAGGCTGGCAGCCCTGCTCGCCGCAGACGGTTCCCGACTTTTCCGCCGCCGGTTACTTTTTCGCCCGCGAGTTGCATAAGGCGCTCGGAGTCCCTGTCGGGGTGATCAATACTTCGTGGGGAGGTACGGTGGCCGAGTCGTGGATGAGTCCCGAGGCGCTGGCCACGCATTCCGATTTTGCGGAACGTGTCGAGCAGGTCCGCTTGGCCGGGGCCGATGAGAATAGGTTATGGGCCGGGTTCCGCGATGACTCGGCTCGCTGGGAGCAGGTTGTCGCGCAGCGCGATCCGGCGTATCGGGACGGAAAGTGTCTGTGGAAGGAGCGATCCTTCGACGACAGCGACTGGGATACGATCGCTCTGCCCGCCTATTTCGATGCGAAGTGTCTGCCGGGCCACGACGGGATCGTCTGGCTGCGCCGGCGGATTGAGATACCGGCCCGCTGGCGGGGGCGCGACCTGACCCTTCGCCTTAGCTACGTAGACGATAGGGACGTGACTTATTTCAACGGAGTGCAGGTCGGCGCGACCCATGCGTTGGAGCAGGAGCGCGTCTATCGGGTGCCGGGCAGGCTGGTCGAGGGGGGCGAGGCGGTCATCGCGATCCGTGTGCTCGACACCGGAGGCGACGGCGGGCTCAATTACGACGGTCCGTCGCTTCGCCTGAGTCTGTCCGACGACCGGTATATACCGCTGTCCGGCCCGTGGAGATACCGGGTCGGGAGCGAGTTGGCCGATTTGCCGGCCCCGCCCGTTCAGCCCGATTTCGATCCGCACCGGCCGACCGCGCTTTATCATTCGATGCTTCGTCCGCTCGTTCCGCTGGCCTTCCGGGGTGCAGTATGGTATCAGGGCGAATCGAACGCATGGCGGGCCGAGCAGTACGGGACGCTTTTCCCGTTGCTCGTCGAGGATTGGCGCTCGTGCTGGGGGCGCGATTTCCCGTTCCTGTTCGTGCAGTTGGCTAATTTCGGAGTGCGGCACGACGAGCCTGCCGCTTCGCAATGGGCCGAGCTGAGAGAGGCTCAGTCCGAGGCGCTGCATCTCGACGGAACCGCCATGGCCGTGACGATCGACATCGGCGAGGGCGACAATATCCATCCGAAGAATAAGCAGGAGCTGGGCCGCCGTCTGGCCCTGATTGCCCGTGCCCGGGTGTACGGAGAGCCGGTGGCATGCAGCGGTCCCGTGTACCGGACCTATCGGATCGAAGGCGATAAGATCCGGATCCGGTTCGACGAGGCTGAAGGGCTGGCGGTGCGGGACGGCCGTGTCCTCCGCGGGTTCGCTGTCGCAGGGGCCGATCGCCGGTTTCATTGGGCCGAGGCTGCGATCGACGGATGCGACGTGGTGGTCGGCTCGCCCGAGGTCCCGTATCCTTTGGCCGTTCGCTACGGCTGGGACGACAATCCGGACTGCAATCTGATCAATGCTTTCGGACTGCCGGCCTCGCCGTTCCGGACCGACCGCTGGCCGGGAATCACGACCGGCAAGAAATAATCCGGATTTTGTCGGCGAACGAGCACCGCGTTTCATCCTGCCGGCGGAGCTGTTCGCATGTCTTTCCGGGTACTGTCTTTGCGGATGACGGGCAGTTCGTGCGAGCCGGCATATAGGCGATTCCGTCCTGGCCGGTTGTAGGTTTCGGGCAAAACAGCTATTTTTAGCCGGGCAACCGACGGGAGACTATGAGAAAATTCGGAAATACGGGCGGCAGCGAGTCGAACATGCGGATCAAGGTGGCCGTAGGCTATCTGTTGGTCGCCGTGGCGGCGGTTTTCGCCGTTTGGTACATTTACATGCGGATTGCGCCGTTGGCCGTTCGCGAGGACGCTACGCAGGGGGCGGCGTACCGGAAAGTGCTGGTGACGGGCACGACGATCTCGTCGCTGTACGAGGCGAGCTACCGGGCGAATATCTATCTGCAGGACCCTTCGGTCGACAATCTGGAAGCTTACGACCGGGCGATCGACACGGTCTACGGCCATATCGACTCGCTTTGCCGATTGCAGATACCTCCCGAGCAGATCGGCATTCTGGAGGAGATTACCGAGCTGCTGAAGTGGAAAAAATCGAACCTGATCGGTCTGGCCGCCACGATGAGCCGTCTTCGGGAAAGAGAGGTGCTTCGTCACGACAGCCTGTTGCGGGCGCTCGAACGAAAGGACACGCTTTCGCCGGTGGTCGTAGTGATCGAGAAGCCCGTTCATAAGGATACGATTCGTTTGGTTCCTTCCGAGCGGGACCGGTTTTGGCGGCGTTTCGCGGGGCCTCTCATGACGGCGAGAGACACGCTCAAAGAGATGCCGAGGAGCAGCGAGATGCCTGTCGATACGCTCGCTCCCGTTGTTTCGCAAAGGATGCCGTCAGATGTAGGCGGCACTCGATTGCAGGCGAAGCCGGCGTTACCTTCCAGACGGCGCGACCGGACTGCGGAGGCTATCCGGCAGCAGCAGCATACGCTGATGCTGATCGATCAGACGATCAACGATCGGGCTACGCTGCTTTTGCAGAAGATGAACGACGAAAACATCCGGGCAGCGCTCGACGAGATCGGTACTCGCGACCGGACGCTCAAGCGTGCGGGAGAGTCCGTGCTGGGGATCGCGTTGGGTGCGTTGTGCATAGTGCTTCTTTTCGTTGCTCTGATATTCAGCGATATAAATAAAAGCAAACGTTATAAACAGGCCCTTGAGGAGGCCCGGCGCAAGGCGGAGGACCTGATGGAGAACCGGCAGCGGCTGCTGCTATCGATCTCCCACGATATTCGTTCCCCGCTCAATTCGATCATGGGTTACGTCGAGCTGCTGTCGTCGAATCCTTCTCCCGATAAGGTGGCGCGTTACACGGCCAGCATGAGATACAGTTCGGCTCATCTGATGGAGCTGCTGACCAATCTGCTCGAATATTCCCGGATCGAAACGGGCAAAATGACCCTCGACGCGGCTCCTTTCGAGGTATTCCCGCTATTCGATCAGACCCTCGGCATGTTCGTGCCCTCGGCGGAGAGAAAGGGCGTGTCGCTCGTAAGCGACAACCGCGCGGAGAAGGGCATGTACGTCAAGGCTGATGCGGCCCGAATCAGGCAGATACTGATTAATCTGCTCTCCAACGCCGTGAAGTTCACCGACCGGGGGTCGGTAACGCTTTCGGCAGTCGTTCGGTCCGGAGACGGGAACGGTGCGCCGCTACGGTTGGAATTCGCCGTGAGCGACACGGGGTGCGGCATTGCGCCGGAAGAGCAGAAAAGGATATTCGACGAGTTTTCGAGGGCCGATACGGCCGGCAAGGAGGGCAGCGGATTCGGGCTGGCCGTCGTGTCGCGTCTGGTCGAGCTGCTGGGAGGAACGTTGGAGCTCGACAGTCGGATCGGCGAGGGGAGCGTTTTCCGGGTCTCGATACCCGTGCTGTCCGTCTCCGTTTCCGAAATTCCGAAGCCTGTCCCGGCCGAGGCTCCCCCTCGGATCACTCCTCGTTCGATACTCGTTGTCGAGGACGATCCCTCGCAACGAGCCATGTTGGGCGAAATACTGAAATCGGCCGGTCACAGGGTCTGCTTCTGTGATCGGTTGGAGCAGTGCGTGGATAAGCTGGCCGATGTCGATATGGTGCTGACCGATATTCAGCTGGGCGGATTTTCCGGCTATCAGCTGCTCTCGGCGATCCGTTCCGCTTCGGAGGACTGGGCGCGGAGGTTGCCCGTGATTGCCGTTTCGGCTTCCGACCGTCTGGAGAAAGAGAGCGACGGGTTCGACGCCGTGTTGCGCAAACCATTCACGCAGAGCGAGCTTCTGAGGACGATCGCCGACATGCCGTCCCCCGATCCGGGATACGATTTGAACGAGCTTCGGGAAATGATGAGCGGCGACGAGGAGGCGGTCCGGACGGTCGTGGAGACTTTCGTGTCTTCTACGCGCGACAGCCTGAAACTGCTCGAAGAATACGAGGCCTCCCGCGACTGGCCGTCGCTCGCCAAGCTGGCTCACCGGATGCTGCCGATGTTTCGTCAGCTGCATGCCGACCGAACGGCGGCCGATCTGGAAGAATTGGAAAAGAGCGGTTCCTCGGCGGAACCGGCGCGAATATCTTTTCTGGTCGAACGCGCGATCGGCTCGGCGAAGCGAATCCTCGGAAGAATGTCCGGCTCGCTATAGCTCGATACCGTACAGCTTGAGCTTGTTGTACAGGGTTTTCCGGTCGATCTCCAGCAGACGGGCCGCCTCGCTCTTGTTGTTCCTCGCGCGACGCAGCGCATCCAGAATCTGCTCTTTCTCGTTGACCTTGCGCAACAGGGGCGAAGCGGGCGGCTCCGGCATACTCTCCGCGTCGGCCGTCAATTCTTCCGGCAGGTCGGCTATCGTGACGATGCGCCCCTTGCAGAAGAGAACGGCCCGCTTGATCGCATTGCGCATCTGGCGCAGGTTGCCGGGCCATTTGTAGCGGTTCATCCATGCGGCGGTCTCGGCGTCGAATCCTTCGACCTGCTTTTCCAGCTCGCGGTTGGCGTTCTGCAGGAACGACTCGGCGAAAGCGGGTATGTCCTCTTTCCGTTCCCGGAGCGGGGGAATCTGCACGGTGAATTCGTCGAGACGGTGGAACAGATCCCCGCGAAACTTGTTCTCGCGGATCGCTTCGAGCAGGTTCTCGTTCGTCGCGGCGATGATCCGTACGTCGACGGCCGTTTCCCTCACGCTGCCGACGGGACGGATCACGCGTTCCTGAATCGCGCGGAGCAGTTGTACCTGTACGTCGTAAGGCAGGTTGCCGATCTCGTCGAGGAAAACGGTTCCGCCTTCCGCTGTCTCGAAGACGCCCTTTTTGTCCGAAACGGCCGACGTAAAGGCTCCTTTGGCATGTCCGAACAGCTCGCTGGCGGCCAGCTCGCGCGAGAGCACGCCGCAGTCGACGGCGACGATCGGACGGGCCTTCCGCTTGCTGTTGGCGTGGATGAAGCGGGCCGCGTATTCCTTGCCCGTGCCGCTTTCGCCCGTGATCAGAACCGACATGTTGGTCGGCGCGACGAGCAACAGGTGATCCCGGAGCTTGGCGGACGCTTCGCTGTGTCCCCATACGATAGCCGTTCCGGGCTCCGAAGCGGACTGCGTTTCCGGTCGTGAACGGCGCTGTTCGTGCCGCGTAACCGCCGCGGTCATTTTTTCGCGCAGTATTTCGGGGTTGACCGGTTTCTCGAGATAATCGAAAGCTCCCAGTTTGATAGCCGCCACCGCCGTACTGACGTTCGCGTAGCCGGTCATGATGATCACTTCGCTGTGAGGCGATTTGTGCCGTATCCATTCGAGCAGCGTGATGCCGTCGCGGTCGGGCAGGCGCAGGTCCGACAGCACGACGTCGAACACGCACTCCCCCATCCGCTTGACCGCCTGCTCCGCACTGACAACGCTCTCCGCCTCGTATCCGTTCTTGGACAACCATGTCCGCAGCATGAGGGCGAAGGCGACGTCATCCTCTACAATCAGCACCTTTGTCATCGGATTCTTTTCGTAATGTTTTTCGCTTGCAAAGATAGCAATAATCGTATAAAGAAAAGGCCTGTTCGCAAACAGGCCTTCGGCAGGCGGTCCGGTTTCGCCGGGCGACCGTCGGGCTTTCCCCTGCGGTCGGGGCGGGGATTTTCTTTTATGGGACGGACGGGCCGGCACTTCGTTCGACCAGGTCCATAACCGTTCCCTGAGCGTCGAGAAGGAGAGTGATTTCGGTCCCTTTCGGGTTCGGTACGGTAATTTTGTACAGCCTGATCCCGGCGTTGGCGTAGGCTTTCTCGATCGATGAGCTTGCGTACCGCGAGGCGATTGCGTACCGCACGGCCTGAGGCAGCTCGCTCGGGTCGATCTCGACGAATCCCGTTCGGACGGCCGTTGCTTGCGTCGATGCGTTTCCTGCAAGGGCGTATGCGGAGACGGGGGCCGTCCCTGCGGCGGTAATCAGTGCGGCCACGGTAAGCAATAGCTTGTTCATGAGTTCTTGTCGTAAGGGTTGAACGGATGAGATCCTGCGTATTTCGGCTTTCTATGCGCGGGGCGGCTTGGAGCGCGGCTCCTTAGGCTGCCGGCGTTTCGGATGCCTGCCGTATGAAGCCCTCTTTGTCGAGGATGATCGTGGCCGACCAGCCGTCGCTTCTCTTTACGATTACTTTGTAAAGGGAAGCGGTTGCGTCATTGTAGGCTTCCTCGATGAAGCTGCCCGGATATTTTTTGTCCAGCGCGTCGCGGACGGCCTGCGGCAGATCGCTCGGCGCGATGCGGATAAAGCCCTCTTGTGCGGTGATCGGAAAAACGGACGATGAAACGGCTGAAGCGGTTCCGGTTGCTGAAACGATGGCTGCGAGTACGGCAGCCGCGAATACGACCTTTTTCATGGCTTTGGCGTTTAAAAAATTCTTTCTACTTGTTCTTTGCTTTCGACAAAAACAAGGAAGAAAAACCGTACCAGAGCATGATATTTTTGTCGGTTTCGTTTTTATTGTGTTGATTTATAGTTTGTTGGTTTGGCGTTGCGGCGGAAGGGAGGCTTGCCTCGGGTTGGGGAGATTTGTGGAAAGATGTGGAGGAATTCCACGCTTCGCGGGGAGAAAAAGCGCAGAATCGTTAGCGATCGCTTGCAAGATCGCATGCCGGCGGCGTCTATTTCGTTTGCAGGATCTGGCCGCGTTCGCTGTGGGAGATTACGAGCAGCTTGTCGCCGAGACAGAGCTTGCTGCGACCGTTCGGAATGAAAAAGGCGCCGTCGCGCTTGACCGTGACGACCAGTTCGTCGTCGGGAAGCGGAAGGTCCATCAGCCGGTCGCCCGAGGCCAGCATGTCGGCGGTCACTTCCGTTTCCGACAGCGTCGACTTGATTTCGTCGGGCAGTTCCTCGAAACTGAAGCTCAGGGCGGCAGGCTCCGAATCGTCGACCATTCTCAGCTTTCCGGCCATATAGCCTACGGTGGTCCCCTGAATGATGAGCGACATGATCGTGATGAAGAACACGATGTTGAAAATCAGGTTGGCATTGTTGATTCCGGCGATGAGCGGATAGGTGGCGAAGATGATCGGCACGGCTCCCCGCAGTCCGACCCATGACACGTAGGCTTTGGCCCGGCCGGAGATTTTGCGGAAAGGCAGCAGACATAGGTAGACCGTAGCCGGACGGGCGATCAGGATCATCGCGACGGCGATCAGCAGTCCGATGCCTGCGACGGGCAGCAGCTCGGTCGGATTGACGAGCAGGCCGAGCGTCAGAAACATGACCAGCTGGGCGAGCCAGGCGATACCGTCGAAAAAGGTCGTCGTGCTGCAGGTCGCTCCGGCGGTGCGCGCCGCGTGGGGCGAGGGGCTGGGCCTTCCCGAGGAGCTTGCCACCGAAGGGCGCATGGCGGCGGCGTTCCGCGCCGCGGGCGCCAACTATGTCTTTGACACGAACTTTGCCGCCGACCTCACGATCATGGAGGAGGGCAGCGAGCTTCTCTATAAAATGAAGCATTCGTGGGAGTTCCGGCGGCCGCTCTTCACCTCGTGCTGCCCCGGCTGGGTGCGGTTTCTGAAGCTTGAATACCCCGATATGGTGCCGCAGCTCTCCACGGCAAAGTCCCCGCAGCAGATGTTCGGCGCGGTGACGAAAACGTGGTTTGCCAAAACGCACAACATCGACCCCAAGGACATTTTCTGCGTCTCCGTCATGCCGTGCGTTGCGAAAAAGTACGAGTGCGCCGTGCCGGAGATCAACAGCTCCGGCTTCCGGGATGTGGACGCGGTGCTCACCACCCGCGAGGTGGACCGTCTGCTGCGGCTCAAATGGATCAACGTTGCCGACCTGCCCGAGGAAGAGTTTGACTCGCCTCTCGGCGAGGGCACGGGCGCTGCCGTCATCTTCGGCGCGACCGGCGGCGTGATGGAGGCCGCGCTCCGTACGGCTA
>ERZ857882.2084-NODE-2084-length-21642-cov-126.041043_pt1 | contig 21642 bp, 18 predicted proteins | sample MGYA00519697_ERZ857882 | MGnify/ENA primary metagenome ERZ857882 (study PRJEB31778, sample SAMEA3449373) | human gut metagenome | biome: human gut; feature: human-associated habitat; material: faeces | place: United Kingdom | collected 2010/2012 ...
ACGAATCGACCCCGCATATCCACGCCGCCGTGGTGCCGATCGTCACGGGCGAGCGTCGTAAGGCCCGCGCTGTCGCATCCGAAGCACCGGGCAAGCGGCACTACCGCCCGAAATCCGCCGCCCGGCCCCGTCTCTGCGCCGACGATGTCATGTCGCGCATCCGCCTCAAGCAGTATCAGGACACCTATGCCGCGGCGATGTCCAAATACGGACTGGAGCGCGGCATCGACGGTTCGGAGGCGCGCCACGTCACCACGCAGGAGTTCTACCGCCAGGCCATTGCCCAGCAGCAGGATCTGCAGGAGAACATCGACGCGCTGCTCCGCCTCGAAGAGCAGAAGCGGAAGGCCGTCGAGCAGCTCAAACAACAGGAGCGGCAGGTGCGCACCAAGTATGAACAGACCGCCACGCTCCAGGCGCAGAAGAGCGTCGAACTGAACCGCACCGAAGCCGAGCTGAAGAGTGTGAAGGGCGAACTGAAGGGTGCCCGATTGAAAAACGCCGCGGCGGAGGTCGGGTCGAATATCGTCGAGGGGATCGGGGCGATGATCGGCACCTCACGTGTCAAGCGGCAGCAGCAGGAGATCGACCGCCTCAACGCGGAGAATGCCGCCCTGCACGAACAGATCGGGTCGCTGAACCGTGCCAACCGCGAGGAGAAGGCCCGGCACGAACAGGCCGAACAGCAGCTGCAGGCGAAGCTCGACCGCATCGAACACTGGCTGCCCGACACGCAGACGCTCATCAGCTGGGGCGAATACTGCCGCGACATGGGCCTCTCGGAGTCGGGCGCCCGCGAGATCATCGCCATGAAACCTCTCTACGTTTCGGGCGAACTCCGCGCTCCGGAGTATTCGCGCCGCTTCGACGTCTCGAATACCGAGATCCGCCTGCAACGCGACCCGAACGGCCCCGGAGGCTTCCAGCTGCTCATCGACCGCCAACCCGCACACGCCTGGTTCCGCCAACGGTACGTAGAGCTCATGACCCGCCTGGGCTACCCCGTCCGCCCCGAACGTCCGGTCATCCGGCGACACACCATCAAGCGATAAATCGCAGCCAAACAAATTGGCCGTCGAATACTATCATTTGGGCAAATTGACCCTGTTATGCTGAAACATATGATTGACAATTGTCTGGAATATACAGGCAAAAGTTATACGGATTAGCACGATACATCTGAAATGATTATAAAATTGTGTATTTTTGTATAATAACTAAACCTGCCAGAAATTTATCAGCATATGAGCCAGACAGAAGAACCGAAGTATAAGATACTCAAACCTCGTCAATCCATACTGAAGGCATATCTTCGTGAACCGATTTCGGAGACTGAATTGACTTCCTTCCGGACGGCTATGCAAACAATGCTTGGTCGAATAGATTCTTCTCAACACGAAGAATTTAATAAAAACCTTGTAATCGATTTTTTCAACCAAAGTTTGTATAAAGGCAACAAGTATATGGTCAATACCCGCGATAGAGCGGATCTGGCCATATATTCAGAATCTGGCCAGCCTGCCGTATTATTCGAGTTTAAGGGCCCAGGACGCCCCGATATGGTCAGCAAAGAGAATCTGAAAGAAAAGGCTCTTTATGAACTGATTCTGTATTATATCCGAGAGGAGGAAAAGTACCACAATACGGATATAAAACATCTTATCATCACCAATTGCTGGGAATACTTTATTTTCGACAAAAAGGATTTTTATCAGTTGTTTGCCAGCAACAAACAATTCGTTCAAAGAGTTCTGAGCTCCGACAATGGGAGCAGCAAGGACGGCAACGATTTTATATACAACAAGATCATCAAGCCCTACGTCGAGAATATCGAAACTAAGCTGCAATTTACTTATCTGAATTTGTACGACTTCACGGGCAAAATAGAGAAAAGCAACATCGTAGAGAATAAAGATTTTCTGGCGGCCTACAAACTGCTCTCTCCGGCTCATCTGCTCAAACTGCCCTTCAGCTCTGACCATAATACGCTCAATACGGGCTTCTATCAAGAGTTGCTTTACATAATGGGAGTGGAAGAGGTCGTCGAAGATCGTGTCCACAAAATTAAACGGTTAAGAAATGACCGTCAGCCTTACTCCCTGGTCGAACAGGTGTATTCCAAACTCGAAGACTATTCGAAAATCACCGATGACGCCCAACGCTTTGAAACGGCATTGGGATTGGTCCTTACATGGATAAATCGGATTCTCTTCTTGAAACTTCTGGAATCGCAGCAGGAAAGTTTCAATAACAACGGGGAGGTCAGATTCCTGAATACACGACACATTAAGGATTACGACGTCCTCAACGATCTATTCTTCAAGGTACTGGCAAAACCTGTCAAGGAGCGTTCTTCGGAAATGATGGAGCAATTTCCAACCGTTCCCTACCTCAACAGTTCGTTGTTTGAGATGTCGCAGCTTGAGGAGGAGTTCTTTCCCATTAGCGGCATCCGCATGGACGAAATGGATGTTTTTGCGAAAACGGTTCTGAGAGACGGTCGTGGCAGGAAGATTTCAGGCAGGAAGCAGACGCTCGACTATTTGTTTGAGTTTTTGGACGCCTACGATTTCGGTTCCGAACGCAATACCGACAAAGGCCTTGTCCGTCATGAGAGCAAAACGCTTATCAACGCGTCGGTTCTGGGACTGATATTCGAAAAAATCAACGGCTACAAGGACGGTTCGTTTTTTACGCCCGGCTATATCACACAGTATATCTGCCAAGAAACATTGCGCAAAGCTGTCGTTGACAAGTTCAACAAGAAAAAAGGATGGAACTGTTCGGACTTTGAAGATCTGAAAGAACATGTCGACTATGGCAAACGCGAGGTCAGAACAGAGGCTAACGAGATTATCAACTCGCTTAAGATCTGCGATCCGGCTGTCGGCAGCGGCCACTTCCTTGTCTCTGCACTCAACGAATTAATCGCGATAAAAAGCGAACTCGGCGTACTGCAGGACCGGCAGCCACAACCGCAGCGCATCATGGATTATGAGGTTCGTGTCGAGCTGGACGAGTTGGTCATCACCAATGAGGACGGCGAGAGCTATAAATACGACCCGTCATCGACAACCAGCCAGCGGATCCAGGAGACCCTGTTCGAGGAGAAACGCACCATCATTGAGAACTGTCTGTTCGGCGTCGATTTAAACCCCAAGAGTGTCGAAATATGCCGCTTGCGCCTTTGGATTGAATTGCTGAAAAATGCCTATTACTACAAGGATGAAACGGGCGCCCGCCAATTGCAGACACTGCCGAATATCGACATCAACATCAAATCGGGAGACTCGCTGCTTCATCGTTTCGATTTACAGGAGAGTATTTATCAGGTGCTGCGATCGACAGGCATTACCATCACGCAGTATCGCAATGCTGTTGCCGAGTACAAGAATGCGCACAACAAGGAGGTGAAGCGCCATCTTACGGAGTTAATCGAAAGAATCAAGACGATTCTTAAGTCCGAAATTAAACAACGGGATCCAGAACTGACAAAAACACAGAAACAATTATCTGAATTACAGTCTCAAGAGCTCTTCGGGGCAGAGCGGACTGCAGAGGAATTGGCAGAGAGGCACAAGAAGAAAATTTTTCTGGAGAAGAAAATAAAGCGTCTCGAAGCCAATATTGCGAAACGAAAACTCAATAATAAAATGTATCTCAATGCGTTCGAGTGGCGTATTGAGTTCCCCGAGGTGTTGGACAACAAAGGGAACTTTACAGGTTTTGACTGTATAATCGGCAATCCACCGTATGGAGTTTCCATTACAGGCCCATATCGAGCTGCAATTGTAGAAGGATTAGATAAGGTCCCCGATTATGAGATATATTATTATTTCATACAGATTGCATCGCAGTTATTGATGGAGAACGGTCTGTTATCCTACATTATTCCAAACACATATCTGTTTAACGCATATGCAAATAACTACAGAACCAATATTCTGAACAACTGGAATATCATTGAAATTCTGGATTGTACAAAGTTCCCGATTTTTGAATCGGCCGTTGTTAGGAATACAATCAACATATGGCAAAAAGGAGCAGTGAAAAATGGCGTGGTAGGATATCGAAATACGGCAAATGCATCTTCATTTGAGGATTTGATAACAACTCCCACGGAGCATATTACAAAACCGGATTTATTGGATATGAACCAAAACTGGGGGCTCGCTTTCTATTTACCTCAAACACATATAAAGATAATAAACAAAATAGGCTCTTGTAAAAATACTATTCAATCATTCTTCCCTGATATATCTCAGGGCTTAATAGCTTATGATAAATATAGAGGTCAAAGTGCTGAAATAATCCGTACTAGAGCTTACCACTATAGTGCGTATAAAGAAGGGCTTAAGCGATGGTTATGGGGAGAAGATGTAAAGCGTTATTCTGTTAAATGGAATGGGAAGGAATATATTGATTATTGCGAGGGGATTGCGAATCCCAGACAGCCTAAATTTTTCATTGGGAAACGTATTCTAGTTCGAGAAATAACGAACCCGTCTATTTTTGCGGCTCTTACTGATGATGAATTATATAATGATCCGTCAATAATCATTATCAAAGATAACTTGGCATATTCGCTTGATATTGTACTTGGAATCTTAAATTCCAAGTTAGCCACTTTCTATCACTTTAATCACTCACCTAAAGCAACAAAAGGTATATTCCCTAAAATATTAGTACAGGATATCAAGGATTTTCCCCTTCCGGAGATACCAAACGCAGAAAAAAGCCATATGGAAAGTCTGGTAACCACCATTCTTGCAACCAAGCGTGAGAATCCTCAAGCCGATACCACCAGTTATGAGCAGGAGATTGATAAAACAGTATTTCATTTGTATGGCCTTACCTACGATGAGGTACTGATTGTCGACCCCAATCCCCCGTTCACGCGCGAAGAATATGAAACCCAAGCATAAAATCTATAAAAGCATGCAACGGTACATGGTTCTTGTTTTATTAACTATTCTGACTGTGCCAGTATATGCCGTAATAACGGATAGTACACGCCAAGATTCGCTGTCTAACAGCGTGTCGCAAACATTGGCTGTTGCCATGGAATCGGACTCTACGATGGAGAACAACACCTCGATTATCGCAAATGGAGAGGAACCGAGTGACTTGCCACTGCAACAAACGGAGCAGAAGAACAAAACGGATTTTTGGTCACGGTTAGGGGAATTTTTCTCGCACCCTGTCTCCACATTACTTATTGGTGTCTGGCTCAAAACCGCCATATCTTCAAGAGCCGATAAAAGGCGCAGTCGAAAAACCGGAAAACGCTGGCTTGCAGAACTATCAGCACAATATGCAGATATTGAACGACAAATTGCAGCATTCAATACATTCATAACTGACTATTGTGATAATCGCAACCGCTTTGATATTCCAAACATCTCTTATAGCCTTATAAACAGCCGAAATTTTGATGCACTCGGCAAGGAAGATCTATACGACTACCTGAGCCGATTGCTAAAAAAGCAGGATCAGAAAAAAGTGGATGGCACATACCGAAAGATCACAGGCATAATATCCGCTCTTGACTTAATTGACACTCAGACCAGAACTCATATACAGAAGTTTTTAGACAGAAGTAATGCCCTGGTGGAGGCATACAATGCTAATCTGGTTCAATATGATAAATTGTTACGACAAATTCCTGTTGGGTATCCTGGCATATCAGATTCAATAATAGTGAGTCTTAAAATGAAATATTTTACGATATCTAAGAATATGTCCAAAATTAATCTTTTTGAATGTGAAGATAGTTTCGTTAGACCCAGTCTTAAGATTTTGAGATCAAATCCGTTTCCGCCGGCATTGGATGACACATTACAAAATTGTTTGAATATTACATTGGGATTGCGAAATGAAAAGGCATACATCAAATCGAATCTTAAATCAGCAAATACCCAGTACAAAAAGGTCCTCGAAAAAATCGAGGAGATAAATGTAATATGTCAACCCCAGCACAATAGATTCTACCGATTGTGGCAGCGATTCAGAGGATAAAAGAATAGCCTATATGAATTGGGGTCTCAGCATCTTGGAAATGCAAATATTGTGGAGAATATAAGTCACTGTCCTTGCAAAAAATCTCTCACGGGCGCTTTATCGCAAAGAAACCTGACCACCCGACGTTGAGTCTATGCCGTTGTCGATGGGTAAAACGGTCAAGGTCAAATCGCCTAGGTTAGGGCTGTTACTGGATTTTTTTGAAATACCATTCTTCTTCATTTATTATAAATTATTTTCCTATATTTGTTGTATATTAGGGAAGCTTTTATGCCGTCGGAAAAAACCATATTTCGGTGTTACGCGAATTTGTTTTCCACCAATAAGTTTCAACAATTATTGGTAGAAAACGATTGTTCTTATGCTTTAACAAAATATAAGAAATATGGCGTTGACGATCCATCTATTGCAACTCTTGGAGATTTTTACAAATATGCTTATAAAAAGTTATTAAAGGAATATCGGAACGAGTACATTTACAAAAATACAATTATCAACAAATTACTACTCGCTAAATATAGCCTGAACACAACAACCATCCTCAACGAATTTAAGATCGGTCGTTCGATAGCAGACCTAGTACTTCTGAATGGGACAAGTAAAGTTTTTGAAATAAAAACAGAATTAGATAGCCTTTATCGTTTAGAAAGCCAAATTGCTGATTATAAAAAAGTTTTTGAGCACATATATATTGTAACCCATACTCATTTAGCAGATAAACTACTAAAAGAAATTGACGATACCGTTGGCATTATTACACTAACAGGGAAAGGGGCTCTACAAACCATACGAGAAGCAAAGAAAGATACTGCTCATTTAGATAGTTCTGTAATCATTAAGAGTTTACGAAAGCAAGAATATTCTAATATCATTCAGAATTATTTTGGGGAAATTCCACAAGTTACTCCTGTCAAATATTTCTCTACATGTAAGGAAAAATTTTCCGAGATACCTGTTAAAGAATTACATGATCTAGTTGTCTCAGAATTAAAAAAGCGAACGATTAAAGAAAAAGAGTTGTTCAAATCCAATATAATTGTTCCGCCCGAGTTTAAATATCTTTTTTGGATTTTTAATTTTAAGGCAGAATATTATAATCAATTTGAAGACCTGCTAGACATGCAACTGGAGAAAGCTTAAAATATAATCGCTATGAAATATTTTCCATATTTGAGAGGGAAGCAATTTGAATTGATTGCATTAAGGGACATGTGTTCTTTCTATGAGCAAAAGGATATTATATCTCCCATCATTGAACCAATCAAGCAAGTTAACTCTACACTCCTAAAAACAATAGACTGTTTAGTTCAAAATACTGTCAACTTCAACATTATTTTAAACCCTAAATGCGGGGAGGTATCGTCTGAAAACTATGATAGACTAATACTAGATGTCATCAATAAATTAGATGGATATGATAACTATCAGCCGACTTTTATTATCAATGAACAAGTTAATCTGAAACGAATCATATCCATTATCAAAGACCTGGGTTTAGAAAATATTTCGTTAGTAATAACCGCTCAACCAAGAAACGAATCTGATTTTAAAGCGTTATTAGACTCTACGTCTATTATATACGCAATTTTATACGATGACAGTAGCATTAGGCGCTTATCTCGAAATATTAGACCGTTAGGGACCGAATTAGTTATTTTGGCGGATCGATTTAATTTAAAAGAGAAGAATGCAGATTATGCAAATCCTTCTGATGAGTTCTTCAGTGATGATCATTTATTTTTTGAAAAAGAAGGATATTCTGGATATGGAGATTACATAACGATAGGGAACAATTACAACGAAGGAGGATTTTTACCCTATGCTGTTGCTATACATTTGACATACTTGGATGGCCCAGAAAATATTTTTAGGATTCACCATTTTGTTTCAGACAGCAATGATGATAATTCAGATGTTCCGGGTAAAGTTGCAGAGGCATTATCAAAGCTCGTTCCATTTATTGACGAACGAAAAATGAATACAGACGCCTGCCGACAATTAAGACAAATATATCATGATGAATCTTATCCTGGTTTAGGTAGTATTAAGAAATTATCTATCTTAAATCATCTGCAATTAGTTTACAATCTTTTTTCAGCGAAATAAATGTCAATAATGACTTGTTGCCCGAATTGTTTTGTTGATGTAGAAATACAAGCGATTATCAAAGACTTATCACAAGGTAACACAGGAACATGTGATTGCTGTTCCAAAAAAGATGTACAGATCGTCGCTATCGAGGATTTATTAGACTACTTTATCCCTCTATTTAATTTATACGAAGAAACAAACGATTCTACCGCGGATTGTTTAGGCACAACAATACAAAAAGAATGGCATATCTTCACAAATGATGTTATAGCCCAAATAATTACACAATACCTGTTAACTGACTATTCTAATAAAAGTTTAAAGGGAGTACACGTTAAGAAAAAATTTGACGGGGCTACCGACTCTGATAAAATATGGCAGGATTTTGTTGATGAAATTAAATGCACCAATAGATTTTTCATCAATAATAATGCATTTGTTCGTGATATAGTTAGTAAGCTATTACAAAAACATACTAAAACATTAAAGGCCGGAACATCTTTGTTTAGAGCTCGAATTTGTGATAATAAAAATGGATTCCCTAATCCTGCTTCAGATTTAGGAAAGCCTCCTCATCGAAAAGCATCTTCAGGACGTGCAAATCCTCAAGGAATATCATATCTATATCTTGCAAATGATCCCCAAACAACATTGTTCGAAGTCAGAGCCTCTTTTTTAGATTATGTTAGCATAGGAGAATTTGAACTCATAAAAGATATCACCATTGTATCTCTAAATGACATTCATAACATTAGTCCATTTATTGAAGATATAAATCTGCAAGAATATGTAACAAATAAAACCATTCTTAATCATTTTAGAGAAGCTCTATCCAGGCCATTGCGTAAAACCGACTCTGATTTAGAATATTTGCCAACACAATACTTGTGCGAATACATTAAATCAACATTAAAGGCACATGGTGTTGAATATGCTAGTGCAATGCATGCAGGAGGAATAAATTATGCCTTTTTTGATGATCAAGAATTCCGATTCAAAAATGCCAAAACCGTAGAGGTTAATAAAATCAACATGGAATATATTGACGTATAAGAAATGGCTAAAGAAAATATGTTGGCTATCATTTTTAATATACGAACAATCCACCATTTTATCAAAATTCAATATTCAGCAGAAAAATCATCTTGAAAGTAATGTAACCCACGAAGCCGGAAGATAAAATCGGAAGCATCAACCAACCCTTTTGCCGTACAAATACCGTACAAATTCAAACGAAAACCGCGTTGCAGATATCTACAACGCGGTTTCTGTGAGGTCTGAAGCGGACTCGAACCGCTGTACAAGGTTTTGCAGACCTTTGCCTAGCCACTCGGCCATCAGACCAACATGAAAATCCGTCCGTACCGGCACAACACAAACCCAACCTAAAATCAGCCCCGCCCTCTTCCGTATCACCGGTGTCGTCGTGCGACCCGGAACCGAATCCGGGGCTACTCCGGTACTTCGGGAGTGCAAATATACAAACATTTCTCATTTCTGCAAAACTTCCGGACAACTTTGCGTTATTTCGAAAATATTTTCCCGTTATTGCACAAAAAACCCTACCTTTACTCTGTTGAATTTGTTTTGTCCGGCCATGACCCTCGAAGATATCGCCCTTCAGATGACCCCCGGCATCGGGGTGAAAGGCACCGTCCACCTGCTGGAATACTTCGGCAATGCCGCGCGGATCTTCGCCGCCCCGGCCGACGAACTCACCGAAGGCGCCGGGCTGCGGCCCGACATCGCCCGCGGGATCCTGCAGCGCAAGGCCTTTGCGGCCGCCGAACGGGAGATCGCATACTGCCGGCGCCACGGCATCGTACCCGTCGCATCGACCGATGCCGACTATCCGCCGCTGCTCCGCGAGACACCCGACTATCCCGCCGTCATCTACCTCAAGGGGGAGACCGGAGTTCTCACGTCGCGCTGTCTCACGCTGGTCGGCACACGCCGCGCAACCCCCTATGGGCAGGCGATGTGCGACCGTCTGGTCGGCGAACTCGCCGAGCGGGTCCCGGGACTCTGCATCGTCAGCGGCCTGGCTTTCGGCATCGACATAGCGGCCCACCGCGCCGCCCTCGCCGCCGGGATTCCGACCGTCGCCGTACTCGCCAACGCCCTCCCGGAGGTCACCCCCGCCCAGCATACAGCCATCGCCCGCGACATCGTGGAGCACGGCGGAGCGCTGGTCACCGAACTCCACTCGCAGACCCGGCAGAACGGCTCCTTCTATGTAGCCCGCAACCGCATCATCGCCGCGTTGAGCGCCGGGTGTATCGTCGTGGAGTCGCCCGACAGCGGGGGTTCGCTCCTGACGGCCCACTGCGCCGACTCCTACGACCGCACGCTGATGGCCGTGCCGGGACGCACCACCGACCCCATGTCCTCGGGCACGAACCACCTGATCCGCAACCGCAAGGCCCAGTTGGTCATGACGGCCGACGACGTGATCCGCGAACTGATGTGGGACCTCGGCACCGACCCCGCCACGCTCCGCCCGAAACCCGCCACCCCCGAACTGACCCGCGACGAGGCGGGCCTGCTGGCCTGCTTCCGCACCGACGACCCGCTCTCGGCCGAGGACCTCGGCGGACTGACCGGACTCGACCCCGGAGAGCTCGCCTCGCTACTCGTCGGACTCGAGCTGGCCGGAGCCATCCGCCAACTTCCCGGAAACCGATACATGAAATTATGAATCTGATCGATACACACTCCCATCTCTACGGCCCCGAGTTTGACGCGGACCGCGAAGAGGCCCTGTCCCGGGTCATTGAGGCCGGGGTCACGCGGCTGTTGCTTCCGGCCATCGACTCCGAGAGCCACGAACGGCTTTTCGACCTCTGCCGCCGCCGGCCGCAGCTGTGCGTGCCGATGATCGGCCTGCACCCCACGTCGGTCAATGACAATCCCCGCTGGCGGGAGGAGCTGGAGCTCGTCGAGCAGCTCCTTGCCGCACCGCCCGAGGGCATCCCGCCCTTCTGCGCCATCGGCGAGATCGGGCTGGACTTCTACTGGAGCCGCGACTTCCGCGAGGAGCAGACCGAGGCCTTCCGCCGCCAGATCGAACTGGCCCTGCACTACGGCCTGCCGATCGCCGTCCACACGCGCGACGCCTGGCCGGAGACCCTGACCCTCATCCGGGAATATGTCGGGCGGGGACTTCGAGGCGTCTTCCACGCCTACTCCGACACGCTGGAAACCTACCGCGAACTGCGCTCGCTGGGCGACTTCCGCTTCGGCATCGGCGGGGTCGTGACCTTCAGGAAGAGCCTTCTGGCGGCGATTGTTCCCGAGATGGAGCTCGACGACCTGGTGCTCGAGACCGACTGCCCCTACCTAACGCCCGCACCCCACCGGGGCGAACGCAACGAGTCCTCCTACGTGCGCTTCGTGTGCAACGAGGTGGCCCGCCTCAAGGGGTTTACGCCCGACGAGGTGGCCGATGCCACGACGGCCGCAGCCGTGCGGCTCTTCGGGCTCACCGGCGGAGGCTCCGGAACGGATGCCCCGGCACCCCGTCCCGCCCCGGCACCAGGGGCCGGATCCGACAACCCAATCCCCGGCCGGCCATGAAACGAGTACGCATCACCGTCGTCCGCAAGGTCTGCCACCGCGACCTGATCGCACGCTACGAAAACCCGATCGAACACGCATGCGACCTGCAGGAGGGTCAGGTCTTCATCGCCGAGGGGTGGCAGCGGCCCGAGGGGCTGTGCGAAAGCGCCTGGCAGACCCTCTCGCCGTTCGTCATGACGCTGGCCCACGGAGGCACGGACCTCTACGACGGGTGGATGAAAAACCCCGCCTCGGCGATGCTCTCCTGCAACGACGGCTTCCGTCCGGTGAGCTTTCTGGTCGAGGCACTCGACGAGTGACGAATACGACAAAACTAAAGAGATACGACATGCGATCCTCCATTCTGATCATCTACACGGGCGGCACTATCGGCATGAAGACCGACGCCGCCACCGGTGCGCTGGTACCCTTCGACTTCAGCGGCATCTACGACGAATTCCCCTCACTCAAGCGGCTCAACGTGGACATCGAAGTGCTGACGATGTCGCCGGTCATCGACTCGTCGAACGTCGCCCCGTCGAACTGGGTCACGCTCGCCGAGCTGATCCGCGACAACTACGACCGCTACGACGGATTCGTCGTCCTGCACGGCACCGACACGATGTCCTACACCGCCTCGGCGCTGAGTTTCATGCTCGAGAACCTCTCGAAACCCGTGGTCTTCACCGGCAGCCAGATCCCCATCGGCGTGCTGCGTACCGACGGCCGAGAGAACCTCATCACAGCCATCGAGATCGCCGGCGCCCGGCGCGACGGCAGCCCGGTCGTCCCCGAGGTGTCGCTCTACTTCCAGAACCGCCTCTTCCGCGCCAACCGCACCACCAAGCGCAGTGCCGAGGCGCTGAGCGCCTTCCGCTCGTACAACTACCCGCCGCTGGCCGAAGTAGGCGTCAATATCGCCTACAACTACCCGGCGATCCTCCGCCCCGAAACCTTCGGCGAACCGCTGCGCGTGGCCACCCGGCTGGCCGACGGCATCGAGGTCATCAAGCTCTTCCCGGGGCTCGGCGAACGGATCCTGCGGGCCATGCTCTCGGCCCCCGGGCTGCGGGCCGTCGTGCTCGAAACATACGGCGCAGGAAACGCCCCGACCAGCGAATGGTTCATCCGCACGCTGCAGGAGGCGATCGACCGCGGCGTGATCGTGCTCAACATCACGCAGTGCGGCGGCGGACGGGTATCGATGGAGCTCTACGAGACGGGGTTGCGGCTGCAGAAGTCCGGCGTGCTGTGCGGTTACGACATGACCACCGAGGCGGCCGTCACCAAACTGATGTACACGCTCGGACTCGAACTCCCGCGGGCACAGACCGAGGAACTCCTGCGCAGGCCGTTGCGCGGAGAATTTACAGCATAGGACGTTGCACGAAACGATTTTTTTTCCTATATTTCGCACTGCTAACGTACCCCTACCGGTCGAAGCACCGGGGAAAGATGCGACAGAAGCAAAGCAACACAATTGATTAACAGGGAGTTGTGCGAGTCCGGGAGGGAAATCCGGGATTCGGACATCCGTGTGGGGAGACCTCACGTAACTGCAGCAGATCAGTCAAAAAACGGCCGCGCAGACGGGAGGGAGAAAGAAAAAAATGATTTTTTAACAAAAAATTGAGCGATCCGGAACAAAAAACGGAACGGAACGGAAAAAAACGGTTTGCCGGACATCCGGCCGCCGGTTTCCGGCCGCAACCCCGGAAAAGACAAAAAACCAAAAACACAACTAATAAAATTCAATCAATCAAATCAATCATCTAACACAACTATGAAAAAACTGTTTTTGATTCCGTCGGTTGCCCTGACCGTTCTGGGTACCGTTAATGCGTTCGCGCAGGAGGCAGCCGCTGCCGCAGCCGAAACTCAGGTCGCAGGCGAGAGCATGCACCACATTCTGATGCAGAAGTTCCTCGAGGGCGGTTGGGGCTGGATGCTCCCGATCCTGCTCTGCTTGGTGATCGGTCTGGCCGTAGCCATCGAGCGCATTCTCTTCCTGTCGCTCTCGACGATCAACTCGAAGAAGCTCATCGCCAACGTTGAGGAGGCTCTCAAGAAGGGCGGTATCGAAGCTGCCAAGGAGGTTTGCCGCAACACCCGCGGCCCGATCGCCTCGATCTACTATCAGGGTCTGGATCGCTACGATCAGGGTCTCGACTCGGTTGAGAAGGCCGTTGTTTCCTACGGTTCGGTTCAGACCGGCCAGATGGAGTCGGGTCTTTCGTGGATCGGCCTGTTCATCGCCCTCAGCCCGATGCTCGGATTTATGGGTACCGTTGTCGGTATGATCGACGCATTCGACGCCATCCAGGCTGCCGGTGACATCAGCCCGACGCTCGTTGCAGGTGGTATCAAGGTCGCCCTTCTGACCACCCTCATGGGTCTTATCGCTGCCGTTATTCTTCAGCTGTTCTACAACTACATCATCGCCAAGATCGACTCGCTCGTAAACGCAATGGAGGATTCGTCCATCACGCTCATGGATATCCTGACGGCCTACAGCAAGAAATAATTGAACCGAACGCAAAAGTCAAAAGCAAATATGAAAAAGATATTTAACATATTGCTGGGCGTTCTGTTGGTCATCACGATTGCGCTTATGGTCTACGCGATCGCGACCGGAGGATCCGAGGCCGCAATCAGTGCAAACCTGATGTGGGGCTACTTCCTCTTCGCGTTCGCCGTCGCTTCGGCCATCTTCTGCGCGATCTTCGGAATGATCAAGAACCCGGCAGGCATCAAGGGAGCCATCCTGTCACTGGCTCTGGTCATCATCATCATCGGCGTGTCCTACTTCTACTCGGCCGGACACACGATCAACATCGTGGACCTTCAGAACAACGGATTCTTCGGCCACACCGAAACGGTCATCACCGAAACGAGCATTCTGGTGACCTATGTCGCTTTTGCGGCAGCCTTCGTTACGGCCGTAGTTACTGAAATTTGGAGTGCTTTCAAGTAGAAAAAGGAATAGGCAATGGCAATAGATAAAAGAAAAACACCAGATATCAATGCTGGATCTCAAGCCGACATCGCCTTCCTGCTGCTCATTTTCTTCCTGGTGGCCACTACCATGAACACCGATACGGGTCTGGTCCGCATGCTTCCGCCCCTGCCTCCTGAGAACCAACAACAGGAGCAGATCAAGGTCAAGCAGCGCAACCTGTATCTGGTACTTATCTCGGGTAGCGGTAACATCATGGCAGGAACCGAGGGCAAACAGGAGGTGATCGATCTTCGCCAGCTCAAGGATCAGGTCAAGGAGTTCATCCTCAACCCGCTCGACAGCGAGGACCTGCCCGAGAAGAAGGACGAGGATATCGAGCTTCCGGACGGCAGTACCTGGACCTACCCCGTCAGCCAGGGTGTGGTTTCTCTGCAGACCACCCGCGACACGGGCTACCAGTCCTACATCATGGTACAGAATGAGCTCGCCCGCGCCTTCAACGAGGTGCGCGACGAGGTTGCACAGCGCAAGTTCGGTTCGAAGTTCGCAGAACTCAACGAAGAGCAGCGCAACGCAGTATCCAAAGCAGTACCTCTGAAGATTTCGGAGGCCGAACCGGTAAATATAAAGAAGTAAAGCCATGGCAGTAATGAAAAAGAAGGGCAACAAGAGTTTGCCCGGCATCTCGACCGCTTCGCTTCCGGACGTGATCTTCATGATCCTCTTCTTCTTTATGGTATCGACGACCATGCGTGATCAGGAACTGCTCGTAAGATACAAACTTCCGGAGGCAACCGAGGTACAGAAGCTCGAGAAGAAATCGCTCGTCAGCTTCATCCACATCGGACAGCCCACGCTGGCCATGCAGGCGCAGTTCGGTACTGCCCCGCGTATCCAGCTGAACGACTCCTACAGAACGACCCGGGACATCCTGGATTTCGTAGCCGCCGAGCGCGACAAGCTCAATGAGGCCGACCGCGCTGCGATGACCATCTGCCTCAAGGCAGACCAGGCCACGAAGATGGGTATCGTCACCGACGTAAAGCAGGAGCTCCGTCGGGCCAACGCCCTGAAGATCTCCTATGCGGCTTCCAAGTCGCTGGGATATTGATCCGGGGACGGCCCCAAATGAAAGAGCAGACCTTCGGGTCTGCTCTTTTTTTGTTCGCGGGAACCGAAACAGCCGAAAAGGCGAGGAGGGGGAGGGCAAGGAGAGGTCGGGATGATCGGGATGAATAGACAAGGACGCAAAAGACCCGAAGGACGCAAAGGATGCGTACCGAAGCCGCTGACACGCCCCGACGGCGCGAGGAAACAGGAGGAGGTGCTGCGGGAACGTGCAAAGACGGGTTCACAGAAACGGAACAACCGCAGTGGGGCGGGGAACAGGGGCTCGACAAGCCAAAGACGAGGAGTGGAGCAGCCCCGTTGCGAGCCTGTCAAAGCCTGAAAAGCGCTCACGACAGGGAGAGGGCAGACGCACCGCCGCAACAGCCTGAAAAGGGACGAAACGGGCCGTTTCGGTCAGAAGGGGAGCTCGAGCTGGTCGATCTCGTGGTTGAATGAAAGCCGGTGGTGAGGCGTCAGCCCGTATTCGCGAATGGCCAGCCGGTGCTGCCGCGTGGGATAGCCCTTGTTCTGAAGCCAGCCGTAGTGCGGATACTCATCGGCCAAACGGCGCATGTACTCGTCGCGGTGGGTCTTGGCAAGCACCGAGGCAGCTGCAATATCGGCATATTTCCCGTCACCTTTGACAACGCAACGGTAGGGGATCGTGAGCTGCGTGCGGAATCGGTTGCCATCGATGAGCAGGAATCCCGGAGCGGGATCGAGCCTCGCGACCGCCAGCGACATCCCCTCGAACGAGGCATTCAGGATGTTGATCTCGTCGATACGAGCCGCCGGAACCGCCTCGACGGCCCAGGCGACCGCCTCGCGCTCGATGACCTCCCGCAGCCGATCGCGGTTGCGCTCGGTCATCTGCTTCGAATCGTTGAGCCGCTCGTCGTGAAAATCGGGCGGAAGGATCACCGCCGCAGCAAAGACCGGCCCGGCCAGACAGCCGCGCCCGGCCTCGTCGCACCCGGCCTCGAGCAGTTCGTATTGAAACTGGTTTTCCAACATCGCACGACAAAATTACACAATATTCCCGCATTTTCGCTACTTTTGCCACACAACCGCGCCACGATCATGAAATTCGACATCGCCCGACAGCCGCTCATACCGGCCTTCCTCACGCTCTTCGTACTCGCTGCCGTAGCGATGTGGGGGGCCGCGAAACGCCCGGCAGCGATGCCGCAATCCTACTCGGAACGCATAGCCGCATACACCCGGGCAGCGGCAACGCCCCTGGAAACTGCAGATCGCCCCGACCGTCCAGCGTATGGCCCGACGGACCCGACATCAAAGACACAACCGCAAACCACCGGCAAGGCCGATGGTATCGCCTGCAACCGCCTCGCAACCCCTGCCGATACGCAAATAACCCGGACGCTTCCGGCAGTTCCGGATCATGCAGCGGCTCCGGATCACGACTCCGAGAACCGGGAGGCGACGTATCCCGACCAAACGACCGCCGCAACCGACACCGCAGCGATCGGGGACGACGGAGAGGCCCTTCCCGCCGCCGCTATACACCCGGCTTCGCCAGCAACCGTCACGGATTCCGCCACCCATACCGCCGGGGAGAACACCACCGCGGCAGACAGCACGGCTGCAGCAGACCACACAACGGTTGCTGCCGAAACGGAGACAACGACAGCCGAGGAGACAACACCCGGAGAAGATCCGGCAACAGCGGAAACCCTTGCCGAAGAGCCGCACGACCGCATGGCGATCCGCTTCCCCGGCGAGTGGCTCGCCGACTTCGAGGCGAACCACCCGGGCGGCGCCCGCTGGATCGGCGGGCTGCTGATCCTCTTCGCCGGACTCTGCATCGGACGGCTCACGGCGCGGAACAACCTCTACTCGGTCGGCACGTGCCTCGCCATCCCGCTCTACGGCATCCTGCTCTGCGGCATCGGTGACGGCGCTTTCCTCTCTTCGTGCGCGGCTCCGGCTCTGCTGGCCCTCGCCACCAAGAACTACGCCCGCTCGTTCCGCAACGGATTCGGCTTCGACGCCATCTTCCGCGCCTCGCTCTACCTCGGGCTGCTGCCGCTCGTCGCACCCGCCGCACTGCCGCTGCTGTTGCTGCTGCCGTTGGCCGTACAGCTCTTCCGCAGGACGCTCCGCGAGCTCACGGTGGCCCTTGCCGGCGTACTGCTTCCGCTCTTCGTCCTCTGTTACATCAATTGGGGCGTCGGAGGCGATTTCGCCGCACCGCTGCTGTTGCTCGGCCGGCTGTTCACCTGCGGTCCGTTCCCGACACCCGAAACACTTCTCCCGCTTCCGAAGCTGCTCTTTGCCGGCGCAGCCGTCGTACTGGGACTGCTCTCCGCCCTCTTCGTCTTCGCCGACCGCTACGCCGTAGGAACCAAACCGCGCTTCATCCTGCTCTTCGCATGCATCACCCTGATCCTTGCGTGCGGATCGCTCTGCAGCCCGGCCGCGAGCGCCGAAACGGCCACCCTGCTGGCCGTCCCGGTCACCCTGCTGCTCCCGTTCCTCTTCGTGCGTGTCCGCCGCCCGATCGCAGCCCCACTCTACGCAGCCCTGCTCGCCGTGGCTGTCGCCAATGTCATCTTGCAATAATATATTTAGTCATCTTCATGCTGCAAAGAGATCTATTTACAAGGTTTCGTCCTTTTGTGTTATGGATTTTGGCAAATTAAAAATTTAAAATTGTATATTTGAGACTGAACAAATGTGACGCAACTCTTTGTTCAGAAAAACTTAAAATACAATTCGCATGAAGAATTCAATGAATTCATCGGCCCAACAGCCGATGATCGTGAAGTATTTGGAATCGCTTCACAACGGAATCCAGTCTCAAATCCTGTCCCGCTATGCCATCGGCTACATTCTGCGCGGGACGAAATACATCTACGACGGAGATAAGCGCCAGACTCTTGCGCGCGGCGATGTCTTCTACCTGGGACTCGGGCACCACTACATCGAAAACGTCCCCGACGGCAGCCAGCCCTACGAAGAGGTGCTCTTTTACTACACGCCCGAAGACCTGCAGCGCATCCTCATGCACCTGAACATCACCTACGGCTTGAACATTTCGAACGAACACTCGTGCGAAAACTGCCGCAACCGCACCCACGTGGCCATGCCCGCATGGAACTCGCTGCGCAACTTTTTCGTCAATACGAACAACTACCTGCGCGACGAGGAGTTCCGCCACGACGAGACGGCCGAGAGCATCAAGATGACCGAACTGATCTACCTGATCGCCTCACACGAGGACTGCTGCATCAAGAGCAAGCTGCTGAGCAACGTCGATGCCGCCAAGGAGAACTTCGAACAGATCGTCTACGACCACATCTTCAAGGACATCTCGATCGAGGAACTGGCCCGGCTGACGCACCGTTCGCTCACCTCGTTCAAGAAGGAGTTCCGACGCCACTTCCAGATGCCGCCCCACAAATGGTTCATCCGCCAGCGGCTCATGCACTCGCGTCTGCTGCTGATCTCGACGTCGAAGTCGATCTCCGAGATCGGCAACGAATGCACCTTTCCCAACACATCGCACTTCATCAAACTCTTCAAGAAGGAATACCAGATGACTCCGGCCACCTATCGCCACCGCCACCAGAACTCCCAGACCGACGAGGTCACGGCAGCTGCCGGCGAAAAGGTCTCCGTGCCGGAAAAGGCTGCGGAAAGCGGCGCGGAACGTTAATCAAAAACTTACGAACCGAAAGGAAATTAAAAAATCTTAATTACAATATGGTTTAAAAATCGCCTCAGAATTTCAAGAAATATCACAAAATATTTGCATTTTCGTAAAATTCGATCTATCTTTGTTTCATCGAACGTGGGGTTCCCCACTCTCATTAACCTAACTAACCTAACCAGAGAGGTCCGTACCGGCAGGTACCGGACCTCTTCTCTTTATCGGCCCGGCTGCCTCCGGGGCCCGCAACCGACCCTTTCCGCACGGCTTTCCGACCGGCATTCTCGCAAGAAACATGAAAAGGGTATAGGAATATTCAATCTTTTTCGTTATTTTTGCATCAATTGGAAAATAATGAACTTAAATGCCGAAGTTTTATGACAAGGTAGATGTCCTGAAAAAACCCGGATGGCTGAAGATCCGCCTGCACCGCACCCCCGAATGGGCCGAAGTGCGGCACATCGTCGAAAAACACCGGCTGCACACGATCTGCAGCAGCGGGATGTGCCCCAACCAGGCCGAGTGCTGGAGCCGTCGCACGGCGACCTTCATGATTCTGGGAGACATCTGTACCCGCGGGTGCCGCTTCTGTGCCACCCGCACGGGACATCCGCTTGCCCCCGACGCCGAGGAACCCGCCCGGGTCGCCGAGAGCGTCGCACTGATGAAACTGAGGTATGTCGTCGTAACCTCCGTGACGCGCGACGACCTTCCGGACGGCGGCGCCCGCCATTGGGCCGCAACCGTCGAGGCCATCCGCGCACAGAATCCCGACGCCGTAATTGAGCTCCTTATTCCCGATTTCGATGCGCGTCCCGAACTCGAAGACATCGTGATCGCATCGAAGCCCGACATCATCGGGCACAACATCGAGACCGTCGAGCGACTGACTCCCCTCGTGCGTTCCAGGGCGAAGTACCGCACCAGCCTGGAGACGCTGCGCTACCTCTCCCGACAGGGCGTGGTGACCAAGAGCGGACTGATGGTCGGACTCGGCGAGACCGATGACGAAGTATTGCAGACCCTCCGTGACCTGCGCGAGGCAGGTGTGAGGATTGTGACGCTCGGTCAGTACCTTCGGCCGACTCTGGAGCATTACCCCGTTGCGGCGTACATCACTCCCGAAAAATTCGAATGGTACAGGCTCCGAGCACTGGAGATGGGCTTCGACTACTGTGCGAGCGCACCGTTGGTACGCTCCTCGTACATGGCCGAAGAGGCGCTCCGAAGTGTGAAAAGTTTGTAACGGATGAAGGCATACTGCCGGGACCTCGGCCTGATGGATTACAAAGCCTGCTGGGATTTGCAGCAGGAGTTGTTCGACGCCCTCGTTGCCCGCAAGCGGGCGGAGCGGGACGCCGGAAGCAGCACCGTATTCCCCGCCGGAGACTCCGCAGAGGAGCACTCCGCAACGGATGACGATCCCGTCGGCACGGTCCTGCTCGTGGAGCACCCCCCGGTCTACACGCTCGGCAAGAGCGGACATGCGGAGAACCTGCTCATCCCGCGCGAGATGCTCGAGCGGATGGGGGCCCGCTTCTACCACATCGACCGCGGCGGCGACATCACCTTCCACGGTCCGGGGCAGCTGGTCTGCTACCCGATCCTCGACCTCGAGCGGCTCGGCATCGGGCTGCGCGCCTACATCGCCGCACTCGAAGAGGCCGTCATCCGCACCGTCGCCCGCCAAGGTATCGAAGCGGGCCGCATCAACGGCGCTTCGGGCGTCTGGCTCGGCAAGGGGGTCACTCCCGGCGGAAAGGGGCCGGTGCGGAAGATCTGCGCAATAGGAGTGCGATCGTCACGTTATGTTACCATGCACGGCTTCGCGCTCAACGTATCGACCGACCTGGCGTGGTTCTCGCGCATCAACCCCTGCGGCTTCACCGACCGCGGGGTGGCGTCGATCCTCTCAGAGACGGGCCGAAACGTCCCGATGGAGGAGGTGAAACGTTCGGTTGTGGAACTTTTAAGTGAGATATTAAATGTTAAAATATATAAACAATAACACGTATGCCTATAGAAAAACGCTGGGTAGTGAAGCCAGAGGGCGACCCCGCGACGGTAGCCATGCTCGCTGCCGCGCTGCGGATTTCGCCTATCCTGGCCAATCTGCTCGTACAAAGAGGCATAGACACCGTAGACAAGGCGGAGAAGTTCTTTAAACCGAGCCTTGCCGACCTGCACGATCCGTTCCTGATGAAGGACATGGAGAAGGCGGTCGAGCGGG
>ERZ857882.2087-NODE-2087-length-21631-cov-5.680478_pt1 | contig 21631 bp, 21 predicted proteins | sample MGYA00519697_ERZ857882 | MGnify/ENA primary metagenome ERZ857882 (study PRJEB31778, sample SAMEA3449373) | human gut metagenome | biome: human gut; feature: human-associated habitat; material: faeces | place: United Kingdom | collected 2010/2012 ...
CCTTGGCGCCCGCCGTCAGTCTGTCAAAGGCAGCGCTTTTCTGCCCGTTCGCTTTCCTCACGCCTCATTGTCCCGCTCCGGTTCGGCTTCCTCCTGCATGAGGCGGCGCATGGCCTGCCGGTCGATGCGCGCCTGCCGTTCGCGCGCGCGCCGGTCCGCGTCCCAATCGGCCTTGATCAGGCGAATGGATGTGATGATGGCCAGCACGGCAAGCGCCGCAAATACGCACTGGCTGAGCCGGCTGGTCATAAACGCCATCATGGCGTTGAACTGCTCGATGACGAAAAATGTCAGCGTCATGAGCGCCAGAATGATCGTCAAATGCGGAAAGATCTTCTTCATGTCAGTTTCCCCCCTCCACCGGCTCCGCGATATAGATGCCGTCTGTCACTCTGCGGGCGGAGCTGTTGAGCAGTCGGTCGCCGAATATCATCGTGGCCGTATCCCCGCCGTCCAGGTTGTACGCAGTGGCACAGCCGAGACTGACGAACAGCTCCGCAAACTCGGCCATCGACAGGCCGGCCGAGCCGCTTTCGCTGCCGCGCGTACCGTCCGCCAGCACGAGGCAGTAGTGTCCCGGCTCGAAATAGCCGATGCCCATGCGCGGGTTTTTGCCGAGCGAGCGGCCCGTGCCGCCCGGGAACTCGCTCATCGCAGCGCCGCCCTGCACAAGGATCGGCCCGAACGACCAGACCTGATGCGCGCCGCGCGCATAGATCTCATCCGGTACCGCCGTCCCCTTGGCGTATACCTCCATGCCGCCGTCCTGATAGAGCACGCAGATGTCGCAGAAGTTGATGTTGTCATCATAGAGCAGGCCGTTGCGCAGGATGAACCCCCACTCGCTGCTGCTGCGGTTGCGGAACTGATCGCTCGAGGTCAGCATCAGCGCCTGCGGGAGCTGCTCCTGCACGTCGGCAAGCTTCATCTTCAGCTCGCCCAGCTCCTCATACGGCAGCACCGTGCGGAAGCTGCTGATATCCTGAATATAGATGTCCACGATATGCACGAGGCTGTCGTACATCCACTCCTCGGTCAGCTCCATGGCGACGTTTTTGCTGCGGTAGCTGGTCTCGGTCTGCTCCACGCCGTCGGCCGCAAACTTCTCGGCATACTGCCCCCGCAGCAGCCCCGCCGGTTCCGGCGTCGGCACGGCCGTCGGCTCCGGCTCGGTTGTGGGCGCAATGTCGATGCTTGTCGGCTCCGACGTGGCGTCGGATGTCGGCGCAGTGGTGGGCGCCGGCGTCGGCATGGTCATGGGCGTCACCATCGGCTGGCGCACATGGTGAAAATACGAAAATGTGCAGAGCGCGATTGCCAGCACAATCAGGTCGATGATGACCATCCGCGCAATCCGCGCGCCGTCGCTCCGTTCTCTCTTAGGCATGGCTCTCCCCCTTTGCAAACACAAATCTTCTCTGCATATAAAAGCTGACCGGATACAGCACAATCTCGACGATGAGCTTTGCAAGCCAGAGCGGCAGGATCATGTCCAGCGCCACCAGCAGGGTAAAGTTGACGGCATAGATCGCGACCACCAGCAGATAATAACGGAGGATGCTGCGCTTGGAGCACTCCTCGAACACCAGCTTGCCGTTGATGAAATAGTTGCACAGCGAGCTGACCACGCGGGCGACGGCCGTCGCGGCCAGCAGCGGCGCGGACACCGCCGGCGCGGTGACCGCCGTCAAATAGGAAAACAGCGGCTCGAGCAAAAGCACCAGCACATAGTCCACCAACGCGGCGACCAGCGAGGAGGCGGCAAACATCAGGATCATCTTATAGATGCGCCAGGCGTCGCGCACCGGATGAAAGTGTGACGATGCGTTGTCCTCGATATACACCGTCTCGATCGGCACCTCGCGGATCGGCACCCGGTGGCGCGTCGCGTACAGCAGCACGTTGATCTCGTATTCGTAGCGGTCGCCATGCATCTCCAGCATCATCGGCACGCGGGAAACGGCGAATGCGCGCAGGCCGGTCTGGGTGTCGAACACCTTCACGCCCGTGGACGCGCGGAACACCTGCCGCGTGATGGCGTTGCCGGCGCGGCTCTTGAACGGAACGTTGCCCGTGAACCGGCGCGAGCCGAGCACGAGCGCATCGGGATGCGCCGCCCAGTCCTCGGAAACGCGCACAATATCCGGCACGAGGTGTTGGCCGTCCGCATCGACGGTAACGATGCCCTCATCGCCGGAAAAATGCTCCTGAATATAGGCAAAGGCGGTCTTCATCGCAGCGCCCTTGCCGCGATTGACCTCGTGGCGCAATACCGTTACGTCATGCTCCAGTTTGTCAAAAATGGGCTGCCGGTCCGGCGAGCTGCCATCGTCAACAACGATCAGGGTATACGCCGTCTTCTGCCTGAGTTCCGCTACCGTTTTAAGCAGCTTCTCATCCGGCTGATAGGCGGGAATGACAACAATCATGAAACGTGGTTCCTCCGCATCTGTCCTGTGGCCTGCGCACGCCGCGCGTTTCGGCAGCATAGCAATGTTATGATATTATACCGCATTTGTCAAAATTGGGAAAGGGGCGGCCGTGGATTTCCATCGGCCAGTTTGTAAACAGTTTGTAATATTCTCAAAAGCATGCTGTTTTCAGCAAAACTCTGATATAATATTGGTACCTGCAGCTTTCGCTGCACGGCTTTATATGGCTGTCATCCGGCGTTTTTCCGCCGCGGCAGCCGGCGGCGCGTCCGGCGCGCCGCAAGCGGCTGTAACCGCCGCCGACCCTGTAAAGTGGAAATGGAAAGGAACTACCTATGGAGGACAACAAGTATCTGAACCAGCCGGACGATGCGTCTGCGAAGCAGGACGCGCCGGAATCGCAGGATGCGTCTGCGAAGCAGGACGCCGTCGAGCCATTCGTTCCGACGGACTATTTTCAGGAGCAGCCGAAAAAGCGGCTCGGCCGCGGCGGCATCGTCGCCATCTGCGCCGGCGTGCTCGTGCTGGCGCTGGCTGCGGCGGGCCTGATCTATTTCAACAATCTCCGGAACAACCCGGCCTCCTTTTTTGAGCTGCACGGCGCAACCCCCACGCCCGGCGGCGCCGCGCTCACGCCCGCGCCGAGCGCCGGTCCCACCGACGAGCCGACGCCCTCGCCGACGATCGATCCCTATACCGAGCTGCAGCAGCAGGCGGATACCTCGATCATGAAGAACATTCTGAACGTGGCGTTCATCGGCGTAGACTATGCCGAGGAGCGGCTCAGCGGCTATGGCGGCAAGGCCGAGGACAACGCGTTCCACGCGGACGTCATCCTCGTGCTTGCCATCAATTTCGATGAAAACCGCGTGGACATGATCTCCATTCCCCGCGATACCTACGCCAAGATTCCGGGCGTCAAGGGCATCTATAAGATCAATGCCTCGCTCGACTGCGGCGGCGGCCTGTTTGCGGAAAACGGCGCGGGCTTTGAGAAGGTCTGCGAGGCTGCGAGCTGGATGCTCGGCGATATTCCCGTGGACTATTACTATGCCGTCACCATGCCGGCCGTCAAGCAGCTCGTGGACGCCGTGGGCGGTGTGGACTATGATCTGGAGCTGGATTTCAAGATGCAGGGCCGCACCTATCAGAAGGGGCAGCAGCACATGGACGGCCAGGCGGTGCTCGACTATCTGCGCGTGCGCAAAAACGTCGTCTCCAGCGGCGACAACAACCGCGTCAACCGGCAGAAGAAGATGCTCGTGGCCCTGTTCCAGTCCATGCAGCAGCAGAACCTGATCCTCAAAATCCCCGATATCCTCGGTGCGTTCGAGGGCCAGCTCTTTACGAACACCAACCTGTCGCAGACCGCGGCGCTGGCGCTGTTTGCCTATGGTCTCAATTCCGACAGCATCGGCATGTATTCCATGGGCAGCGGCTCGAACGGCACCTCCGGCAACACCAACATCTTCAACTGGAACTTCTGCCTGACCGATCAGGCCAACCGCGTCAAGATCATCAAGGAGATCTATGGCGTGGATGTTCCCCAGTACCGCGAATATACACGCACCTATGCCTGGTACCGCTGGTACACGATGCTGGCCGAGCAGTACCTCGATACCTGCAAGCCTCTCACCAAGCATGTTGAGGAGCTCATCGAAAAGGACGACCTGCTGCCGACGATCTCGCCGGAGCCGTCGATTTCGCCCACACCGGAGCCAATCATCACGCCGGAACCGTCCACGCCTGAGCCGTCCACGCCTCCCATCATCACGCCGGATCCGGCGCCGATCGTTACGGAGCCGCCCGTGATCACCGCGCCGCCGGCCGAGGGCGACGCCTCCGCATCGCGGAACGATACGGCGGGCGTCATGCGCCTGTCCTTCCGTCCGGGCGCGCTGTTTACGGAAACGGGCGAGGTTCGCAAATATACCGACGAGCAGCGCAAGCTGTTCGAGGATTATCTCAAGGCGCTCCAGGCGCTCGAGGACGCGGTTTCGGACGCCAACGTGCAGGCAAAGAAATACCGCAACGGGAACTCCAACTCGCTCTCGGGCAGCAACACCGCGCTCGAGGACGCGCTCAACAACGTGAAGGAGCTGGCCATGCGGCTGGCCACGGAATTCGGCTACAGGACGAGCAAGCTCAACTGGAAGTGCCGCTATGAGTACGACCGGAGCTTCAACGAGATCCGCGTGAACTTCAACTGATTCCAAAGCCGCCGGCGGCAGCCGAGCCGCTCCGCCAAACAACAAAAACGCCGCAGCGCTTTTCGCTGCGGCGTTCTGCTAATCCAACCTTTCGCTTCCGTATCTCAGAACAGCTTTTTGAGCTTGTCCGCGACGCCGCCGAGGCTGTCGAGCTTCAACCCTGCCTTCACGCCCGCGACCGCCTTCTCGGCCAGCTCGTCCGGCAGATCCAGACCGGTCGCCTTCTCAATCGCCTTCACCGGTTCCTTCTGGAACAGCTTGAGCAGGTCGCCGTTTTCGGAGATCAGCCGCACCGCCTTCTCAATGAGTTCTTTTACATCGATCGCCATACGGTTATTCCTCTACAATCTTCGCGTCGGGCGCATTCTTTTGAATCGATTCGATCACGTTCAGAACGCCGGCCTTGGCCTTGTAGCTCTCACCGGTCGCAATGATCTGCCCGTTGGTGGCCTTGAGACGGAAGCGGTATTCGCCCGCCTTGTCCAAATATACCTCGAATTTGGGATGCTTCTGCACCTCAAAATCCGCGACGGTCTGATCCTCAACGGCTGCTTCCGGCGCGTTCTTCTGCACGCTGGCAATCCCGTTTTTACAGGCCGCCTCACTCGTGTACGTTTCCGAAACCGCGATGGTCTCCCCGTTGCCGGCCTTGAGGTTGAATCGGAATCCACTGGCTGTTTCCTTCATAACGAATTTACCCATGATGTGCCTCCCGTTCAGAATGGTTTTGCGGCAGAACGCCGCTACCGACATCATACCACTGCATCCTTCACGATACAACTGTTTTTTCGCGCCAAGCCGGATCCGGCTTGGCCGTGCGGCGGCGCACCCCGTTCGCCCGCACCCGGACGTTTCCGGCAGCCGTTGCCCAGCCGCGCGCGGTACCGCAGGCGGCACGCGCGCGTTCCGTTTGCGCGTTCAGTTCGCGCGTTCCGGGCAGGCGTCGCCCTGCCAGCGCATCTCGGCCTCCGATACGCCGCTGGCCGGGTAGTCCATCCGCTTTCCGGTAAACGCAAAGCCGTTTTTCTCATACAGCCGGATGGCGCGCAGGTTGTTCGTCAGCACCGTGAGCGCCGGCGTGCCGCTGCATGCGGCCATGGCAAAGCGCAGCAGCCGCGTGCCGTAGCCGCAGCCCTGCCGGTCGGGCGCCACGTACAGGTTTTCGATCAGGCTTTCGTGCACCGTCACAACGCCGGCCGGTTCGCCGTCATCCGTGAGCAGGTACACCGCCTTGCCGGCGGCCGCCTCGGCGCGGAAAAAGCGCTCCTGCCGCTCGGCGGTATGCGCCTCAACGAACGCCGGCGTGCAGAACGACCGGTGCGACGCGCGCCAGGATTCCGCGTGTACGCGCGCGGCGATTGGCAGCGTCCGCTCCGTTGTCAATCAGCTCCCGCTAGGATTCCGCGTGTACGCGCGCGGCGATTGGCAGCGTCCTCTCCGTCGCCCGCGAAATCTCAATCCGCCCCATCCGTCTCTTCCCCCAGCAGCGGCAATACGTCGAGCAGCGACTCGATCAGCGGCACGCCGCATGCGGCGAGCGTCTCGCGCGTCTGATGTCCCTTTGTCAGCAGCGCGCACCGGCAGCCGATGTCCGCCGCGATCTCAGCGTCATGGTTGGTATCGCCCACAAACAGCACCGCGCGCCCGTCCAGCCCGCTCTCTGCGATCACCTGTCGGGCCATGTCCGCCTTGCCGTAGGCGAGATCGTCCTTCTGGCCGAGAATGCTCGTAAAATAGCCGGTCACGCCGGCGAGCTCCGCCTGCCAGCTTAAGCGGCTCTGCTCCGTGACCGAGAGCAGAAGCTGCGGCACGCCGAGCGCCTGCACGGCGGACAGCGCCCGCTTCGCCTCCGGGTAGAGCGGGCAGGCCGGCACGAGCTCGCTGTAGCGCCAGTGAAACTCCACGGAGATGTCGTCATAGCTCTCCGTTTCAAACGTATACCCCATCGCCCGGTAATAGGCGATGATCGGAAAACGAAACACCCGCCGGTAGGCGTCCACGCCGCCGAGCGGCGGCATGCCGCGTTCCTCGCGCATGGTGTTGGCGATGTCGCAGCACAGCACCGCGTCGTCCAGCAGCGTGCCGTTCCAGTCCCATATGACCAGTTGTGTTGCCGTTCGGTTCACCATTTGTTGTATACCTTTTCCGCAAAGCCGAGAAAGTCCTTGAGATACAGCTCCGTGCCGTCGTCGAGCAGCGCTCGGCCCGTAAAGCGCCCGAACACCTGATGCTGATCGGAGAGCACAATGCGCGCGTCAGTGCGGGCGGCGCGGTCGAGAATCGGCGCAAAGTCCATCTCAAACCGGCCGTCGCACGAGGTGAACGTCCACGGCGAAAGAAAATCGTCCCGTCCCTCGGCGTCGGTCGGGATGTGGAAGGTGAGCCGGTCAAGCTTGTGCGCCACGCCGTCCACGAACAGCATGTTCTCCGACGCGGCGGACACGTCGCCAAAGCCGTAGCCGATGTTGAAGCCGACGACATGGCCCTCCACCACGCCCTGCGCCGCGCCCCAGTACCAGGTGTTCTCATACGTCCAGACGCCGCGCCCCCAGTCCAGCAGGCCGAATGCATCCTCCGGTGAGAAGGTGCGGATCCGGCCGCCGCAGGTCACGGTCCCCTTCGCACGCATGCCGATGATCTTCTGGTTGTAATAGAATGCCTTTGGTTTCTCGGGAAATGGCGTGGCAATCACCATCGAGTCGCGCGGCGCATCGGTGAGCAGAATATCGCAGGCGAACGGCTGCCCGTTCTCAAAATCGTCGATTCTGGCGCGCAGCCGCCGTGCCGCGCCCTCGTGCGTGAACTGCACCTGCGCGTTTTTGAGCGTTTTGCGGGATATGCCCGCCGCGGAGGAAGCGGGCAGGCGCGTCTGCCCCATCGGGAAGAAGAACATCGGAGAGACCGTGCGCTCGGTACGGTTTTCAAAGTCCAGAAACGAGGCGGAGATCAATCCCATGTATGCATTGTCCGCCAGCGTCAGCGCGACGCCGAACGACCCGTTGTAGATGAGATAATAGTCCCACTCCTTGATGCGCAGGCGGCTTGCGCGGATGGCCTCGCGGTCGTATTCGCGCACAAGGCTTGTGGCATAGCCGGCCTGCTGCAATCGTCCGCGGTCATCGAGCAGCTTGCCTGCGGTCAGCATCGTCTGTTTCATGCTCCGTCCTCCCATCGCGTGTTTTTTCTATTATACCGGATCGGCGCATGGATTTCCACAGGAAAACCATGCCGGCCGCGCCTGCTTTACCGCAGGCGCAGCCGGCATGGGGAATGATAGCGTTTTGATCGGGAATGGCGCTCTCAGAAACGGATCACCTTCGCCGTCTTCCAGCTCTCCAGCGAGATCGCGTGCAGGCCGGACTCGGACAGCACATACATCCAGTCGCCGATGAATAGCCCGCGCGTATTGCCGCCATAGACGTCCTCGAGCGCGATGTGCGCCTTCCGCTCAAACCCGGCTTCGTCGGTATAGGCGTAGATCTCGTACCCGTCGCCGGTTGGGAACGCGATGATGTTTTTCGAAACGCTCACCAGCATCGCGCGGTGGTTATCGCCCACGGCCATCCAGTCCGCGTCCACCTCGCACACGGCGCGCTCCTTGACGTCCGTTCGGTCGGTCGTATCGAACATGGAGAGCTTGACGCCCCCGCGCCGGCCCGTGCGTTCATCCGCGTCGTAGCCGATGCCGAGCAGCCGGTTCTCTCCGAACGGATGCAGGTATTCGGAAAAGCCGGGGATCTTGAGCTCCCCGAGGATGCGCGGCTGCGCCGGATCGGAAAGATCGACCGAGAACAGCGGGTCCACCTGCCGGAAGGTCACGAAATAGCCGATATCGCCATCGAAGCGCACGGACTCCACGTGCTCATCCTCCGCGATGTTTTCGATCCTTCCGAGCACGTTGAGCCGGTCGTCGAGCGTATAGAGGCCGTTGTGGTTCCAGTTTTCCCATTCATAGGTGTCGATGCCGTCGGTATAGACGCGCTCCTCCCACCCGTTCACGGTCGTGACAATGCGGAACACCCCGTTGTATTCGTCCATGGAGAACTGGTTGAGCAGGCTCCCCGGGAGCGTCGCCGCGCCCGCTTCGCTGATGCGCCCGCCGTCGATTGCAAAGAGCACGAGGTTCGTCTCGCTCTCCTCGCGCGTCACGCGCACATGTCTGCCATCCTGCGTCTTTTCGATCTCGCCCTGCTCATACCGGCGCTCGGTCGCGGCGATGAGCAGGTGCTTTTCATTGGCGTACACCGTGCCCGCGCCGCCAAGCACCGCCTTGACCGCGGTGTGCGTGTCGGCCTTCGCCACATCGATGGCGCTGATGATGGTATACACCGGCTCCGTGCTGTCGGTGTGCACGCGGATATCGGCCGGGTTCATGGCCGAGGCCTTTGCCCCGTCGTAGACGACCGGGCAAAACGTGGTCGGATCGTTCCGCAGAATGCCGTTCCACACATACTGGGTGGTCACGAGATAGATCATGCCGTCGATCATGCGCGAGGAGACGTAGCCGCCGCTCTGGCCGAGCCGGGCGATCTCCTTCGGGCCGGTGCGGTCGCTCACATCGTAGAACACCGCGTAGGTCGCGTCCTGCGCGCCGCCGCTGCCGTTCCAGGTCAGGTTCGTGGCCGAAACGAACAGCACCACCCGGTCGCCCGCAAGGAACATCTCGACCGGCATGCCCCAGTAGCCCGCCGCCTCCGGCTCGATATACGGCGTGCGGGAGAGCAGCCGCGTGTCCCGCCCCGCCGCTTCGGCGATGTACAGCTCGCCGTTTGCGAGGTAGTAGATATAGGTTCCGTCCGTCTTGACGATATCCGCCTCGTCCACGCCGGCCACCTGCACGTTCGTATCGGAATAGCCGCCGTCCTCGCCCGCCATGTCGGCCGCGCCGGTCAGTTGCGCCGGTTTTTCGGATGGGCCGGCGCTGTTGGAGGCGCCTCCGGCGTTCGGTTCGGACGCCGGAGGCGCCGGCTCAGCATCGTCTGCAGCCGCGCCTATGTCGAACCCGTCCTCCATCGGGCCGTTCCGCGTGCCGAACCCGCCCATGGCGTCCACCATGTCGTACAGCTCGCCGTAATCCCCGGGCGTTTGGAGCTTGACGCGCGCGAACCCCGCCGCCAGCGCGGCGGGCTCCGCCGCGGCCATGTCCGCTGTCAGGCTGCGCTCCTCATTCGCGGCTTCCGCCGCCTGCGGCGCCGCGCTGTCAGCTTTGCCTGCGCCGCCATAGGTTGTGAGCAACACGCCGAGCCCGCCGCCGAGCACCAGCAGCACCGCCGCTGCCGCCGCCACATAGCGCGCCCATGCTCCGAGCCGCACGTTTCCCGCGCGGTGTGCGCGGCCGCCGGCCTCTGTGCCGTCGCGCTCTGTCGCGGCTTTGATGCGATCCAGCAGCGCCGTTGGCGCATGCAGGCGTTCGTTATCCTGCCGGTATTGTTCTTCAAACATCGAAGTATTCCCCTTTCAGTTGCGTCCGCAGCATATCGCGGGCGCGGAACAGCTGCGATTTGACCGCCGACTCCGTTGCCGCGGTCATGGAGGCGATCTCATGAACGCTGTATCCCTCGTAATAATACAGGTGCACCGCGGTGCGGTATTTTTGCGGAAGCGCCAGCACCGCCGCATATACATCCGAAAGATCCTCCGTTTCCAGGGCGGCGGGGCAGGTCTCATCGCGCAGCTCGCCAAAGGAGGCATGCCGCCGCCACGCCGTGGTGAGAAGCGACTTGGAGCAGTTGATCGTCACGCGGATCAGCCAGGCCTTCTGGTGCTCGGCGTCGAGAAAATCGGGCGCGCTCCTGAGGCAGCGCACGAACACCTCCTGCGTCACATCCTCGGCGTCCGCTGCCGATTTTGTGCGCAGGAACGCAAGGCGGTACACCATGTCCGCATAGGTCCGGAACAATGCGTCCGCGCCGGAAGCGGGTGGACAATGCTTGCAAGCCGTAATCTGTTCCATCCGTTATTCTGTCTCCTCTTATCCATAATACCGCTCAGACCGCGTGCCGGTTGCACGGGCGAACCAAAAACTTTCGTCTACAGTATACCATATTGTTCCTGAACGGATTGTAACGAAGCTGTAAAACCTTTTGAAAAGCGGCGTGCCGGATCCCCGCTTCCGCGCATCCCGCGCGACCCGGCGGCCATATGCCCGCCGAACAGGCGCTCGCCGGCAATCGCGATCGAATGTTTTCGGTTTGTTTCCCTTTTCGCCACAGTTCGGGGCAGGAAATCCCCCCCATGCGGCCGAATGTTTCCGCATAATCCCCTTCGAAAGGAGCTGTTTCATCATGGAACGAAAAACCCTGCCGCGCATCAGCACGCCGCTCCGACACCACATCGTTGAAATGCCGCAGGAGATCTACGCCGCCAGCGGCATCGTCATCCACGGCAGGCGCATCAAATCGCTCGTGTTCACCACGGATCTGGCCATCATCCGCAATTGCAACGCCGACGCGGTTCTGGCCGTTTATCCGTTTACGCCCCAGCAGGCCATCACCGATGCGATCATCCGCGCCTCCAGCATCCCGGTATTCTGCGGTGTGGGCGGCGGCACAACGGGCGGCCCGCGCGTTGCCGCGCTCGCACAGGACGCCGAGGCGCAGGGCGCCATGGCCGTGGTCGTCAACGCGCCGATCAAGGACGACGCCGTGCGCCACATGCGCGAGGTGATCGACATCCCGATCGTCTGCACCGTTTTGAACGAGCAGGCGGATATCGCCGCAAGGCTCGATGCGGGCGCGCAGCTGTTCAACATCAGCGCCGCCGCGCGCACGCCGGAGGTGGTGGCCTTCGTGCGCGGCAGCTATCCCGACCTCCCGATCATCGCAACCGGCGGCCCCACGGCCGAGAGCATTTCCAAAACGATCGCGGCGGGTGCGAACGCCATCAGCTTTACGCCGCCGACAACCGCCGAGCTGTTTCGCAATCTGATGGACAAGTATCGCGGCGAGGACTACCGGTAGGGCGTCTCCATCACAGATTCTTTACGTCTTCTCCAAACAATCGCCACGGAACGTTCATACGGAGAACATATCCCGCTGGTATCGTACCAGCATGGCGGTTGGCGCTGCCGCCGCCGAATCCGCAAGGAAAAGGAGAAGATCTTATGAAACTGAAAAAATACGGAGCCGCGCTCCTCGGCCTGCTGCTCGCAGCCTCCATGGCCGCATGCGGCACCACCAAACCCGAAACCGTCGACCCCACCGCTGAGCCGACCAACGCCCCCGCATCCGACCCGGTTGTGCTCGAGCCGACCGCGCCGACGGACGAGCCTGCGATGAACCCAACGGACGACCCCGCCGACGCTGAGGATGATCCGGCCGGCGGCCAGACCGGCGTACCCAACCCGCGCACGGACTATGCAGGCGCCGCCGAGCTGAACGCCGCGCTCGGCTTCACCGTCATCGAACTGGATGCGGACGCCGGCTATACGGCCGCGTCCTTTGCCGCCATCGACGGCAAGGTGGGCGAAATTCTCTACCGGGATGAGGGCGGCGCGGAGCTGTGCCTGCGCACGGCCAGGGCGTCGGACGACATGGACGCCGAAGCGCTGTCCGGCGTGTACGGCGTGACCTTTACCGACGAGAGCACCGAGAAGCTGCAGCGGCGCTCCGGCGAGCATGACGGCACGCTCGTGCTGTGGTTCTCCGACGGAACGACGGCGTGCTCGCTTACCGCGGAGGGCATCAGCGCGCAGGACTTTGCCGATGTTGCCGCGCGCATCGTCCCTGCCGGCTGACATCCATCCCCCACAACCGATCGGCCCCCGCCGGATATGCCGGCGGGGGCCGATTTTCTGATGCGCTTGCTGTTTCCGATGGGTTCCCTGCGCGGGCCGTTCAGCAAAGATCCGCTTTCAAGCCCGGAATGCGCGCCGACGCCTTTGTGAGCAGCTCACGGCCAACGCGGTTGACGTAATCCCTTTTTTCTTCTTCGTTGACAAGGGTCAGTCGCCCGTTCTTCACGGTTACGACGCCGTTGACCATCACCGTTTCAATCATCCGTGCATCGCCGCTGATCACGATGCAGTCCACAGGATCGTTGCAGCCGCCCGCATACTGGAGCTGGCTCCAGTTGAGCATGGTGATATCGGCGGCCATGCCGGGCGCGAGATAGCCGATGTCGCTGCGGCCGAGATTGCGCGCGCCGCCTGCGGTCGCCATATAGAGGATGTCCTCAGCGTTGCATGAATGATCGCCCCAGCTCAGGCGGTTCAGCAGATATGACACGCGGATCTCCTCCATCATATTGGAGGAATTGCTGCTTGCCGCCCCGTCCACGCCAAGGCCGATGCGCTTCACGCCGGCGCGAAGCAGGTCGGCGGTGCGGCAGGAGCCGGAGCTCAGGTACATGTTGGAGATGGGGCAGCTCGAAACGCCCGTATTGGTTTCTGCAATCAACTGCACATCGCGGTCGTTGAGGTGGATGCAGTGCGCATAATAAAAGCGGCTTCCGAGCAAGCCCTCGCGGCGGAACCACTCCGCCGGCCGGCAGCCAAAGGTCTCGATGGTGTACTCCGTTTCATGCCTGCTCTCGGCCAGATGGCCGTGCACCATGATGTCGAGGCGCTCCGCGAGATCCACCGTCGCCCGTATGATCTCCTCCGTCTCATACTGCGCGATGCTTGGGCCGATGCCCACCTGGCACATGGAGAAGCGGGAACGGTCATGATAGGTTTTGACAAGCCGTTCGGCATCGGCCATCACGCCCTCCGTGGAATCCACCACCTCGGGCGGCACGATATCGCTTGTCACGGAATGGTAGGCGCGCACGGGATGGAAGCGGATGCCGATCTCCGCAGCCGCCTCGATTTCCGCACCCATGAGCTTCGGCATATAGATCGGGTGCGGATACCAAAGGTCGTTGGAGGTGGTGCATCCCGTTTTCATGCAGTCTCCGAGGCTCGCATACACGCCGGCGCGCGCCACATCCTGATTGAGGTCCTTATAAACCTCATACATGACCTTCAGCCATGGTTCGAGCGCCATGCCCTGCGTGGCCTTGATGTTGCGGATGAGCGACTGCCAGGTGTGGTGATGGGTGTTGACAAATCCCGGAATGAGCACGCGGCCCGAGGCGTCGATCACCTCGTCGATGGCGAGCCTGCCGCGATACTGCGCCTCAAGCTCCTTGCCGATTGCAAGGATTTCCTTTCCGGAAACGAGCAGATCGGCATTGCGGTGCCGGGTTCGCTCGTCATCCATGGTGATAATCCAGTCGGCGTTCCGAAATAACGTTGTTTTCATGTCCGGCTCCTTTCGCCCGCTGCGGTTCACTGTTCTTCCCCTTCCGCCTGCGGGCCCTTCTTTTCATGCAGGATCAGGCTCAGCACAATGGCGGTGATGGCGGTCCCCGGCACGCCGCTCAGCATCGTAGACGCCCAGAACGGGAATGCCGCAAGCGCATCCGCAACCATGCTGAATCCCACGCCAACCGCAAGGGACACGCCCACGATGGTCGTTGTCCGAGGCGTGAGTCTGCTGCTGCGGATGACATTCATGCCGGAAACGAGAATCGTACCGAACGCCGACAATGCAACGCCGCCCAGCACCGGTTCCGGAATGGCCGCAAACACGGCGCACAGCTTCGGGCACAGGCTGCACAGCACAACGACCGCGCCGGTACCAACGATGACAAACCGACTGCTCACGCCGCTCAGGCCGCACAGGCCGATGTTGGCGCTTCCGGAAATCGTCGGCACCATGTTGAACAGCGAAGCAACCACGCTCGTCAGGCCCTGCGCAAGGATGCCGCCGCGCGACTCCTGGTCCGATGGAAGGCGATCCTGTGCAAGCATAGAGGCTGAGGCCTGATCGCCCATCAGTTCTACAAGGGCAATGAAGGACAGTACGGAGATTGTGATGATCGGGCCGAGTTCAAACCTGATCCCGAAATGCAGCGGCTGCGGCACGCGTACCCACGCCTCGGCGCCGATGCCGGAGAGATCCAGCTTGCCGAAAACGGCCGCCAGACCGGACATGACGAGAATGGCAATGAGCGGCGAAGCCTTGGCCAGAAAACTCCTTTTTCCGTAGTGATTCAACGCCAGCATCATCATAATCGTCCCGAAGGCCAGCAGCAGATTGATCGGGTCGCCGTAATCCGCGGCGCCCACGCCGCCCGCACAGTAGTTGATGCCAACGCTGCACAGGCTCAGGCCGAGGGCCATGACCACGGCGCCGGTAATATAGGGCTTGAACAGGTTGGAGAGCTGCTTGTGGAGGACCGTCCAAAGCACGAGCGTGACCACGCTGCCCACAAGACATGCGCCCGTAAAGCTGTCGAGCCCATACTGCATGCCGAGCGCGATGCCGGGCGCCACAAACACAAAGCTGTTTTCCAGACAGATCGGAAGCCGCGCGCCCACCGGGCCAACGCCCAGCGACTGCACGATGGTCGCAATGCCGGTGACGAGCAGGCAGCCGGCTACGAGAATCGTCGTCTCAGCGGCGCTGAGGCCGATGCCGCCTGCGATCAAAAGCGGGACCGGCAGCACATTGAAGATCAAAACCAGAACGTGCTGCAGACTCAAGGGAACCGTTTCTTTGATGGGTGGGCATTCGTTGAGGGCATACCCACGGGGAATTTTTTTCATACGGGTGGACCATCCTTTCTTTGGTTGTTCTGTTGGTGTTTGAATCATCGGCGACATTCGCCGTGAAAGCCGGTTGGGATGACAAAAAAGCAAGTCACTGAAACGCCCGTTTCATAAAATTCTGGCTTCGATTGATCGAAAAGTCGGTTTTTTGACGCTAAATCGACTTGATTTGGGGGTTTCTACTCAAATCATAGCGTTATGAAATGTAATTGTCAATTATCATTTTCATATATATTACATTTTTATGTGCCTTTTGCGAATTGTTGAAACGCAAAAGGCGTTCCCGCACACAGCGCGCGGGAACGCCCTCATGGAGTCGCGAATGATTCTGAATGCGTCAGACCCGTTTCATCATGCGTCAGACCCGTTTCATCTCGTAAAGCTGCGGCAGCTTGGATGCACACAGGCCGCAGCCGTCGCAGCGCGTCTCATCGACCGTCATATCCGCTGCAACAGCCCCTTGCAGGCATGCCTTTCTGCACGCCGCAAGCAGCGTGCAGGAATGGGCGGAGGGATCGGCGTCGGAACGCAGGCGCGCGCGCATCGGGCACGGCGCAATCTCCTCGAACGAGGCAAGGGAGGACAGCGCAGCCCCCTGCAGTTCCGCATATTCGTCCACGCCATGCATCGCGGTCCAGTCCCCAAGCGCTGCGGAAATGTGGGAAATGGCCTCATAACCCTGCAGCAATACAGCGGAGCCAAGCTGCACCGCCGATGCGCCGAGCATGATGCATTCGAGCGCGTTTTCCGCGGTCTGGATACCGCCCATGGCGGCAATTTCGCAGTTGGTAAGCTGAGAAAGCGTCGCCACCGTGGCCAGCGTAACCGGCAGCAGATGGGGGCCGCTGTAACCTCCGAATGTCGGCACGCGGGAAACGCGCCGCTCGATATCCACGCCCCAGAGCGCTTTCATCGTTTCATTGGTGCAGATGGCGCGCACGCCCGCCCGCTCCACAGCCTTGACAAACGCGCGCGTGCAGGCCAGATGGCTCGGCAGGCGCACGGAGACCGGAATGGCGACCGTCTCCACGACGCGGTGCAGCATTTCATAGATCTCGTCCGGACTTGTGCTCACATTCTCCAATTTGGTGCCGATGGGCGTAAACGGGCACAGCTCCAGTCCATCTGCTCCCCAGCGCTCCATGTGCACCGCAATGTATGACAGCTCTGAGGGCGTGCCGCCGCGAATATTGCAAATGATGCGGCTGTCCTTTTTGTCGATCTTTCTGAGTTCATCCTCCCATGCCTCGAACGGCAGCGTGCTGTACAGGGTGGTATTCAGCAATTCGCCATTGCGTTCATAGATGCGCGGATAGATCATGCCGCTTCCTTCGAGCGTAATGGTCTCCGTCACAACCGCCGCTGCGCCCGCGTCAATGGCGCGTTGAATGGCGGCATGGTCGCGCGACCACGGACCGGCTGCCGCGATCACCGGGCTCTTCAGCCGTAATCCCATAAAAGAAACCGCTTTTGCCATGCTGACGCCCCTCTCTATTCGTACCATTCATAGATGGCCTTTTTGTTGCCGCAGGACTTGCGGATGCGAATGCGTCCTTTGAGCACAATCTCCTGCGACTCGATATCAAAATAGTCCTGATCCTCAATGATGTCGAACAGCCGCCGCGCCGCCGCTATGCCAAGCCGGTAGGTCGGCTGTTCCACGCTGGTGAGCTCCGGCAGCACGGCCACGGAAACCGGCGCGTCATGAAAACCGATGACGTGCAATTGCCGCGGCACCGCAATCCGGCGCTCGGCGGCGGCTTTCATCGCGCCGATGGCCATTTCATCGAACTGTGCCACAAGCAGATCGGGCGCCGGCGTTTCCTCCGCGAGCAGCTCGTTCAGCGCGCGGTATCCGCCGGCAAAATCCGGCTCGCAAAACCGCGTCATGAGCGTATTTGGCGCGCGCCCGGCTGCAAACCAGGCCTCCGAAAAGCCCTGCTGCAGTCCCTCGCGGCTGTCAGAATCGTGCTGAGCAAGCAGCAGCATTGCCGTTGCGTTGCCGGATTCGATCGCGTACTGTGCGAGCTTCGCGGCGCTCTCGGGATAGTTGATGTAGCAAAAATTGTCGTTTTCCGGCATACGGCGGCCTCCGATACAGACGATCGGGATGCGCGCCTCGCGCAGCATGGCGATCGCGCGGTCCGCCCCCGCGTCCGCAGCGAGAATAACCCCGTCGATCTGCTCGGCGGCGAGTCCGCGGATATTGCGCAGCAGATCCGCCTCGTCGTGACCGGTGATGCATAGCTGTACGCCGCAATTTTTGGCCGCAGCGATTGCCCGCACGCCTGCGTGTACATTGTGGTATTCGTCCACAGTGGGCAGCACCACGGCGATCGCATGTTTTTTCCGTATCTGCCGCGCGTGCGGCTCGCCGTTCGGCGCATAACTCGTTTCCTTCAAAACGGCCAGTACGCGTTCCCTCGTTTTCTCCGCAACAATTTCCGGGTGATTGATCACGCGTGAAACCGTTGCAACCGACACGCCCGCCGCCCGCGCAACCTCGTGAATGTTCATAGGCACCTCTTAGCGCAGAGCGAATGCGTTGGCAGTCTCCTCCGCGCGCAAACCGAATGCGTTTTTTCGTTTCTCTGCTTTATGTGATAAAGTTATCATACTGTATAACGAACAAAAAAACAAGCTCTCGCGCCGGCCAAAGCGCTGCCGCTCACCCCTCCGAAGGCGCGGCGTCCGTGCCGTACCGCGCATCCAGCCACCCCATCACAGCCGCGTAAGCGCCGCTGTCCGCCGCATCGTCCGCCGTCTCCTCCGGCGCCCACAGGCTGTAGTGCGCGCCGCCGTCGTCCCATGTCCAGAGCGCGCCGCTGCCGGACGCCGCCCGCGCCACGGTAAAGCACACGCCGTAGTTTTCCCCGTCCACGCACAGGCCCTGCGCTTGCTCGGCGAACGGCACATACACGCCGTGCAGCTCCGTCCCGGAAAGCACCGCCGATCCGCGCAGCACATACGGCTCGCCGTCCATCGTAAAACCGATCTCGGCCGTCTGCCCGCCGACGATGCCGTAGACCGCCTCCCTGCCGCCGACCGGCAGCGGCAGAGAAACGCCGATCGCCGCAAACGCCTCCGCATCCTCCACCGGCTGTACCGGGTTTGCCGTCTGCGCCTGCCCGCCCGCCGGCTCACCGGCGGCCTCCTTTTGCGGCGCGCAGCCGAGCAGCAGCAGTGAGAGCGTGCCGATCACCGCGCACAACATCCGTTTTTTCATGTCAAACACCTCCGCTTTCATCCATGGCATTACAACAGGAACACCATGCGGCCCTGCCGATGGTTGCCGATGCGCGCCACCGGGGGCTGAAAAAAAACAGCCGTTGACAAGAGCGGCAAAATCATATATACTGTCCATAAATTGAATCATGATTGCAAAGGCAATGAAGGAAAGAGTAAGCGTCCCGCTTCGTTTCAGAGAGTCCCGGTTTGGTGCAACGGGATACGCAGGCAACGCCGAACATGGTTCCGGAGCCGCGCACCGACCGCCGTCCCCCGGGCCGGCATAGGCTGCGACGGGCGCGCCCGTGACAGCGCGAGAGTATCGCTTTTGAGCCGTACTCCGTAAGGCATCCGCCGCGAGGCGCGTGCAAAGCAAGGTGGCACCACGAGCAGCAAGCTGCATCGTCCTTGATGAAATTTCGTCAGCGAAATTCATCGAGGGCATTTTTATTTTATCGTTGGGGGAGGATTGCATGGAACAGAATGCGATCATCGAAATTCAAAATCTGAGCAAGGTGTTCGGCATGGGAGACACCGCCGTCACGGCGTTGTCGGATATCAACCTGTCGATCCAAAAGGGCGAGGTGTTCGGCATCATCGGCCTTTCCGGCGCAGGCAAGAGCACGCTCGTGCGCTGCGTCAACCTGCTCGAGCGGCCCACCGCCGGCAGCGTGATCGTCGACGGGGCCGATATGACGCACCTGAGCGAGGCCGAGCTCCGGCGCGCGCGCCGCTCCATCGGCATGATCTTTCAGGGCTTCAACCTGCTCATGCAGCGCACGGCGGAGGAGAACATCTGCTTCCCGCTCCTGCTCTCAGGCACGCCCCGCCGCGAGGCGAAGGCGCGCGCGCGGGAGCTGCTCGGGATCGTCGGCCTTGCCGACCGCGCCGGCGCCTACCCGGCGCAGCTTTCCGGCGGGCAGAAGCAGCGCATCGCCATTGCGCGCGCGCTTGCGACGAATCCGAAGGTGCTGCTGTGCGACGAGGCGACCAGCGCGCTCGACCCCACGACCACGCAGTCCATCCTCTCCCTCATCAAAAATCTGAACCGGACGCTCGGCGTCACGGTGCTGGTCATCACGCATGAGATGCGCGTCGTCGAACAGATCTGCAACCGCGTGGCCATCATCAGCGACAGCCGCATCTCGGAGATCGGCGCCGTGGACGAGGTGTTCCGCCGCCCAAAGACCGACGCGGCCAAGAAGCTGCTCTTCCCGCAGGGCGAGCACCCGGCGTCCTTCCGCATCGGCGGCCCGCTGTACCGCATCGTATTCGACGGCAACCGCGCCGACAAGCCGGTGGTAGCGGACATGATTCTGCGCTGCGGCGCGCCGGTCAACATCGCCTTTGCGGACACCAAGGTCATCGACGGCCGCGTGTACGGGCAGATGCTGCTGCAATTCCCGGAGGATCAGGCTGTTGTCAAGCACATGCTCGCGTATCTCGACAGCGAGCAGATCGGCTACGAGGAGGAGCGCTGAGCCATGTTTACGACCGAAATGTTCATTCTGATGGGGGAAGGCCTGTTGGAAACGCTGTATATGACGCTGGTGGCCGCAGCCGTTTCGTATGTGCTCGGCCTGCCGCTCGGGCTGGTTCTCGTCGTCACCGACGCGGACGGTATCCGGCCGAACGCCGCCGTCAACCGCATTCTCGGCACGATCATCAACGCGCTGCGTTCGGTGCCGTTTTTGATCCTGCTGTTCACGGTCATTCCGGTGACGCGGTTTATCACCGGCACCACCATCGGGCCGACGGCCACGATCGTGCCGCTCACCATCGCGGCCGCGCCGTTCATCGCGCGCATGGTGGAAAGCTCTGTCAAGGAGGTGGATCGGGGCGTGATTGAAGCGTCCCTCTCGATGGGCGCGTCCACGCTGCAAATCGTTTGGCATGTGCTGCTGCCGGAGGCGCTGCCGTCGCTCATCAACGGCGCGGCCATCGCCACCACGACGCTGCTCGGCTACTCGGCCATGGCCGGCATCTGCGGCGGCGGCGGACTCGGCGCCATCGCCATCAACTATGGGTATTACCGTGGCGAGACGGACGTCATGCTCGTCATGGTCGTGATACTGATCCTGATCGTGCAGCTGCTGCAGCTCATCGGCGAGCGCATTGCACGCAGAACCGACAAGCGCATCCGCTGAAGCGGCATGCGCCGGTCACAACAAAACTACAGGAATAAACGGATACAACAGGAGGAAACAAATTATGAAAAAGCTGATTGCCATCGTTCTCTGCATCGCCCTTGCGCTGGCCTTTACGGGCTGCGGCAAGAAAACCGAAACGCTCAAGGTCGGCGCGAGCGTCACGCCGCACGCCCAGATCCTCGCCGTCGCCAAGGACGTTCTGGCCGAGCAGGGCATCGAGCTCGAGATCGTCGAGTTCTCGGACTATGTGATCCCGAACACCAGTCTGGAGAGCGGCGATCTGGACGCGAACTACTTCCAGCACAAGCCGTACATGGATGACTTCAACGCCGGCCACGGCACGCATCTGGTGTCCGTCGCGGCCATCCACTATGAGCCGTTCGGCATCTATGCCGGCAAAACCGCGTCCATCGAGGCGCTCGCCGACGGCGCGACCATCTCCGTACCGAACGACGGCTCCAACGAGGCGCGCGCGCTGAAGCTCCTCGAGGCGCAGGGGCTCATCACGCTGAAGGCGGATGCGGGCTATACCGCGACGGTGCGGGATATCGCGGAAAATCCGAAGAACCTGAACATCGTGGAGATGGAGGCCGCGCAGCTCACCATTTCGCTGCAGGACGTTGACCTCGCGGTCATCAACGGCAACTACGCGCTGCAGGCCGGTCTGAACGCCGCGACCGACGCGCTCGTGACCGAGGACCCGAATTCCGACGCCGCCCAGACCTACGCCAATATCATTGCCGTCAAGGAGGGCAGTGAGAACGACGAGCGCATCCAGAAGCTGATCGCCGCGCTCGAGAGCGACACGGTACGCGATTACATCAACAACACCTACAGCGGCGCCGTGGTGCCGATCTTCTGAAGCATACCGAAACAACAGGCCGAAAGGGGCGGGAATGAACCATCATTCCCGCCCCTTTGACCGTCAAAAAACTGTGTTTTTTGACGGGATATCTGCTACGGCAGGGATACACGGGCAGGTTTGACGCTGCAAACCTGCCCGCAAGGTGTCAAAAA
>ERZ857882.2093-NODE-2093-length-21587-cov-3.866338_pt1 | contig 21587 bp, 20 predicted proteins | sample MGYA00519697_ERZ857882 | MGnify/ENA primary metagenome ERZ857882 (study PRJEB31778, sample SAMEA3449373) | human gut metagenome | biome: human gut; feature: human-associated habitat; material: faeces | place: United Kingdom | collected 2010/2012 ...
AGTTGCCCCGACTAGAACCTGAATCTAGCGCGTCTGCCAATTCCGCCATATCCGCATTTGTACTTCCTAAATTTTACACGGCGGAAGCTACCGAGGGTGAAGCTGAACGCTTTAATCACCGATAAGTTTGGCGGGCACCCTAAGGAACCCGCCATGGTGCGAGAGACGGGACTTGAACCCGTACGGGATTACCACACGCCCCTCAAACGTGCGCGTCTGCCGATTCCGCCACTCTCGCAGGTCTGTTCTGAATCGTTGTCTTTGTTCCCTCAGAACGTTGACTATTATAGCAAAAGGGGTTGTTTATGTCAAGCCTTTTTTCAAAGTTTTTTCAATATTTTTTCCTTTATTTTTGAGCGACGTTTGACGCCTGATTATTCGCTTTCTAAAGCCGTTATTTTGTCGGCGATAGCCTTGAACACCGGGGCGCAGTCCGACGCGCCTCCGCTTCCCCTCTCTTTAAAAACAGTTATGACGTAACGGGGATTTTCAGCCGGGAACCAGCCCGAAAACCATGTGTTATATAATTCCTCTCCGTTTTCAAACTTTCCGGTCTGCGCGGTTGCTGTTTTGCCGGCGGCGGTGGTGTTTTTAGGCTTTGCTCCCCTGCCGTTTCCGTTTTCAACTGCGCTTTTGAGATATTTTGAAAGTATCGAGGCAGTATTACCGCTCATAACATACTCGCCCGCACGCTTTTCATGTTCAAAGACAATGCTTGTCCCGTCAACAGCTTTTTCGACAAGGTACGGGGTGTTGTATGCGCCGCCGTTTGCTATGCAGGACATGTAGGCGCAGACGGTGAGCGGAGATGCGGTAAGTGTGCCCTGACCGAACGCAAGATTGGCAACAGCTGCCTTTGAGTCGAGCTCGGAGACTTTCGGCAGATATCCCGATACAGAAGTTATGCCATCGCACAAATCTATAGATTTGCCGAAGCCGAGATCGGAGAGAGTCGATATCATCTTTTCTCTGTCGAGCTTCTGCGCAATGTGGATAAAATAGGCGTTGCAGGAACGCTCAAGTGCGCCGCACATATCAACGACTCCGTGAGCCTTATGCTCATAGCAGCCGAACTCGACGCCGCCGACTTCCGTCACGCCCGTGCAGTCATATTTTATTGACGGAGATATCCCCTGTTCGAGCGCGGCAGCGGCGACGGCAGGTTTGAACACGGAGCCTACCGCAAAAGCGCAAAAAGCGCGGTTGATAAACGGAGAATTGCTGTCCGAAAGGCTCTTCGCCGGGTCGTTTGAATCGAACACCGGTCGGCTCGCGCAGGCTCTTATCGCACCGGTTTTGGGGTCAAGTATAACAACTGCGCCGATGTCCACTCCGCACTCGTCCATGCAGTCTTCGACAATCTGCTGAATTTCGAGATCGAGCGTTAAATATACGCCCGACTCGCCGTACCCTCCGTCGGTGCGAGCGGTTATGTCCGCGCCGGATATAACACGCCCATAGGCATCGACCGGGAACACCGCACTGATACTCCTGCGGTTGTTTTTAAATATGCTTTCAAATGACTTTTCTATCCCGCAGACTCCGCCGCCGTCGGAGTTCGTATAGCCGACGATATGCGCCGCAGGCTGGCGCGGAGAATATCGTCTTTCAACACCTATTATTTTCACATCTTCGCATCCGCTCTCGCTGGACGGCACTCTTACAGCCACGGGACGACCTTTTGAAAGCTTTTCGCGAGCCTGTTCAAAGTCATCGTCATCGAGCATTTTCTGAAGCTCGGAAAGAGCCGCGGCAGTCGGTCTCGCGGCGGCAAAATATTCTGTATAACCGTTTGTTATGAGCCGACCGTTGCAGTCATATATCGGCGCGCCCAAATCCGACAACTCGATGCTGCGGGTATTTTTCACCGTTCCTGCGGCAGTGTCGAGCCCGGTTGAAACGCTTATCAGTTGGAGACAGACCACGCCCATGAGCAGGCAGAATATAAAAAACACAACGACTGCGCGTTTGGGCATAATATCATCTCCGACGGTTGATAAATTTATCATTGACCGTTCGGCGCGATAAAATGCAGGCGCACAGCCGCTTAAAATTAAGTTTTATTTTTCGTCGGTGCTTCGGCGGATAAACGCGCCCGCCGGAACATCGGCATCGCAGTCAAAAGTGAACTCTGCCATGGGATTCGGGGCATTGTCGACGCTCTCTCCGAGGAAATTTTTGAGATTCTTGACGGTGATAACCGTCGGCTCTTTTCCCCTGTTCATTATTTCAAGCTCATCGCCCTCAAAGAACCTGTTGCGCTGGCTGACGGTAAGAGTTCCGTTTTCGCTCTTCACGGCAATCGCCGCCACTTCCCAGCTGCGGACATAGCCGCCTTTATAATATATCTGGGCATCGTCGCGCGGAGAGCCGAAAAAGAAGCCTGTGCAGTAGTCTCTATGACTTATTTTATAGACTTCGTCCACCATCCACTGTGCGGGTTTAAAATCATTTGACGGCGCGGCGAGATAGGCATTGACAGCGCTTCTGTATGCGTTAGTCACAACGGCGGTGTAATATTCCGTCTTTGCCCTGCCCTCGATTTTGAAGCTTGATACACCGGCTTCGATGAGCTCCGGGATATGCTCGATCATGCACATATCCTTTGAGTTCATTATATATGTGCCGCTCGCAGTTTCTTCAACGGGGAAATATTCGCCCCGACGGGTGCGCTCCATGAGGCTGTATTCCCAGCGGCAGGGCTGAGAGCATTCGCCTTTATTTGAGTGCCTGTCGGTAAGATAGTTTGAGAGCAGACAGCGTCCTGAATATGAGACGCACATTGCGCCGTGGACGAAACATTCGAGCTCCATTTCTTTCGGCATTCCGGCTCGGAGGTCGGCGAGCTCATCGAGCGTGAGTTCACGCGCAGATACCACTCTTTCCGCACCGAGGTCAAAGAGCATACGCGCGCTCTCGGCATTGGCGACACCTGTCTGCGTGGATATATGAATCGGCACTTTGGGCGCGTACTTTTTTGCATAAGAGAGCACGCCGAGGTCGGTTATTATCAGCGCATCGACTCCGGCAGCCGAAGCGGATTCAAGAAATTCCGGCAGTTCTTTGAGCTGGGCAGTATTTGGAATAATATTGCAGGTAAGATAAACTTTAACGCCGTTTTCATGGGCAAACGACACGGCTTTTGCAAGCTCATCGTCCGAAAAATTCTTCGGCGCGGCACGCATGCCGAAGCGCGTTCCGCCCATATAGACCGCATCCGCGCCGTAATATACGGCAGCTTTCAGGCGTTCCGCATCTCCTGCGGGCGCGAGGACTTCGGGTCTTATTATATCCATTGCGGCACTCCTTTTCATAGATAAGGGAGCAAGCGTTTTGCCTGCTCCCTGTGATTCAGTTCTGGCTGAAAGCCTTGAGCACATTGGCGTCGTGCTCACTCTTCGTCCTCGCCATATAGATATTTCCGAATTTATCGTGGCAGAAATAATAATATTTGGTGTTTGACGGATAGAGCGCCGCCTTTATTGCTGCCGCACCGGGGTTGCATATTGGTCCGGGCGGAAGTCCCTGCGCCGAATAGGTGTTGTATGCATCGGCATACTTGTTGACGAGATTGACATCGGTTATAGGCGTGACATACTTCTTGATATAATCTTTAGTAGAATCACACTCGAGTCTGCCGGCAGTCTGGGACGGGTTCTTTAGGCGGTTGTGGATAACAGAAGAGATGAGCTTCATCTGGGTATCATCCGCCGCTTCGCGCTGAATTATCGAGGCTATAGTCAGAATCTCGTCGACAGAATAGCCGAGCTCCTTGGCGCGCTTGTCATAAGCGTCAGTCCAGACATCCGAGAAAGCGTCAAGGAATCTGCGGATTGCTATATTTGCGCTCTCGCCTTGGAAGAAATCGTAAGTGGACGGGAAGAGGTAGCCCTCAAGGCGATAAGTTCTGTTTTCGCTGTTCTTTATCGATGAGAGGAACGAATAATCGAACTGCGACTCGCTGATGGCCTTGATGAAATAAGCGGAAGTACAAACGCCGTATTCCTCAAGTCTCGCGGCTATCTGCGGGATAGACCAGCCCTCGGGGAACAACAGAGTAACAGTATTGGGTCCCGCCTGAACGGCGCGGCACTCATAGAGCATACCCTCAACGCCCATACTCGGCTGAAGATAATAGACACCACTTATATATTCCGGCTCGGGAGGGCCGACAAAGAGAACTTTTATCTTATATCCGAGCTTCTGTATCTTGTTGAGTCCGCTCTTCATTCCCGTACCCTTGGCTGCGGAAGATACTTTGTAGAACATCTTGCAGAAGGCTTTGTTGGAAATGAGATCGTTATCGTCAAGAATATCGATTATCTGATTTGTAGTAGCGTTCTGCGGGATATTGACCGTGACTATATCATTGCCGCGGTTTATCGCGAGAACATCGTTTATGCACGAGATGGCTATAAACGAAAGCACAACGGATATGGCGACAATAAGAAGTATAAAAGCGGTCAGTACAAGTGCGTCCGCGGTCTTATCGGTTTTTGTCTTGGTCTTTGCGGACGCTCCGCCGGAGGATGAGCGAGAACCTGCCGAGCGTTTTTTAGCGGGGCGGCTCGAGAAATATACCTCACCCTTATAGACGGGCACATCGTCCTGCGGCTGAGTCGATGCATTGTCGTCCTCATCGATATGGACAACGAAGTTCTTGACTTTTTCGCGTCTGTCAGGCGTGTCGGGCGTTCCGCCCTGGTCGCCGCTGTAAAGTTTAAGCGTTCTTTTCATATGTAGCTCCTCTCAGCCGTTTGAAATTACCCTTTTTTCCGTCACTACGACATCGGCGCATCTGTCAAATCTTCCGCGCGGAAGCCGATTGCTTATACAGCATTCGTAACATATCCCCGCCGTATCCCCTTTGAAGCGGGACAGGAATCTGTCATAGTATCCCTTGCCGAAGCCGAGGCGATAGCCCTGTTCATCAAATGTGAGTGCTGGTATAATGCACAGCCCCTCGTTAAGATCGATGAGCTTCTCACATTTTGACTTTATCGGTTCGAGTATCCCGTAGGCGCCCTTTTGCAGGTCGTCAAACGAGGTTATATAATAAAACTCCATCTCATGAAGTCCCGGTATACAGCGCGGAACGGCGACTCGCTTCGAGCGCTTCAGCGCGTCTTCGATAAGGGCGTGAGTATCGACTTCTATATCATTCGAGACATAGGTCAGAAGCGTACCGCACTCCCTGTACCGCCAGAGATTCGTCAGGCGGTTGAAGATACGCGCGTCAAGGCTTTTCTTCTCCTCTGCGGTGAACTGCGATCGGAGAAGCCTGCACTTGCTTCTGATAGCCGCCTTTTCTTCTCGTATATCTCTCAGGAGCATTGGAGCGACTCCTCGATTTTCTTCATCTTCGCTTCGCCGACAAAAGCCGCGCCTATTGCGATTCCGAATTTCACGGCGCTACCCATACCTTTGGCGGTTATTATATTGCCGTCCGTCACAACAAACGAATCTGAAAGCTCTGCGCCTTCAAGTTCGCTTTCAAAGCCCGGGAAGCAGACAGCTTTTTTGCCTTTGAGCATGCCCTTGTGGCCGAGTATCGACGGGGCGGCGCATATAGCACAGACAAGCTTTTGGTTTTCATATGCATAGTCAACAAAGGCGTTGACTTTAGCAGAACGTTCGAGATTCAGTGTACCGGGCATTCCGCCGGGCAGAATAACGGCTTCTATATCATCGCCGGGTGTCAGGTCGCTATCCACAGCATCGCACACGGCGCTTATTCCGTGCGCTCCGGTTATGACGTCGGAACCGACGCCGACTATTTTCACTTTCAGATCGGCTCTGCGCAGAACATCGACCGTCGCGAGAGCTTCGACCTCTTCAAAGCCGTTTGCAAGAAATATATATATCATATCTTTTCCCTCCGTTTAACCGAGAGTAAGTCCCATATAGGCGTTTTTTATATCTTTAAGCGCCGATGCCGAATCTGCATTAAGCGGCAGGAGCATGGCGTTGTTGCGGGTCGTGAACGAATCCGCAGAGAGTGGAAAATCAAGCGGAAGTCTGAACGAAAACTCGCTGCATTTGCTCGCCGAGAGCAATGCATGAGCGAGCACAGGTATGCATCCGCGCCTTGCGGCACACTCTCTGATTATCGCCGTTTCGCTTTCTTCGTCAAAGAGTGCATAGGCGGAACTCCTGCCTGATGAAAATGCGGCGACGCTCTTGCAGCCGGCGTTGGCGTTTTCGTCTATTGCGTATTGCAGAGCATCGATATCCCAAACAAAGCAATCAATGCCACAGAGGCAGGCGTTTCTGACCGTCTGCATATTTTCGGCGGTGAGCTCTTCAATCTCAGTGCTTCCGTCCGCGATAAGTTCAAGGTGGCTGCGGTCGATTTTCAGAAGTTTTTCTTCAAAAGCCGGACGGTAGCCGAAGCGGGAATAGTAATCAAACAGGCTGTCCTCCGCCGGAACGAGGCAGATATAATCAAGTCCCGAATCGCGGCACAGCGACTCGGCGGAGCGAAGCAGTTCGCCCATATACCCGCGCGAGCGAAAATCCGGATGGGTGCAGGCGGCATATAAATACGCCGCATCAAACGCCTCCCCTGCTATTCTCACTTTACCGTCAAGCAGATAGAGCGCCGAGCATATTTTCCCGTCCTCGCGCCCGATGAGCGTGTGTTCTGGGACGAAGCGGCTGCGCATAAACGCGCCGATATAGTCGTCGTCATCGCCAAAGCAAGTCTGCCACAGGTCGGTAAGTTCGCCGATATCTTCTTTTAAAGCAGTTGAAATGATCATTTCTTGACCCTTGCCATATATTTTTCGAGCAGGATATCCGGGCAATAAGAGAGCTTTGCTTTGCGCAGTCCCTCGGAACCGGTATCGTCCTCGCGGTTGATGTATTTATACTGCGAGAGAGCGTTTGCGGCAAACTCGCGGTTTATCATCGGATATGCTCCGCGAACATCGGCATAGGCTTTTTCAATATGGGTGCAGAAAACCTCTGGGTTCATCTCCTCGCCGAAGGTGAACGCGACTACTTCGCCGTTCGCTCTGAGCAGTCCGCCGACAAAGCCCAAATCAAAATAGTTTTCAAAGCTTATATTTATTGCGTCAAGCTCATCATCCATCGCCTCAGGGTCTTTTTCCCTGTTTCTGCGCTCCCACTCGGCGTTCATCGCTCTGCACTCATCAAGGTTGTCCGCGGTTATTGGCTCATAGCTCCACTCATTTTCGCGCATAAATGCAGCGATATGATTTCTCTTGCCGTGGAACTTCTTGCCGGGCAGGTTAATAAGATTTTCGGTGAGGTATATATAATCAAAGCTGTCTCTAAGCGGCTCAAAATCGAACTTGCCGGGGAACAGCTCCTCGACCTTTTTCACACACTCGTTGTTGAGACCGAACATCTCGAGTCCGTAGCCTCTTTTGGCGGAATCTTCTTCAATGAGTTCAATCGCTTCTTTCAGATTCCCCTCGCCGACTGGAAAACCGTAAGTCGGTCTTTTGACGCCGTTGTCATCATCGGTGCCGTTGATTGAAAAGAGAAAGCCGTCATGCGATGCGATTCTGATATTATAGACATGCTGCCAGATGAACATATCGCCGAAGCTGTAGTCACAGCCGAAGCGTTTTGCGTGGCTGATAATGGGGGCCACCCACTTTCTGTCCTCAGTTACCGGAGGGCGGAAATCCAACATAAATAACAATCTCCCTGTTTTCAGTCTGCGCTGAGCAAACTTCCCGAATTTAGGATTCAAATAATTATAACAAAATCATACAAATTTTTCAAGAGTCCGAAACGCCAACTGAAAATCGAATCGAAAAGCATTTTTAGTACGAAATGCAGAGAACAAATATATTCTTGGCAGACCTGCGGACTTTATACTTCGCCAAAAGCCAAAAGGGAGCGTACCACATTTCATATAACACCAAAATTTTCAGGCGTTACAGAATACGAAGTACGCTCCCATATATCAAACCGCGGACGGAGCAAGCAGCAGAGGTTCAAGCTGCACGCCCGAGAGCGCGGTAACGGCTGCATCGTAAGTTTTTGAAAAATCGGCGACAATGGAATTCGGCTTTTTTATATGATCGTCCTGGCGCATCGGGACGAAATATATATGCTTTGTGTTGAGCAGTCTGCCTATATTGGCGGCCGCCGCGCCGAGTGCGTCGTTTGTAGAGACGGCGAGCAGCACCGCTCCCCCGTTTCTGATATGCGATTTTGCCGCAAGAGTCACCGGTGTATCATTTATTCCGTTTGCGAGCTTTGCAAGGGTATTCCCCGTACACGGTTCAATGATAAGAATATCTATCATTTTTTTAGGTCCTATCGGCTCGGCATCGGTTATGGTATGGATAACGGGTTTTCCGCAGATATTTTCTATCTCGCGAACAATTTCCTCCGCTTTTCCGAATCGGGTATCAACAGAATATGCGTTTGCGGACATTATCGGAAGAATATCCGCGCCATTTGCTTTTAGCTCCCGCATCTCGGCTATAGCCTTTGAAAGCGTGCAGAACGAGCCGCAAAGGGCAAAGCCCACGCGCAACTGTTTCATCAACTCCCCTCCTTTATAATATTGAGTATAGCATCCGCTATTATTTCTCCCGCCGTTTTGGGCGCCGTCTTGCCTGGCAGAGAACCGGGAACTATAACATTGAGCCCGAGTTCACGCGCGCAGGCAAAGTCGGTTCCGTAAGGGGCTGAGGCGATATCTATCACAAGGCAGTCGCGGCGGAGCGCGGAGAGCGTTTTGCAATCGAGCACGAGGCTCGGAACAGTATTGACAAGCAAATCGAGATCCGGCGCCGTTTTCATGAGTTCGGAGATATTCACGGCATCGAGCCCGCCGGTTCTCGCCCAGGCAAGATCGCTGCACTTCCTCGCCGCGACCGTCACGCGGGCGCCCAAAGCCGCGAGCATATCGGCAAGCACTTTAGCTGTTCTGCCGTAGCCCGTGACGGCGCACCGCGCACCGTGCAGGGTTATCTTCATATTTTCCATGGCTATTTTTATAACGCCCTGCGCCGTCGGCACGGCGTTGTTGACAGCGAGTTCCTCGCGCTCAAAATAGTCAAACACGCGGATACCTTTTTTGAAAAAGCTCGATTTGAGCGCGCCGTCCATCATTCCTGCAAAAACGGTCTGACCACGTTCGAGGGTGTCGGAGAGCTCGTTCAATGTAAGCGTGCTTGAGTTGAGGTGAACGCCGTCGCGGCTGACGGGCAGAGGCAGAATGACCGCATCGGCACGCGCGGCAGCCGAATCTATAGTTTTGTCACCCGTCGGGCACATATGTTCAAAGCCTGCGGGCGGCGAAGGCGCGAATATTTCAACATCGAACCCTTTTTCCGCAAGGCTCTGAGAGGTATAGAGCATACGCTCATCCCCGCCGACGGTCAGAAGTTTTCTGATATTCATCATAGGCTTTCCTCCTTTGCCTCATCCCAGTATATGAACCGCCGGTCGGCTATGTCATAGCTTTGTAACAAAATATTTATAAAAATATATTATATTTTTCTTGTCAGCGTATTATAATACAAATCGAGCATTTATAATTTATGTGTATGTATATCATGAAGCGTATTCTGATTTTGGCTCGTTTTTGAATATGCTGACAAATTCGGAGGCTTGTTAATTATGAAAGAAATAGACGAAGTACTCAAGAAGGTAAAGAGGGTTCATTTCATCGGCATCGGCGGCTCGGGAATGTGTCCGCTCGTTGAGATACTTCATTCAAAAGGATATGAAATAACCGGCTCGGACAACAACGAGAGCGACACGCTCAACCGCGTCCGTGCGCTCGGTATTCCCGTAACACTAGGACAGAGAGCCGAGAATATTGAGGGCGCGGAGATGATAGTCTACACCGCCGCTCTTCTCCCCGACAATCCGGAGCTCTGCGCGGCAAAGGCATCGGGAATCCCGACCTTTGAGCGCAAGGAGATGCTCGGCGCGATAACGAGAATGTTTGACGACTGCATCTGCGTCTGCGGCACTCACGGCAAAACCACGACGACATCGATGCTCACCCAGATATTCATCCAGGCGGGCGAAGATCCGTCGGCTGTTATCGGCGGAAAGCTTCCGCTCACAGGCACAAACGGTCTTGTCGGCAAGAGTGAGCATATGCTCTGCGAGGCGTGCGAATTTGTTGACACTTTCCTTTCGCTCTCGCCCGACGTCTGCGTTCTGCTTAATATAGACGAGGATCACCTCGACTACTTCAAGACGCTCGACAACCTCATCGCTTCGTTCACGAAGTTTGCTTCGATGACCCGCAAAGAGGTCATATATAACGGCGACGACGCAAACACGCTGCGTGCCATCGCGGGGGTCAAGGACAAAAAGTTCATCACCTTCGGCCTCAAAGAAGGCAACGATTTCAGAGCCGACAACATCGTGCTTGAGCACGAGTTTGCAAGTTTTGACATAATCAAATACGGCGAGAATGTCGGCAGGATAAGCCTCGGCATACCCGGCGAACACAATGTATACAACGCTCTTGCGGCTATTGCCGCGGCGGACAATGCTGGCATACCGATGGATAAGATAATCGCGTGCGCCGAAGCTTTCCACGGCGCGGGCAGACGTTTTGAGATACTCAAGAGAATCAACGGCATAACCATTGCGGACGACTATGCCCACCATCCGAGAGAGCTTGAAGCGACACTCACGACCGCTATGGGCATGGGCTTCAACAGAGTCTGGGCAGTGTTTCAGCCGTTCACATATTCGCGCACGGCAATGCTCTTCGACGATTTCTGCCGCGTTCTGAACATTCCGGACAAAACGGTTCTGACCGAGATAATGGGCTCGCGCGAGAGAAACACATATAATATCTACACCTCGCAGCTCGCCGAGAAGATTCCCGGAAGCGTATGGTTCAACACCTTTGAAGAGGTTGCCGACTATGTTGTCAAGAATGTCGAAAAGGGCGATCTTGTGATAACACTCGGCTGCGGCGACATATACAAGGCCGCAAAGCTGATGATAAAGAAACTCGAAAAGCAGGGATAACATGGGTTCTCCGTTCAAAAGACTCAAGGAAGTATATGCGCGGACATACTCGCTCGACACAGGGCGCGACGCAGATTTTTTCGACTGCGTCAACGACATATATTTTTCGCCCGAGGTGCAGAGTCTGAAAAAATATCCGCAGCACGACAAAATGGACAGACTCCAGCACATAACGAGCGTTGCATATCTGACATTCCGCGTTTGCAGACATTTCGGGCTCGACTACCGCAAGGCGGCAAGAGCCGCGACGATGCACGATCTTTTCTACTATGACTGGCACGAAAACGACTGGAGCCACCGTCCACACGGCTACAGGCACCCGAAGTTCGCCGCTGCGAATGCGAAATTACTCTGCGGCGGACTTGACAGAAAAAGTGAAATGATGATAATCCGGCACATGTGGCCTCTGACGCCGCTGCCGCCGACAAGCCCCGAGGGAATGGTTCTTTCGCTCGCGGACAAATACTGCGCATCGAGAGAGATGAAAATAGCCAAGCAGAACGCGAAAGGCTGATATCCGGCGCAGGCATGAACCGATCAACGAAAGAGAGAGAAGCTTTATGAAAATTTTTATGACGATAGTTACATATGTGCTGTATTTCTTCTTTTACAGTGCAGTCGGCTGGCTCGGCGAATCGATATACTGCTCGGTCGGCGCGCGCAAATGGGTCAACCGCGGATTCTTAAAGGGTCCGATGTGCCCGATATACGGCACGGGCGCGCTCGCGATGGCGATAACCCTGACACCGGTCAAAAATCTCGACATCAGGGTTCCTATGTTCGGTCACGATGTTCTGATAACTCCCCTGCTCGTCTTTATTGCGGGCATGGTAGTCTGCGACATTGTCGAATTCATAACGAGCGTGCTTATGGAAAAGCTCTTCCACGCGAGATGGTGGGACTACTCGAACAAGAAGTTCAACATCCAGGGACGCATCTGCCTCGGGCACACATTCTACTGGGGCATCGCTTCGATACTTTTCCTCTATCTCGTCCATCCGATAGTCGTACAGTGCTTCTCGCAGCTGCTCGACTCCGCGGCGATAATCATCTTCGCCTGCGTGCTTGCGATATTCTTAGTTGACCTCGTCTTTGCCGTATACAGGGCACTCGATGTCAGAAAGGTCATGGATAAGATAAAGGGCTTCTCCGACACGCTGAGCAATTTTGCCGGCACGATAAAGAACGGCGTTTCAGACAAGGTTCCGTCGCTCGACGAGACAAAGGCAAAGCTTGAGAGCTTCAGAAGAGACGCAACGGCACAGCTCAGGGATGCATTCCACTTCACTCCCTCGTCTGACAAAACCGATGACGAGAGCACAGAGAAAGAGAGCGGCAGAAGCAAGCTGAAGGTAAAACTCAACCGCCACTTCACAAGCTCTTCAAACCTCCTGTCCTATGCCAAAAAGCAGATAAAGAGGCTTGAAGAGATGTATGACGAAATCAGAAGGGCGTTTTATGACGACGACGATGACGATCTGTACTGATTAATAAACCAACCCGCCTGCGCAAAACAGGCGGGATTTTTATCTCCGTCGAAAACTAAAATAAAAGCATAAAAAATCACCGCAGAAACAAATCCTGCGGTGATTTTATTTAAGCTATTTAATTATTTGTCCCAATTGAATCTGACGACTGCGCCGTCGACCCAATAGTTCTGACCGAGGACATAGCCGTTATCCTCAAGTCCGCCGGCGAAAGCCTTTGCCATCTCTTCGCTCTTGCAGGTGATGGACGCTCTCATCTCGAAATCGGAAGCCGAAGTAGCGGTCAGCGGAGCAAAGCCCGTCAGCCACCAATGGCTCTCGTCCTCGCGGTGGAAGAAGAGTTCACCCTTCTTATAGAGGTCGAAAGACATCTTCAGGCAATCCTCATCAGATGCGCAGGCATAGAACTCAACGGGATTCTTGGGAGACTTGGTGTAAACGCCGATCTCCGCACCGCTGGTGATGCCGTACTGACCCTTCCAGACCTGAATCATCCAATTCTTGCCCTCGTAATCGAACTTGTAGCGCTGAGTGTTGTAGAACATCATGGTCGCCGGAGCGCACTTGTCGTATATCTCGCAGAAACCGAAATATCTCTGCCAGGGATACTTGGGGTTATAGAATATACCCTGCTTCGAATCGAAATCGAAGCCGATATAGAGAAGTCCGTGTCCGTCAACGCCGTAAAGGAGTCCGGTGTTCGGGTCATAAGCAATACCCGCGCCGATATCCTTTATCTCAGCCGCCTCTGCGGGCAGCTCTTCCTTCGGGATGAAGACTACTTCGCCATCGCTGACGGTGATGTTCTCATCCTTGATTTTCTTCTCGGCGATCTCGGTGAGTGTTTTTGTATCCTCCTCCGAGAGAACCTTGACATTGTTCGCGGTGTCCGCGACATCGCTGGGAGCTATCGACTCCGTCACCGGCTTCATCGAGGTCATTCCCGATGCGTCAGACCCATCTGCACTCTGGGTGACTTTGACAACAGTCGTTTTGTTCTCAGGCTTTGCGTCCATGACCTGGCGGGTCACGCCTGCCTCAACACTGTCCGCAGCGTCGGAAGTGCCGAGCTTGACAGCGGTAAAAGCGAACGCCTGAACCGCGAGAACAAGGGCGAGCACAGCCGCAAGAACAGCAACACTCTTCTTTCCTGATCTCATAAAAACTTGCCTCCGTTTCTTTTTTTCGTGCTGGCACAAGTGTTATTATTACACATTCAGAAACAAAAGTCAACGATTTGTTTAGAATTTGTTTAAAAATATTTTTGTATATATAATTTTATGCAAACAATATACACCTGTGCATGACTACAAAAAATAGTATTATACAAACGGAGGCAATTTTATTCCGAAAATTTACAAATTTTTTTGCCGATTACATACTTCTAAGTGCGTCGATGGGCTGCATCTTTGCGGCTCTGCGTGCGGGATATATTCCGAAGAACACGCCTATTGCGGTAGAGAATCCAACTGCGATAACTATAGTCGAGAATTTCATCTCAATCGGTATATTCATATAGCTCGCCACGGCGAACGCGCCGACAGATCCCAATATAAGCCCTATCAATCCGCCAAGCAGGCACAATATGACCGACTCGGTCAGGAATTGGAACAGTATTGTGGAGGTCTTTGCGCCGAGCGCTTTTCTGATACCGATTTCGCGCGTTCGTTCCGTTACGGTGACGAGCATTATATTCATAACGCCGATACCGCCGACGAGCAGCGATATCGCGCTGACCGCCGCGATGAAGGTTGTGAACACATTGATAACAGTATCAAGAAGGTCGATATAAGTTGCCATATTTATGAGCGAATAGGCGTTCTTGCCGAAATTGCCGTGGCGGGTATAGAGCAGGTTCATTGCAGCGCTGCCCGCGGCGTCAAGCTCGGAATCGGATTTCGCCATGATATAGCACATCTCGTATCTGCCCGCCGAGTTGCCGTTGAGGGCATCTGCGAGGGTTGCTGGGATTATTATGCTGCAGCCTGTCTGCGCATCGCTCATATAAGACGACATTGTCTCAGACATATTCGAGCTTGAGCTCGAGAGCATAGATGCATCTATTATACCGATGACTTTTATCTGCACCGTCTGATCGCTGACTGTGAAGCTCAGCTTCTCCCCCACCGGGTCGGAATAACCGAACAAGAGCTTTGCGCTGATAGAATCAAGCACGGCGACGCGCGCGCCGGACTCATATTCCTCCTCCGTGAAGAAGCGTCCGCTGAGCATTCCGGCGGACATCATATTGCCGAGATCGGAGTTGCCGGCTATCGCGAGTCCGAGGCTCTCGTTATGCTTAGTAGTGACATTGCCGACGGACATCGTGACCTGTGAGACATATGCGACGCTGTCAAGATTCTTGATAGCTTTTATATCCTCTGCGGTTATATAATCGGAGGCGTTGGTCTCCTTGCTGTTGATTGAGATATTGATAACGCTCGAACCCATATTTTTTATCATGCCGACGATATAATCGCGGCCGCCGTTGCCGAGCGTTATAATAGCGATAACCGCCGCGACGCCGATGATTATACCTAGCATAGTCAGGAGCGAGCGCATGAGATTCGTCTTTATCGAAAATATCGCTATTCTGATGTTTTCTTTTATATTCATCCCTGACCTCCGGCAATTATTTTGACGTTACCACTTTTACCTTATCGCCGTCAGCAAGAGTTGTTCCTGTCGGCACGGAGGTTATGACTATATCTCCCTCGTTGCATCCGGAAACTATTTCATATCTAGTGTCATCGGAGATACCGAGCTCGACCTTTGAGAAGGTTATTCTCTTCGTCTTCGGATTGTAGATATACACATATGTTCCGGTGCTGTCGTTCTTGACAGCCTCGCTGGGCACGACAAGGACATTGTTCTTTGAATCGACGTCAATTGATATATCGACATCGAGACCGATTATAACGCTCGAAGTGGGATTATCTATAGTCACCTTTGCATCGACGCCGTTCGCGGAGCCCGAGCCGATGAGAGAAGAGATATCGACTCCGCTCGACTGCGTGGCGATGGGGCTTATATAAGTAACTACGCCGTCAACAACTGTGTCGTCCGCCGCAGTGACGCGGCACGGCATATCGAGGCTGACTTTGAAGATATCCGCCTTTCCGAGGACGAAATCGACCACGAACGGATAATATTCAACGGTTATGCCGCTCTGTGTCTGACCGAGAAGAGCGTTGACGATATCGGCGACATTTGTGTTGCCGCTCGCGAGGTCGATTATCGAAGAGATATCAATATTCGCGCTCGCCGCCGAACGGCAGGTCTCGCCGGGAGTTATATTGACCTCGCTGACGATGCCGTCATATTCTGCTATCCAGCCCTTTTTGAGCGAAGATATAGAGGCTGTGAGCGAATCAAGCTCTTTCTTAGAAGCTTCCATAATCGTCTTATATGTGCTCTGGGTTATCGTGCCGGACTGAGCTTCGAGAGTAACTTTTTTGAGCTCGAGCTGCATTTTTTCCATCTGAAGCTCGGAGACGCCGGAGCCGAAGATATTGGAATTGCCGCTGTTGAGCAGCTCGTCGAGCTTCTTGAGCGCAGCGTTTATATCGTCCATGCCGAGAGCCTTGGAGACAAGCTCCCAGAACTTATTTGACGCATCGCTGTCAGTCTTGTTCTGGTCATTTTTATTCTGATTGTTGTTCTTGTTCTGCTCCTGTTCCTGCTTTTCGAGCTCTTTGTTTATCTCGGCAAGGCGAGCATTTATCTCTTTGAGCTGAGCAGACGAACTCACGGCGGTATTCTTCGCGTTGTTATAATTTTCAACGGCGGTCAGATACGCCTGCTGCTTCTCCGCAAGGACGGAGTTGAGCGACGATGTGTCAAACGTTGCAAGCACATCGCCTTTTTTGACATACTCGCCGACCTTGACATTGACAGTCAGGACTTTTGTGCCGTCTATCGGGACAAAGTTCCCCTTCTGCGACGACGAGACCTTGCCGGACATATCAAGAGTCTGGGTTATCGAACCCTTTGTCACCTTTGCGGTCGAGACCTGCGGCAGCGGATCGGGTTTGAAGAACATATACAGCACGCCCGCAATAATCGCGGCGCACAGGATCACAAGGATCGACACGAGCACTTTCTTTTTTGTTGACCACTTCTTTGTTTCCATGCGTATCCTCCGTCTCAAAGTTTTGAAAAAGCGCAAAGCGCATACATATAATAGAGAAATTGTACAGGCAAAATATAGACCTGTTGCTGTATAAATTGTAAATATTTTTTGAATTTTAATCAGTATAAACTTTTTTTGATATTTTTTCAAGAACCCCGGAGGCGTTTCAGTCTGATAAAAGCAAGTTTTACATATAGATATATAACGCCCGGAATGCGTATACCGTTTCTTGGTGAAAATCACAGCGACATCGGAGGAACGAAAATGAAAAGGATCGCAGCAATTCTGCTCGCCGTTCTCGCTCTACTGCTCGGTGCGTGCTCGGCGCAGAGATATTCCGACGCGGCGATGTTCTGCAGGCGGTTCAACAGAGAATATAAAGAATCACTGCTCGATATTGAAACGGCGACGGTCACAGAGACGGACGGATGCACCGTGTTTAGTCTGACACCGGACGAAAACATTCTGATATCTCTGTATACGGACAGCGACGGAGTGCGAATAAAACGAATAAGCATAACGGCGCACGGAAATGTCGAGGAGATGCAAAACGGACTTTTCGCGCGTTTTCTGGCATTCTGCAAATGCGCAGTCCCCGCCTATTCAAACAGCGAGGACACATACGAAAACATTTCTGCGAAGCTCAACATAACGAACGAAAATGAATATGCAACCGCGATAACACAATATACGCAGGGTGAAGCGGTCAGATATGCCTATTCAGCCGATGTTGCAGGTGCATTTTTTTGCATGGAAAACAAAAGTCTGTGCCGCACGGACGAAGAGCACCTGACTCTCCGCGACGACGGCACAGACCTCAAAAGCTGAAAACAACTTTTATTCTTTTATGATTTTATAGGCGACATCGGGCGTATCGCTGATTATTGCATCGGCTCCGATATCGTTGAGACGCTCTATCTCGTCGGGGTCATTTATCGTCCAATACTGCACGGCTATGTTGTAGCGATGCGCATAATCGACCATCTTCTTGGTTCCGAGGCGGACGATGTGGAACTGGTTCGCAGGAATCTGGAGAGCATCGTATTTGAACGAATCTTCGCCGAGATCAAGATTGAGAAGCGCCGCGCCATAAAATTTAAGCACTTCCGCAATACCTGCCGAGCGAAGCATATCGGGATGCTTTTCATCGACATATTCGGTGACTTCGCCCTTGAATGTGCCGAAGATAACGCGGTCGAGAAGTCCTCGCTCCTTGAGCACATCGTAGAGGATATCGACACCGCGCATACCGTTTTCACCGCCGTCTTTTATCTCAATGATATAGCTGTATTTGCCGTGGGATTCGAGCTTGTCGAGTACATCCTCAAGCAGCACCGCGCGCAGATCATCGGGTATTTTATCGCCGCGCAGACCTCTGTAGGGATAGCTGCCGTCCTCCGCCTGGAAGTTTTCACCGAAGTTGAGCTCGCGCAGCTCGGCATATGTATGGTCAACGGGCTTGACATCTTCGTAGCCGAAATATTCGACGGCGTTTGTAGTTCTGTCGAGCGTATCGTCGTGCAGGAGGATAAGTTTGTTGTCCTTTGTGATATGCAGATCAAATTCAAAGATATCTGTATTGAAATCCTTGCTGTTCATGCATGACTCGAACGCGAGCATCGTGTTTTCGGGCATGATTCCGCCGCCCGAGCGATGCGCGGAAACGAGCGCGGCATCAGCAGTGATATAAGGATTGATCTCGCCGCTGTAAGTCGTTGCCGCAGGCGTCCACGCCATGAGCGCGGCATACACGCCGACAAAGACGACTACAACAGCTAAAATAATACCAATAACTTTTAGCGCGGTTTTCTTTCCACTCTTCTTTTTCTTCGACATTTCAGTTCTCCTTTTTGGCAAAAGCAATGCCTGTTGTGATTGTGTATAAAAACATACCACAACAGGCAGAAAAATGCAATGGATTTTACATAATTTGTCTATTTGTTTTCTTCTTTCATGCTTTTGTACTTCTCGCGGGTAGCAAGTCCGCCGCGGATATGGCGCTGAGCCTTGTTTATATCGAGTATCTCGCGCACCTCGCTGTAAAGCTGGGGATTAAGGCTGCGGAGTCTGCGCGCGACATCCATATGTACGGTTGACTTTGAAACTCCGAACTGTTTTGCCGCCGCCCTGACAGTTGTCTTGTTCTCAACTATATACTCAGCAAGCTCAACGGCTCTCTCCTCTACTATTCCTTTCAAAACGAACCCTCCCGTTTTTCAATGTCGCTAATAGATATGCAAAACGGGAGGGCTTTATTCACTTATTGCAGGGCTTGTTTTAAAGAATAAGTACAAAAGTGCCGGCGGTTATCAGCGCGCCGCCGAGAACGGTAGTCCAGGTCACCTTTTCGTGCAGAATAACAAACGCAAGCACGATGCTTATAACGACGCTGAACTTGTCTATCGGCACGACTTTTGACGCCTCGCCGAGCTGGAGGGCATGATAATAGAACAGCCACGACAGACCGGTTGCAACGCCGGAGAGGATAAGGAAAATCCAACTGCGTGTGCCGATGCTGCTGATACCGTGATGTGCGCCTGTGGCGAAGACTATACCCCAAGCGAGAACGAGCACGACGGCGGTTCTTATTGCCGTGGCAAGATTGGAATTAACTCCTTCTATGCCTATTTTGGCGAGAATCGATGTCAGCGCGGCGAATACTGCCGAAAGCAACGCGAAAGTTACCCACATAAACGCTCCTCCTTTTTTACCGGACTTTTTTTCCAAGGCATATCACCTCTTTGCAGCCGTCAAAAGGCGGTCACCGTATTTTATTTTATATCCTCGTGTCGAGAAGATCCGTGTATTTTTCCTTGAACTCCATGAAAGTGCCGTCCTCAAGGCTTTGGCGTATCTTCTCCATGAGGGTATTGTAGAACCAGAGGTTGTGCAGCACCGCCAGCCGCAGCGCCAGCACCTCGTCGGCCTTGAAAAGGTGCCGCAGGTACGCCCGGGAGTGATTGCGGCACACCGGGCAGCCGCACTGCGGATCTATCGGCTGCTCATCCCTTGCGTACTTCTCGTTCTTTATATTGATAACGCCGCCCCAAGTGAACAGGTGCCCGTGCCGCCCGTTGCGTGCGGGCATGACACAGTCGAAGAAATCAACACCGCGCGCAACTGACTCAATGATGTTGGACGGTGTGCCGACGCCCATGAGGTAGCGCGGCTTATCCTTCGGCATGTACTCCTCCACCGCCTCGATGGTGTCGTACATCTCCTGATGCGTCTCGCCCACTGCGAGCCCGCCTATCGCGTAGCCGGGCAGTTCGAGCTCGGCGATCTTCTTCATGTGCTCGATGCGGATGTCGTGGAACACAGTCCCCTGATTTATTCCGAACAGCATCTGCCCCGGGTTCACCGCGTCGTCCATGGAGTTATACTCTGCGAGCGCAGCCTTGCAGCGCTGGAGCCAGCGATAGGTCCTGTCGCAGGAGCGCTGGACATATTCGCGTGGTGACGGGATCTTGATGCACTCGTCAAAGGCCATCGCGATGTCCGAGCCGAGATTAGCCTGGATGCGCATGCTCTCCTCTGGCCCCATAAAGATGTGCCGCCCGTCAACGTGCGAGTTGAACTTTACGCCCTCCTCGGTTATCTTGCGCAGCTTCGCAAGCGAGAATATCTGGAAGCCGCCGCTGTCGGTCAGGATGGGTCCGCCCCAGGTCATAAACTTATGCAGCCCGCCCATGTCCTTTATCAGACCGTCGCCGGGACGCACATGCAGATGATAGGTATTGGATAACTCGATCTGGCAGCCGATATTTTTAAGATCGGCTGCGCTCAGCGCGCCCTTTATTGCGCCCTGCGTGCCGACGTTCATAAACACAGGCGTCTGCACCGTTCCGTGGGGAGTCCTGAACTCACCGCGGCGGGCATGTCCCTCCTGCTTTATCAGCTTATACATGAAATTCCCTCCTCGCAGCAAAATGCCGTTTTGCCAAGGCTTCACAAAAATCCCGGATAACCGCTGCTTTCGCAATTATCCGGGACTACTCTTGGATCTGGTAATGTGAATTGCTGACTCATATCGATTAGGCTATAAATATAACACGAACCCAAGCTGCTGTCAATCCAGGCGGCTTCTGTATGCACAAAATCTGCGTCGGTGTGAACAAATAAGGATAGCGTTAATATTACATCATTCTTTAGTCTCGGCAGATGCTGAGTTGCCAACGCAATCAGAAATCAACTCTTTATCAGTAGTGCTGCCATGCTCAAGTTCAGCAGTGCCGTTCGAAAATTTTTTCTCCAAAATGGTATTCACCAGAATCCCCGCTGCAATCAATACTCCGCCATAGAACACACGCCCAGAGAAATCCACGCCCATAAGAATATCGATAGCTGCGCTTGAAAAGACTTGACCGACAAACAACAGCAATGACACCTGAAACGCAGAAATCCTGCTCAGAACTACATTTGTTATAACTATTATGAGCATACCGACAACGCCACCCAGATATGACCATGCTGGTGCTCCAGTCAAGCTTCCTGGAAGTGCAGCAAGTTCACTGCTGCCAACAACGAACAACAGCAATACCGCAAGCGGGAGACCTATCATGTGGTTAATAAGCGAGCTGCCTACAGTTCCCGAATACTCGGCAAGCGATGCGCTTATCACCCGAGACACCACAAGTCCGATACCGGCAGCAAATGATGCAGCAATTGCAGAGAATACGCTCATTTCAGAACCGTAAAGCATATAGACAATACCGCAGGAAGAGAACGCTATGCAGACCCATGTCGCAGGTCGTACACGGCGCTTCCGAGCTCCAAGCAGCCCAAAGCAGTCGATTATCAAACTTGCGATTGCCTGGGCAAGCAGGCCAAGTGCTGTGATAGCAATGAGGTTTATTTTACCGAAGGCATAATTACTGCACAGAGTACACATCACGCTTATAAGCCCTCCGCAGTACATCCACAGCGGTAGCTTTTTCTTAGGGATAAAGGAGTTCTAAGAAAAAGCTACCGCTGTGGAT
>ERZ857882.2102-NODE-2102-length-21505-cov-4.760699_pt1 | contig 21505 bp, 19 predicted proteins | sample MGYA00519697_ERZ857882 | MGnify/ENA primary metagenome ERZ857882 (study PRJEB31778, sample SAMEA3449373) | human gut metagenome | biome: human gut; feature: human-associated habitat; material: faeces | place: United Kingdom | collected 2010/2012 ...
ATACACCTAAGGACTTTATCATCTCGTTATCACTGTACATTATCACAGTCATCGCCTGTATGCTGCTGCGCTCCCTGGACGAGACCGGGGATACCAGCTATGTGGCTATGCTGTTTCTAACGGATGTGTTCCTCACGGCGGTGCTGACGGATGGGTACCTGTTCAGTATCCTCTGTGCAGTGTTGGGCGTATTCAGCGTGGACTACATATTTACTGAGCCCTATTGGCACATCAGCTTCACCCTGGCGGGCTTTCCGCTGACCTTCCTGGTAATGATGACCATTTCCATCCTGGCCGGCGCCCTGGCCAGCCGGGCCAAGCAGGTGGAGGTCACGCAGAGGCAGATGCAGCGGGAGAAAATGCGCGGAAATCTTTTGCGGGGCATGAGCCATGATATCCGCACACCGCTCACGGGCATCGTGGGGGCCACAGACGTACTGCTGGAGCAGGATGGGAGCCTGACCCCTCAGCAGCGGCGGGAGCTGCTGCAATCAATAAATGAGGAGGCCAGGTGGCTTATGCGGGTGTCGGAAAACCTGCTCTCTATCACCCGCATAGACGGCGAAAATGCCGGAGTGAAAAAAACACCGGAGCTGGTGGAGGAGATCATAGAGGGCGCGGTGAGTAAGTTCCGCCGGCATTATAAGGGCATCACCGTGCAGGTGCATCTGCCGGAGGAGCCGATGCTGGTGCCTATGGATCCGCTGCTGATGCAGCAGGTGCTGTTTAATTTAATGGAAAATGCTGCCCGCCACGGGGAGACGGTGAACCAAATCGATATCTCCCTCAGCCGAAAGGATGAGTGGGCGATTCTGGACGTGGCAGACAACGGCGTGGGCATTGCCCGTGGCCGGCTGGAGCATCTGTTTGACGGGTCGCTCCACCCGGAGGAGGGCCGCGAGGACGCCCGGCGGGATATGGGCATCGGCCTGTCGGTCTGCCGCACTGTCGTAACGGCCCACGGCGGCACTATCACCGCGGAAAACCAAAAGCAGGGCGGAGCGCTGTTTCGCATCACTCTGCCCATAGAATAAGGAGGAAGAATATGAAAATCAAGGACAAGGTCCTCATTGTGGAGGACGAGCAGAGCATCAGCAATTTCATTTCCATGATCCTGCAGGCCAGCGGCTTTGATACCATCGTGGTGCGCACCGGGGAAGAGGCGCTGACCATGGTCTCCTCTCATTGCCCGGATCTCATCATCCTGGACCTTGGCCTGCCGGATATGGACGGCATGGAGGTACTGAAGTCGGTGCGCAAGTGGTCCAATCTGCCGGTGGTGGTGGTTTCTGCCCGGAATCACGAGCACGATAAGGTGGAGGCGTTGGATTACGGCGCGGATGATTACCTGGTCAAGCCCTTCGGAACGTCGGAGCTTCTGGCGCGCATCCGCACGGCCATTCGCCACACCCGCACGGCCCTGCCCAATGGGGAGATTGCCCAATCCGGCAAGTTTACCACCGGCGAGCTGACCATCGACTATGACAAGCACCAGGTGCTGCTTCGGGGCGAAAACGCCAAGCTCACGGTGAATGAATATAAGATCGTAGCGCTGCTGGGCAAATACGCCGGCAAGGTGCTGACCTATGACTTTATCATCCGGGAGCTATGGGGACCCAAGGCCAAGACGGATAATCAGATCCTCCGGGTGAACATGGCCAATATCCGCCGTAAGATAGAGAAGAATCCCGGCCAGCCGGAGTATATCTTCACAGAGGTAGGCGTGGGCTACCGTATGCGCGAGGACGACTAAAACTCCTTTCTTAACAAAGATAAAGGGCAGCGAAAATCGCTGCCTTTTTTCACGTCCTTGCCGTCATGCCAAGGGCTGCTTGCGCATATAATAAAAGCAGAAATCGTGATAAGTTTCACAAAAGGAATTTTTATAGAAGGGAGGTTTCGCCAAAGGAGCATAAATCCGTAAGCATCCGATTAAGAAAACTCTGCAACGCGTTAAGATGGCGTTAAGGAGGGGCGAAATCTATTTACAGCTGGAAACGGAAATGATAAGGTGCAAGTAGACCTCTTTGGAGAGAGGACAAACAACTTTAAAGGAGAGAAAACTATGGAAGAAAGAAAAGGCTTTGGATCCAATTTTGGATTTCTGATGGCCGCCGTTGGTTCGGCAGTCGGCCTGGGTAACATCTGGGGTTTCCCCAATAAAATGGGTGCAAACGGCGGATTTACCTTCCTCGTTATTTATCTGATCTTGGCGGCCTGCTGCGGCATCATCGTCATGGTGGGCGAGCTGGCTCTGGGCCGTAAGACAGGCCGCGGCGCCGTGGGTGCGTACCAGGTCCTGTCCAAGAAGTTCAAGTGGCTGGGCTGGCTGGGCAATCTGTCCGCCTTCCTGATCCTGTTCTTCTACTGCGCCCTGGGCGGCTACTGCATCAAGTATGTGGTGCTGAATGTGGGCGATCTGTTCGGCGCCAGCTTCGGCTCCAACGGCCTGGACGGTGCCGGTGTGTTCGGCGCCTTCATGGGCAACCAGATGGAGGCCGTGATCTACGGCCTGATCTTCGTCCTGCTGACCATGATCATCGTCATGGGCGGCATCGGCGGCGGTATCGAGAAGGTCTGCTCCGTGGGTATGCCCGCTCTGTTCATCATCCTGCTCATCTGCATCATCCGCGCCTGCACCCTGCCCGGCGCTGTGGACGGCCTGAAGTACATGTTCGTTCCCGGCTGGGCCGTTGCCAACGGTGTCATTGAGAAAGCCCCCAGCTTCTTTGAAGTCCTTTCCACCGCCGGTGGTCAGATGTTCTTCTCTCTGTCTCTGGGCATGGGCGCCATGATCACCTACGGTTCCTATCTGGATAAGAAGGAGCATCTGGAAAAGAACGCCATCCTCATCGTGGTCATGGATACGCTGGTGGCTCTGATGGCCGGTCTGTGCGTTATCCCCGGCCGTTTCGCTCTGGATCCCGAGGGCGCTCTGGGCGGCCCGTCCCTGCTGTTCGTCACCATGCAGAACGTGTTCCACAAGATGGGCGCTGTCGGTCCTATCTTCGGCATCCTGTTCTATCTGCTGGTTGTGTTCGCTGCTATCTCTTCCTCCATCTCCCTGCTGGAGGTCGTTGTGGCCCACTTCGTCGACAAGGCTCGTGAGGCCGGTAAGGGCGACAAGCGTAAGACTTACACCCTGATCGCCGCTGTTGCCGTTGGTGTGGGCTGCATTCTGGTCTGCGCCGACTCTCTGGGCAACGCCGGTATCGCACCGTGGCAGCTGCTGGGTCTGGAAAGCTATTCCGGTTGGAATGACTGCTGGCTGGACTTCTGGGATATGCTGTCTGAGGGTATCATGATGCCTCTGGGCGCGTTGCTGATGTCTCTGATGATCGGCTGGGAGATCGGCCCCGAGGTGGTCAAGGAGGAGTGCGAAGCCACTCCCGGCCACAAGATGGGCTCCTACGGCTTCTTCAAGATCTGCGTCAAGGTCATCACCCCGCTGTGCATGCTCTTCATCCTGTACGGTCAGGTGGCCAGCTTCTTCGGCCTGTAAGAGGTTTGTCCTGAAAAGCTGATTTCCGGGACCGCCATCCCGCAGCTCTTCTTACTAAAAAATGTGACAAAAAGGAAACGTCCGCCAATGGCGGACGTTTCCTTATCTTTTGTCGGGAAAGACGTAAAAACAGGGGGCGAAAACCATAGATTTGCATACTTTTTTCTGTACATGCTGATTTGCATTTTTTTTGTCAAGAGTAGATTTTTTAACAATTCGATGTTTCTTGAAAAGAAAAATGTACAAATCGTTAACGATACCGGAGGAAAAATGCACAAGTTCCGGACGTGAATTCTGCGCAATTCTGGTAAAACGAACGTAATAACGCGTGCAAAAATCGTTCGCAAAATGTTAAAAACATAAAATCTCATGCAAAAATTTTATCAATATTGCTAATTGCGTTGGAAAAATGAATCCGTTATACTTTTTTTATACCCGGAAAGGAAGAAAAACTTCTGTCTTGGGTGGTGTTCCGACAGCGTGGCGGCGCTGCGGAATGTTTCCTGTCAATAGACGGGGAAAACACATTTTTTAGTAAGGAGAGAATACAATGGAAGAAAGAAAAGGCTTTGGAACCAATTTTGGTTTCCTGATGGCTGCTGTTGGTTCGGCGGTCGGCTTGGGCAACATCTGGGGCTTCCCCAATAAGATGGGTGCGTCCGGCGGCTTCACGTTCCTTTTGATCTATCTGGTTCTTGCTGTCTGCTGCGGCTTCATCGTCATGGTGGGCGAGCTTGCTCTGGGCCGTAAGACCGGTCACGGTGCTGTTGGCGCCTATAAGGTGCTCAGCAAGAAGTTCAGCTGGATGGGCTGGCTGGGCATCCTGTCCGCGTTCTTCATCCTGTTCTTCTACTGCGCGCTGGGCGGCTACTGCATCAAGTACACCGTTCTGAACGTAGGCGATCTGTTTGGTGCTGGCTTCGGTTCTGCTGGCCGCACCGGTGCTGAGATCTTTACCGACTTTATGGCCGCCCCCACTGAGGCCATCATCTACGGCCTGATTTTCGTGGCCCTGACTATGATCATCGTTATGGGCGGTATCGGCGGCGGTATCGAGAAGGTCTGCTCCGTTGGTATGCCTGCTCTGTTCATCGCTCTGCTGATCTGCATCATCCGTTCCTGCACGCTGCCCAACGCCGTGGACGGCCTGAAGTACATGTTCATCCCCGGTTGGGCTGTTGCCAATGGAGTTATTGACAAAGCACCAAACTTCTTTGAAGTTCTTTCCACAGCCGGTGGTCAGATGTTCTTCTCCCTGTCTCTGGGCATGGGCGCCATGATTACCTACGGCTCCTATCTGGATAAGAAGGAGAATCTGGAAAAGAACGCCATCCTGATTATCGTCATGGATACCCTGGTGGCTCTGATGGCCGGTCTGTGCGTTATCCCCGGTCGTTTCGCTCTGGATCCCGAGGGCGCTCTGGGCGGCCCGTCCCTGCTGTTCATCACCATGCAGAACGTGTTCCACAAGATGAGCGCTGTGGGTCCCATCTTCGGCATCCTGTTCTATCTGCTGGTGGTCTTCGCGGCGATTTCCTCCTCCATCTCTCTGCTGGAGGTCATCGTGGCTCACTTCGTCGACAAGGCTCGTATTGAGGGCAAGGGCGACAAGCGCAAGACTTACACCCTGATCGCCGCTGCCGCTGTCGGTCTGGGCTGCATTCTGGTCTGCGCCGACTGTCTGGGTGGTGCAGGTATCCATCCCGCAGCGCTGCTGGGCATCGAAAATCCCAAGACATGGGCAGCCGACTGGCTGGACTTCTGGGATATGCTGTCTGAGGGTATCATGATGCCTCTGGGCGCACTGCTGATGTCTCTGATGATCGGCTGGGAGATCGGTCCCGAGGTGGTCAAGGAAGAGGCGGAGCAGCAGGGTCAGAAGTTTGGCGCTTACGGCTTCTTCAAGGTCTGCGTCAAGGTCATTACCCCGCTGTGCATGCTGCTGATCCTGTACGGTCAGGTCATGTCCTTCTTCGGCTAAGACCGCGTACATCGATACACAACTGAATGTATAAAACAAGACCGGAGCCGCCGCTCCGGTCTTTGTTTTTGGGATAAAAAGCTGGCGCAAAATCGTAAGATTTTGCGCCAGCGAGCTTATACCATCAGCTCAATCGCGTGGTGCAGGTTCCGGATCTCCACCTTGGGCTGGCTGGCGGCATATTCGCCGTCCAGCGACCAGGGGATGATGTCGTCAGTGGCCAGTGTCACATGCGCCACATGGCGGAAGATGATGCCCGGCGCGTCGTACTCCATCCGGGTCAGGGAGCCGATCAGCGTGCTGAGCTCCAGGGCGTTTTTCGGCATCCGCAGCAGCAGCAATTCAAACTTGCCGTCGTCCATTTTCACATGGGTGGGATCCAGCTTCATCAGCCCGCCAAGAGAGGTGGAGTTGCATACGGCGCCGAATATATATTCGCCCTCAAACACCTCGCCGTCCGCCTCGATGCGGCAGCAATAGGGCCGCAGAGAGTCCAGATCGTTCATGCCTTCGAAGATGTAGGCCAGATGGCCCAGGGCGTTTTTCGCCGCCTGGGTGGCAGAGTAGGAGGCCCGGGTGAAGGCACCGAAGGAGGCCACATAGGCGAAATAGCGCCCATTATGCTGTCCCAGATCCAGCCGCTTGGGCTGGGTGCAGGCGGCGATGGCGTTGGCCGCCGCCATGGGCTGGGCGGGAATGTGAAGGCTGGCGGCAAAATCGTTGGTGCTGCCGTGGGGGATATAGCCCACGGGCGGCCGGTGCTCCAGTGTCATCAGGCCGCACAGGGTCTCGTTCAGCGTACCGTCGCCGCCGGCGCAGACCACCAGGTCAAAGTCGCCGCCCAGCTCTGACGCGGCCCGCTTGGCGTCGCCGGGGCTTTCGGTGGTGAAGAGCTTGATGAGATACCCCGCCTGGGAGAACCGGGCCACCACGTCGAACATAGGGGCCAGAGAGCGGGTGCGGCCCGCCCGGGGATTGACGATAAACAGCAGTTTTTTCATGGAAAGACCTCCGGGAAATAGATCGTCCACCTATTATGCCACAACCAGCGGAAAAAAGCAATTCCCCCGTGGAAAGCCCTTGCAAAACGGCGAAAAAGTGAGTATGATAAAAGAAAACCACGAAAAGGGGGAGCGGCAGCGTGAAGGGCAAGGTCTATTGGAAATGGGGCTTGACGGCCTTTTTGACGGTCTGCGCCATTCTGGTGTTTTATGACGCCTTTTATCAGGGCGGCACGCTGCAGCATGTGCTGGGCAAGCTGGCCCAGGTGCTGGCTCCCGTGTTTTACGGTCTGGCCATGGCCTATCTGCTGACGCCGCTGGTGAAGTGGTTTGAGCGGGGCCTTTTGTGGTGCAAGAGCAAGTTCAAGGGAACAAGGGACAAGCAGCTGAAGCACGGCAAGGGCCTGCTGCGGGCCGCCGCCATTCTGCTGACCTGGGCCGTGGTGCTGGCGCTGACCTATTGGCTGATGAGCGTACTGGTTCCCCAGCTGATCGACAGCGTCACCATGCTGATCAAAAATGCCCGTTACTATTATTACAAGGTATACCGCTGGGCGGACACCTGGCTGAAGGAGCATCCCGAGATCGGCAGCTGGGCCAACGACGTGCTCAGCGACTATTATAACAACGCCGTTACCAACCTGACGGATACCATTCTGCCCAAGGCGCAGGAGATCGCCGCAGCGCTGACCGGCGGCATCTGGGTGGGCATCCGCAGCGTGGTGGGCTTCGCCATGGATCTCATCGTGGGCATCATCATTTCCGTGTACCTGCTGGCCATGAAGGAAAAAAGCCTGGCCCGCTGCTGCAAGATGATCTACGCCGCCTTCCGCCGGGAGACGGCCGACCTGATGCTGACGGGCCTGCACAACACCAACCAGGTGTTCTCCGGCTTCGTCCGGGGCAAGCTGCTGGATTCACTGATTATCGGCATCCTGTGCTTCATCGGCTGCTCCATTCTGAAAATGCCCTATACCCCGCTGGTCAGCGTGGTGGTGGGTGTCACCAATATCATTCCCTTCTTCGGGCCGTTTCTGGGCGCCATCCCCAGCGCGTTCCTGATCCTGCTGGTCAGCCCGCTGAAGTGTCTGTATTTCATCATCTTCATCGTCCTGCTGCAGCAGTTGGACGGCAATGTCATCGGCCCGAAGATCCTGGGCGACAGTACCGGCATCTCCAGTTTCTGGGTCATCGTGGCCATCCTGGTGGGCGGCGGCTTCTTCGGTGTGCCGGGCATGTTCTTCGGCGTGCCGGTGTTTGCCTGCCTGCGGATGCTGGTGAAATGGCTGATGGATCGCCGCCTGGCGCGGCGCGGCATGCCCACCGAGGCCAGCGCCTATGTGGAGCGGAAGGAAGCCCTGCAAAGGGAGCGTGCGCCGGAAAAAGAGCCGGAAGCGGAACGAAAATAAGGAAAAGACGGCCCGCGGGCCGTCTTTTTTTGTGGTCATGCGGTTTCTGAGGCGGGTTTCACAAATTCCTTCTTGTCATACGGGAAAAAGTGTGATACACTGCCCTTTGAGCCTGCATTTTTGCGGGACTCAAACCATATTGACAACTGAATATGGAAACCATTATTTCTGTCCCCGCCCAAGGAAGCGGGGAGAAAAGGAGAAGAACATGAAGAAACTGGTATCTCTTTTCCTGTCGCTGGTAATGGTCGGCGCTGTACTCTGCGGATGCGGAGGCGGCAGCAGCCAGGGCGACGAAGGAAGTAACGGCTTGCAGAACGAGCGGAAAGCCAACAACGAGATCGTTGTGGCCATCGCTCAGGACCTGGAAGACAGTCTTGACCCCCACGCGGCAGCGGCGGCAGGAACCAGAGAGGTCTTATTCAACGTTTACGAGGGCCTGGTAAAACCCGGCCCCAATGGTGAATTGATCCCCGCGGTGGCCGAGCGCTACGATATTTCGGAGGACGGACTTGTCTACACCTTCACCCTGCGTGAGGGCGTGAAGTTCCACAACGGCGAGTCGGTGACGGCGGAGGATGTAGTCTATTCCATGAACCGCTGCGCCGACAACTCGGGGGACTCCGCCCTGGTGTCGGCGTTTTCTGCTATCCAGGATCTGAAGGCCGTGGACGAGCGGACGGTGACCTTCCGGCTGGAGCAGCCCGATCTGGAGCTGATCAACTTCCTGTCGGCGGCCATCATTCCCCAGAGCAGCGAGGGTCAGACCGGCTTTATCCCCGGCACCGGCCCCTTCAAGCTGGTGTCCCGTTCTCCCCAGGAGAACATCGTCATGGAGCGCTTTGACGAGTATTGGGGCACCCCCGCCAAGGTCAGCAAGGTGACCTATCAGATCTATGAGGACTCCACCGCGCTGATGATGGCCCTGAAGGGCGGCAGCGTGGACATCTGCGCCCACCTGACCAGCGCCCAGACCGCCCAGTTGGGCAGCGACTTCACCATTGAAGAGGGCACCATGAACCTGGTGCAGGCGGTGTATCTCAACAACGCCAAGGCCCCCTTTGACAACGAGAAGGTGCGCCAGGCCATGAGCTATGCCATCAACCGCCAGGAGATCATGGACATCATGGCAGACGGCCACGGCACCGCCGTGGGCAGCAGCATCTATCCCAAGCTGGGCAAGTACTTTCTGCCGGAGCTGGTGGACTATTACAGCTGCGATCCCGCCAAGGGCAAGGCGCTGCTGGCCGAGGCCGGGTATCCCGACGGCTTTGACATGACCATCACCGTGTCCTCCAACTATCAGCCCCATATGGATACCGCTGAGGTGGTGGTGCAGCAGTTGGCCGCCATCGGTATCCGCGCCACGGTGCAGCCGGTGGACGCCACCACATGGTATAACGACGTGTATGTGGGCCGTCAGTTTGACGCCACCATCACGGGCCTGGACGCCAAGAACACCACCGCCCGCGCCATGCTGGAGCGCTTTGTCTCCGACAACGGCAAGAACTTTGTCAACTACAATAACCCCGCCTATGACGAGCTGTACGCCAAGGCCCGCGCCTGCACCGACGACGCCGAGCAGACCGCCGTCTATCAGCAGATGGAGACCATGCTGACCGAGACCGCCGCCAACCTGTATCTGCAGGATATGGCCGATCTGGTGGCCGTCCGCAGCGATCTGACGGGGTACACCTTCTATCCCATCTACGCCCAGGATCTGAGTACGGTGGCATATAGCGAATAAATCCGTAGGGCGGGGTGACCACACCCCGCCGCGATAAATGAAAATATCTGCGCAAAACGTGCGGCGGCATGTGGTCATGCCGCCCTACGAAAACGCAGACACCCGTCCCCACACAACCAACATGAAAGAGATGATGACCATGAAAAACGTCGTGAAGAAGATCGGAATGATGCTTTTGACCATGGTCATCGTCTCTTTCTTTGCATTTCTGGCCTTCCAGGTCATCCCCGGCGATCCCACCATCAAGCTGCTGGGCAGCGATGCCACCGCCGAGGCGGTGGCCGCCCTCCGGGCCGAGCTGGGGCTGGACCGACCCTTCTTCACCCGGTACTTCGAGTGGGTGCTCCACGCCCTGCAGGGGGATTTCGGCACCTCCTACGTCTACTCCATGCCGGTGGCCCAGCTTCTGAACGGCAAGCTGGGGGTCACAGCGCTGCTGACGGCCATCGCCTTTGTGCTGATCGTGCTGGTCTCCCTGCCGGTGGGGCTGTTTGCCGCCTCCCGTCAGGGGGGGTGGCTGGATCGCGCCCTGACGGTGCTGGGCCAGGTGGTCATGGCGGTGCCCCCCTTTGTGGTGGGCATCCTGCTGACGCTGGTGTGCGGCTTGATTCTTCACTGGTTCGATCCCGGCGCCTTCATCGCCCCGGCCCAGAGCTTCTGGAGCAGCGTGGGATATCTGCTGTATCCCGCCGTCGCCATCGCTCTGCCCCGCATCGCCATGACGGTGAAGATGCTGAAAAGCTCCATCACCGAGGAGCTGGGCAAGGACTACGTCCGCACCGCCTACAGCCGGGGCAACTCCCCGCGGGCGGCCCTGTACCGCCATGTGCTGCGCAACGCCGTGGTACCCACGGTGGCCTTTCTGGCCATGACGGTGGCGGACATCGTGGCGGGCAGCGTCATTATCGAGCAGGTCTTTGCCATCCCCGGCATCGGGCGGCTGCTGCTGACCTCCATCGCCAACCGGGATTTCCCGGTGGTGCAGGCCATCGTGGTGATCCTGGCGCTGTGGGTGGTGCTGGTGAACTGCCTGGCCGATCTTCTCAACCAGCGGCTGGATCCCCGGCTGCGGTTGCAATAAGGAGGGATAGGGATGCTGCTGAAAAAGAACGACCGCTCCTTCCGCATCGGTCTGACCATCGCCGTCATCATGGCGGCCATGGCGCTGATCGGCTATGTCTGGACGCCCTATGACCCCACGGCCATCGTGGGCAGTCAGAAATTTCTCCCCCCCTCCCTTCGCCATCTGTTCGGCACCGACAGCTTCGGCCGGGATATCTTCAGCCGGGTGATGGCGGGCATGGGGACCACCTTCTTCATCTCTCTGTGCACCGTGCTGATCGGCGGCACGGTGGGCACGCTGATCGGCGCCTTTACCGGCTATTTCGGCGGCGTGGTGGACGAGGTGCTTATGCGCATCAACGACGCGCTGACCGCCTTTCCCAATATTCTGCTGGCCCTGGTGTTCATCGCCATGCTGGGCTTCGGCAAGTATAACGTGATCCTGGCGCTGGGCGTGGCCTTCATTCCCAGCTTTGCCCGTGTGGTGCGCGCGGAATTCGCGCGGCACCGGGCCATGAACTATGTCAAATCTGCCCGGCTGATGGGTGCCTCCCATCTGCGGATCATCTTCCGGCACATCCTGCCCAACACCTGGGGCGTGCTGCTGCCGGCGCTGATCATCGGGTTCAACAACGCCGTGCTGGCGGAGGCCAGCATGAGCTATCTGGGCATCGGCGTGGCGCCCCCGGACATCTCCCTGGGCTACATGCTGTCGGAATCCCAGAGCTATATGATAAAAGCACCCTGGTATGTGCTGTGTACCGGCCTTGTGATCGTGCTGCTGATCCTGGGCGTCAGCATGATGGGCGAGGGCCTGCGGAAAAGGAGCGTGTGACCATGCTGGAGATCAAAGACCTTCATGTGCGCTTTCACGGCTCCGATCACGACGCCGTGGGCGGCATCAGCCTGACAGTGGCCGACGGCCAGATCATGGGCCTGGTGGGCGAAAGCGGCAGCGGCAAGACCGTCACCGCCATGGTGATCTCCGGCCTGATGCCCCAGCGGCGGGCAGATATATCCGGCCAGGTGCTGCTGGACGGTAAGGATCTGGAAACCGGCGGCAGCATAGAAATACGCACCCCACCCCGGGAATAGATCAGGTGCGTATGCACAAAAGCACTTTGGATGCGGGGCGGCGCGGCTTTTCAGGCTGCGCCGTTTGTATACTGCCCGGCGTTTTTCAGAGCCAAGAGGCGTTTATGTCCCTTCGCTCCTTTTTTTATGGAACAGGCGGGGCAGCCTGAGCGCATATAAAAAGTCCGGGGCAGATCTGTCCCGGACTTTTCTACGATTAAGAAGGTTTATCCTTTTACGGCCCCGGCGGCCACGCCCTTGATGATGTACTTCTGGCAGAAGAGATAGGCGATGATCACCGGCAGGATGCTCAGCATGATAATGGCCATGGTGGCCCCCATATCTACGGTACCGTAGCTGCCCTGCAGATATTGCAGATGCAGAGAGATGGTGCGGTACTTGTTTACATCCAGCACCCGGTAGGGGAGCAGGAAGTCGTTCCATATCCACATGATCTCCAGAATACCTACGGAGATCAGGGTGGGCCGCATCATGGGCAGCACCACCGCAAAGAAGGTGCGGATGGGCCCGCAACCGTCTATGGCGGCGGCTTCTTCTATCTCCAGGGGCAGGGATTTTACAAAGCCCGTGAACATGAATACCGCCAGCCCGGCGCCGAAGCCCAGATAGACCACCGGAATGGTCCAGGGGGTGTTCAGCTTGAGCATATCCGCCGTGGTGGTCAGGGTGAACATGACCATCTGGAAGGGAACGATCATGGAGAACACGCACAGGTAGTAAAAGATCTTGGTGGCCAGGCTCCCTACCCGGGCCACATACCAGGCGGACATGGAGGTGCACAGCAGGATCAGAAAGGTGGAGGCCAGGGTGATCACGGCCGTATACAGCGCCGATTTATAGAAGGGATAGTTGCCAAAGGTCATGCCCTTGATGTAGTTTTGCAGCCCCACAAAGCTTTCTTCGTTGGGCAGGGCAAAGGTATCCGTGTTGATGGAGGCGTTGGACTTGAGGGAGTTGTTCAGCACCGCCCCGATAGGCAGCAGCCAGCACAGGCAGATCAAAACGAAAACCACAGACAGTATGGTGCTGCCCACATGACGTTTTTTCATTGCTGTACCTCCTTGGAACGGGTGGCGCGCAGCTGTGCAAGGGCCAGAACCGCCACCAGAATAAAGAACACAACGGCCTTGGCCTGGGCCACACCGTGCCAGTTTTTGCCGATGTTAAAGGTGGAAAGAATGTTCAGCGCCAGCATTTCCGTCATGCTCACCTGATGGCCGGTGGCCAGGGTCACCACAGGGGCGCCGCCGGTAAGGGCCATGTTCTGGTCAAAAAGCTTGAAGCCGTTGGTCAGGGTCAAAAATACGCAGATGGTGATGGAGGGCATTACGTTGGGAATGATCACCTTCCAAAGGGTCTGCCAGCGGTTGGCACCGTCAATGGTGGCGGCCTCCAGCATATCCCCGGGCACGGCCTGCAGCCCGGCAATGTAGATGATCATCATATAGCCGATCTGCTGCCAGGCCAGCAGAATGATGAGCCCCCAGAAGCCATAGGTGGCGTTGGCGGTAAGATAGGTGTTGTAGGCGTGGAGGATACCGTCGAAGATCATCTTCCAGATATACCCCAGCACCACGCCGCCGATCAGGTTGGGCATGAAGAACACCGTGCGGAAAAGGTTGGAGCCCTTGAGCTTCTGGGTCAGGGCATAGGCCACGGCAAAGGCGAAAACGTTGATCACCACCACAGAGACCACGGCCACCAGAGCGGTGTTCTTAAAGGCGTTGAGGAACCCCGGGTCGTTGAACAGCTTCAGGTAGTTGCCGATGCCAATAAAGGTGGCGTCTTTGGGAGTGTTAAACTTGCAGAAGGAAAGGTAGATGCCCCACACGAAGGGGACCAGAAACCCGATGATGAAGGCAGCGAAGGTAGGCAGCAAAAACAGGGGAAAGCACCGCTGTATGGGCCGGCGGATAAGCCTGCTGTTCAGGTTGGTTTTGCTTTCGGAGCGGCGTTTTTTCATAGGACGACTCCTTTTGTACGGTTATGGGGAAGAATAGGGGGGAGAAAAGGGGGACAAGGGCAGGAAGCTTTTCCTGCCCTTGTGTAAGTATATCAGAACTTTAGCCGTTCTGCAAAGCCCACTGAGCGGCCCAGCCCTGTACAAAGGCGGTGACCACATCGTCCCAGGAGCCGTTGCCGGCGGAGTAAGCGGTCAGAGCAGACACAACGCCGGCTCTCCAGGTATCCACGTTGGGGGTGTAGTTGAAGGCCCAGGTCACGGTGTACTTGCCTTCGCTCATGAGCCGGTTGGCATCATTGAAGAAGACGTTGGAGGATTCCTTGGCATTCTTGAAGGGGATGGGGCCAAACTGCTCGGCCATCATCTTGGTGCCCTCGTCAGAGGTCACGACCCAGTACAGGAAGTCCAGAGAAGCCTTCTGATCGGCCTCGGAAACCTTGGCATTCACGGCCCAGCAGTTCTCGGTGCCGCAGGCCAGACCGGCATTCTGCTCGTTCTCAGCGCCGCAGTAGATGGGGATCATGGTCAGATCGTCGGGATTCATCTTGAAGTCATCGCCGGTGAGGTTGGCGAATTCCCAGGTACCGTTCTGGAAGAACACGGCCTTGCCGGTGCCGAACTCTGCACGGGATTCATCGCCGGTCTTGGTGGAAAGCTGGGAAGCATCGGCAGCGGAATCGGTGATGTACAGATCCCAGATGTTCTTGTACAGATCCAGATACTGGCCGGTGATGGTGGCGGAATCGGCGTTTACACCCTCATAGAACAGGGGCATATTGGCCAGATGGCCGGAGAATCTCCAGGAGGAGGAGCCGTCCAGACCTGCGGAAGAGAAGGCGTCAAAGCCCAGCTCGGAAGCCCGGGCATGGATATCGTCGGCAACGGCCTTCAGGGAGGCGAAGTCCTTGATCTCCTCTACGGAGTGACCGGCCTTCTCCAGCAGGGCCTTGTTGACGATGATGCCGAATGCTTCATAGCAGTAGCCGGCGGCATAGGTCTTGCCGTCTTCACCCTTGAGGTTGAAGTCTTCGGTGGTCATCTCATTCAAGAAGTCGGTGCCGTCCAGAGCCAGGCAGTACTCCTGCCACTCCTTCAGACCGGCCATGTTGCCGCACTGGAAGATGGTGGGCATTTCGCTCTTGCCCATCTCGGCGGTCAGGGTGGAGGAATAGGTGCCGGAAGCGGCGGTAAGGACCTTTACGGGCACGCCGGTCTTCTCGGTGTAAACCTTGGCCAGATCCTGCCAGGCCTGATCGGCTTCGGGCTTGAAGTTCAGGAAGTATACGGAACCTTCGGCCTGAGCGGGCTTATCGGTTTCGGCGGCGTCGGCAGGCTTTTCGGTCTGGGCGTCAGCGGGCTTCTCGGTTTCGGTGGAAGCGGACTTGTCGTCAGCGTCAGGCTTGCTTTCGTTATTGCTGGTGCAGGCTACCAGGGAAAATACCATGGCCAGCGTCAGAAGGAATGCCAATACTTTTTTCATTTCTGTTTCTCCTTATATTTTTTATGTGCAGGCACACTTTAGGTGCGCTTACAGCCGTTAGTGAGAGGTGGGTGTCTTCATCAGAGAAGGCACCGCACGGAGGCCCCGGGGATCAGCTCCGTATCCAGCAGCACATGGGCGCCGGGCTGCTCCATGCCCCGCAGGAGCAGGGATACGCTTTCCCGGGCCAGCGCTTCCTGGGGCTGGCGGATGGTGGCCAGCACCGGCTGGCAGTAGGCCGTCAGCTCTATGCCGTCATACCCGATGACGGATACGTCCCGGGGGATCTGAAGCCCCATGTCCAGCAGCGCCCGGCAGGCGCCGATGGCCATGGTATCCGACATGGCGAATACCGCCGTGTAGGACGGGCCGTTGTAGGAGCGGATGGCCTTGTAGGCATCCGCAAAGGAAAAGGGGGAGGTCAGATACCGTGCTTCCTCCAGCTGGCGGCCCCTGGCCCGGAAGCTGTCGCATACGCCCTTATAGCGCTGGTTGGCAGTGTTCCAGCCCTGGGTCTCGCCCCCCAGGATCAGAAGTTCCCGGTGCCCGCAGGAAAACAGGTAATCCACCGCCTGCCGGGCCCCCCGCCTGTCATCCACGCTGACGCTGGATACGTTCTCCGCCTTGGAAGAAGCGGCGTTCACCGTGGAATATACGCAGGGAATGGGCAGCACCCGGAGTTTATCGTCCCAGTCGGCATGGCAGCCCCCCAGAAAGATGATCCCCCGGACTTTTCGCTCGGCATACACGCGCTGGGCTTCCTGGACTTCGTCGTCCTCTTCCCCGATGTAATAAGGAAGGAACCGCAGCCCCGTTTCCTGTATCCGGGCCTGCAGCAGTTCCAGCAGGCCGGAGAAGAACAGGTTGTTCCGCCCCCGGACGATGACCGCTACAGACTCCGTGGAAAGCTGCTTGAGGTGCTTGGCGTTTACGTTGGGCTCGTAGCCCACCCGCCGGATCACCTCCATGACCCGCTCCCGGGTTGCATCGTTTACGTCCGGACGCTTGTTGAGCACACGGGAAACGGTGCTGATGCCCACCCCGGAGAGTTCTGCGATCTCCTTGATTGTAATGCGTGTATCCATGCTGCTAACCTGCTTTACTCATACCGGAAACGTTTCCGGAAACGTTTCCAAGACGTAGTGTAGCAGTTTCCCCTCTTTATGTCAAGCATAAAAAGAGAATAAATTTTTAAAAAACGATCGGATCCGGAAAAGGGGAATTTTTGGCGGGTTTCAGGAAAAAACGCAGGAAAGGCTGCATATTCCGGCGGCCTTCACGCTGCTCTGCACTGCCCGGGAACTTATGGGGCCGGGGGGTGTTGCAATCCGGAGCCGATTCTGGTATCCTGCCGGTATGGAAAAGAAACAGATCACTCTTTGGGGGCAGCTGAAGGCCTCCCTGAAAAACGGAAACTGGAACTGGAAAAACGAGCTTTGCACTTTGGGGATCATTCTGGTCATGGTCACCATACAGTGCGCCGCCATCAATGGGCTGTATAAGCCCAACGGCCTTATCAGCGGGGGTCTGACCGGCGTGGGGATGCTGCTGGAGTATGTAACGGGCTTCCCCTCCTGGCTGACCATTCTGCTGCTAAACATCCCTCTGCTGCTGCTGGCCGTGTGGAAGCTGCACTTCAAGTTCACCCTGTATACCATTATCGCTTCCCTGTATTTTTCCGCCGCCATGGCCATGACGGCCCGGGTACGCATCCCCTTCGACTGGAGCAATCCTTTGTCGCAGCTTACCGGGGTGCTGCTGGGAGCGGTGATCTGCGGGGCGGCGGCGGCGCCTATCGTCCGGCGGGGGGCTTCCACCGGGGGGATAGATATCCTGGCGCTGCTGCTGTCAAAAAAGTTTTCCTTTCCCATGGGCACCATCAGCTACGGGTTCAACATTTTGATCACAGGAGCCCTGGCTTTTGTAAAAGGACTGGATAAGGCGGCTCTGGCCATGCTGGTCATGTTCGTTTCCAGCACGGTGTTCAACAATGTGTTGCTGGGGCTCAACCGCACCAAGACCCTGTTTATCATTTCGGATCGGTGGGAGGAGATCGCCCCCCATGTGCTCCGGGAGGTGCACCGGGGCGTGACCCTGATCCCTGCCAAAGGGGCATACACCGGGCAGGATAAAACTCTGGTATATGTGCTGGCCCGCACCATGGAACTGGCGGCCATCCGCCGGATCGTGCTGGATATAGATCCTTCGGCCATGCTTTCCATCATCGATACCCGGGAAGTGGTGGGCCGGGGCTTTACCCCCAATAACTGAAGGCCGGGATATATAAAGGCGGCCTATGGAGCTTTGGCTCCGGATATGCTATACTGACCCTATCCGGAGACTCCGGAATTTTCAGACAGGGGCATATATAATGGATATTTCAGGAAAAATGCTGGGCGGCATGCCCATATCCGATAAGCTCAGAACCATGGTGCAGGACAGGATCTATCCCTACCGGGAGCTTATGGCTTATTACAACTGCGCCATGATGGAGGTGGCCACCAAGTTCAACGTGCTCAACGAGGAGCTTTCCCTGCAGTATGACCGCAACCCCATCGAAAGCATCCGGACCCGGCTCAAGTCTGTAGACAGCATTGCCGAAAAGCTCACCCGCAAGGGCATTTCTCTGCCTTTGAATGTGGAAAAGATCCAGGAGGAGATCCACGATATTGCCGGCGTGCGGGTGATATGCTCCTATCCTTCGGATATATACATGCTTTCGGAGGCATTTTTGCGGCAGGATGATATCTTTCTGGTGGAGCGCAAGGACTATATCCAGAACCCGAAGCCCAACGGCTACAGGAGCCTCCATCTGATCGTGGAGGTGCCCATCTTTCTCCATAACCGCAAAAAGCTCATGAAGGTGGAGGTGCAGTTCCGCACCATCTCCATGGACTGGTGGGCCAGTCTGGAGCATAAGATCCGCTACAAGAAGGATCTGGGGGAGGCAAATCAGGCCCATATCGAGCAGGAGCTGAAAGAGTGTGCCGAAATCAGCGCCGCATTGGATAAGCGTATGGAAGCGCTCCAGCAGCAGGCCAATGCCGCCCGGGAAAAATAATACCCCGGTGCCCCATTGACAAATGCCCCAGGGCGGCGTATACTCTGACCAACCTACCAGGTGGGTAGATAAAAGGGGACATTCCATGAGCACTTATGGCAGCATGTGTAAGGAGATGCGGATGTGTATCTGCGGATACGCCCGGCTTGCCCTGCCTGCTGCGGGATGATCTTTTCATATCTGTAAGCGGAAGCAGAAGGCCGGGGCGGGCTTTCTGCTTTTTTTGTACTTATATTTGCAGGAGAGGAGCCGCTTTGTGAAGCAGTTTTTTACAGGATTCCGATGTTGGGGAGAGGAGAAGGAAAAATGTTCCTCTCCGCCCCGCACTACATATGGATCAAAGGAGAAAAACGATAATGGCACATATATATACATCCGCCGATCAGCTTATCGGCCACACCCCCCTGCTGGAACTTGTGCATCAGGAACGGGCTTACGGCCTGAAGGCACGGATCCTGGCCAAGCTGGAATATTTTAACCCCGCCGGTTCCGTAAAGGACCGCATTGCCAAAGCCATGCTGGACGATGCCCAGGCACGGGGACTCATAGGCCCGGGGTCGGTGCTCATAGAGCCTACCAGCGGCAACACAGGCATCGGCCTTGCCTCCGTGGCGGCGGCAAGGGGGTACCGGCTGCTCATCGTCATGCCGGATTACATGAGCGTGGAGCGGCGGCAGATCATGCAGGCCTATGGGGCGGAACTGATATTGACGCCCGGCGCAAAGGGCATGGCCGGAGCCATAGAAAAGGCGCAGGCGCTGGCAAAGGAGATTCCCGGCAGCTTTATCCCGGGGCAGTTTACCAATGCGGCCAACCCCCGGGCTCATTATGAGACTACCGGCCCGGAGATCTGGGCGGATACGGAAGGAAACGTAGACCTCTTTGTGGCCGGGGTAGGCACCGGAGGCACCATTACCGGGACGGGCCGGTATCTGAAGGAGAAAAATCCCCGGCTGTATGTGGCGGCTGTGGAGCCGTGGAGTTCGCCCGTTCTTTCCGGAGGGCAGGCAGGCCCCCACAAGATACAGGGCATAGGCGCGGGCTTTGTGCCGGATACCCTGGATACGGATGTATATGATGAAGTGATCCCCGTGCAGAATGAGGATGCCTTTGCCCTGGGCCGGGAGATAGGCCGCAGGGAAGGGGTGCTGGTGGGGATATTCTCCGGAGCGGCGGTATGGGCGGCCATAGAGCTGGCCCGGCGGCCGGAGAATGAGGGCCGGACCATTGTGGTTTTGCTGCCGGACACCGGAGACAGATATCTTTCCACCCCCTTGTTTGCAGAGGAGAAAAAGGAGTAAAATAAAACGATCTCAATTTTTACGGAGGAAGCAGATACAATGATCCCTACCAGAGAAGAAGCCACGGCCCTGCTGGAAACCTATAATCAGGAGCCCTTTCATCTGAAGCACGCCCAGATCGTTTCCGGAGTGATGGAATATTTTGCCCGGGAGCTGGGCTACGGAGAAGAAGCGGAGTTCTGGGGGCTGGTGGGCCTGCTCCACGACCTGGACTTTGAAAAATACCCGGAGCAGCACTGCATCAAAGAGCAGCAGCTCATGCGGGAAGCCGGGCTGGACGAACGGCTCATTCGGGCTGCCGCCAGCCATGGCTACGGCCTTACCGGAGATATAAAGCCCGAGCATGAAATGGAAAAGGTGCTTTATGCTACGGATGAGCTTACGGGCCTTATCGGCGCCGTGGCGATCATGCGGCCCTCCCGGAGCGTGGCGGATCTGGAGCTGAAATCCGTAAAGAAAAAGTTCAAAACTCCTGCCTTTGCCGCAGGCTGTTCCCGGGAAGTCATCCAGCGGGGAGCGGATATGCTGGGCTGGAGTCTGGATGAATTGATAGAGCGGACCATTCTGGCCATGCGGGCTACCCCTGCCGCCCGCTGGGATGACTGAGGGCGGCTCTATGGATATGACCCTGGAGGCCTTTGCCGCTCTGGAGCCGGGCAGCTATGTGCTGCTGGATATACGCAATGCCCAAAGCCGGGAATATGGTTGTATCCCCGGCTCTTTGGCCATGCCCCGGGAGGCGCTGGAGGACTGTACCCTGCCCCATGACGGCAGAAAGCTTATTGTATACTGCGCCCGGGGGCAGTTCAGCCGGGAGGCGGCGGAGATGCTGGCGGAACAGGGGTATGAGGCTTTCAGCCTGGAGGGAGGCTATTCCGCCTGGCTGAAGGGGCAGATGCAGCGGCAGCAGGAAAATCTGCAGGAAAAGGCGGAAACCAGCCTGCAAAAAAAGTTTCGTCAGCCGTTGTGGTGCCAGTTTACCAAAGCCATTCGCCGGTATGCGCTGGTACAGGAAGGGGACAGGATCGCCGTGTGCATTTCGGGAGGCAAGGATTCCATGCTCATGGCCAAACTCTTTCAGCAGCTGCAGCTTCACAGCAAATTCCCCTTTGAGGTGCGCTTTCTGGTGATGGATCCGGGTTACAGCCCGGAAAACCGGCGCATCATTGAGGAGAACGCCCGGAAGCTGGGTGTGCCCATAGAAATATTTGAATCGGACATCTTTGCCTCTGTCTATCATGTGGAAAAATCCCCCTGCTACCTGTGCGCCCGGATGCGCAGGGGTCACCTGTATCACTACGCCCGGGAACTGGGCTGCAACAAGATCGCCCTGGGGCATCATTATGACGATGTGATAGAGACCATTTTGATGAGTATGCTTTGGGGCGGGCAGATACAGACCATGATGCCCAAGCTCCACAGCACCAACTTCCCGGGGATGGAGCTGATACGCCCCCTGTATCTGATCCGGGAGAAGGATATAAAGGCCTGGCGGGATTATAACGGGCTGTATTTTATTCAGTGCGCCTGCAAGTTTACCGATACCTGCACCAGCTGCACCAACAACGAGAACCGTTCCAAGCGGATGGAGGTAAAGGAGCTTATCCGCCGGATGAGGGCGGACAACCCCCAGGTGGAGGCCAGGATCTTTGCCAGCGTGGAAAACGTGAGCCTGGACGCCGTGGTGGGCTATAAGACCGGGGGCAGGCGGTACAGTTTTCTGGATACCTACGACCGGAACCCTCCTGCAGAAGAGGAATGACCGCCGGAACCCGGCCGGAGCGGAGAAAAGGAACAAAACCTGACCCGAAGGGCGGGGGATGCACGGCGCGGAGACCGCGCCTGCGGGGCGCAGCCCCGCAGAGCAGGGCGGCGAAAGCCGCACTGCGTGCATCCCCCGCCC
>ERZ857882.2108-NODE-2108-length-21463-cov-4.196048_pt1 | contig 21463 bp, 22 predicted proteins | sample MGYA00519697_ERZ857882 | MGnify/ENA primary metagenome ERZ857882 (study PRJEB31778, sample SAMEA3449373) | human gut metagenome | biome: human gut; feature: human-associated habitat; material: faeces | place: United Kingdom | collected 2010/2012 ...
TGCCCGGCATGTATTTCCACTGCATCGAATCCTGCTTCACGCGCCAGGCACACAGACCTTCCATAAGCCTTCGCCATTTCCGGCAATTCATCGGCACGTAGTCCACGCACAAAAGTCGGTGAATACAAATTGAATCCGCTGCTTGCTCCTACCGGAAGGCATCCGCAAATACTCTTATGCGACATATTGCCACAATGCCCCAGTTGAATGCTTGCTGCAGCCCCTTCGGCATGTACCGCATCCGTCAGCTCACGCAGTCCCGGCACAATCTCCGGCCTCATCCACAACTGCCGGTCGAACGAAAGTCCGCTGCGCGTCACAGCTGCATACGCTACAGTAGTCATTCCCACCCCACCGGCAGCCACCGAACGGTGATAATCCAGCAATTGCGGTGAAGGCACATTTCCCGGACACATGCTTTCAAATGCGGCCGAACGAATACTACGGTTACGCAGTGTCAACGGCCCCAATGTGACCAGAGTAAATAAAAGTGAATCCATCTTTCCTCCTTTCCCTAATATATATAAGGTATAATTCTTTTTCTGCTACCTACCGCCTGCTTTCCGAACTCCTCACAATAGCGTTTGTAAATGGCATCGGCACGCGGCACCAGGTTGGCAGCCGTCCACCACACAAACACCCAGGCCGCAGGCGAAGCCGTCAGCAAAGCAAATCCTGTCCATTCCACCAGTTCCCCGAAGTAATTGGCTGAAGTCACATAACGATAAAAACCTTTCTCCGGCAGGTAATGACGTGTATCTCCCGGCTTCCGTAAATTCCGGATTACATGGTCTGCATGCAGATTAATGGCCATACCTATGAAAAAGATCACGACTCCTACCCAAGGTAAAGGATTTGTCCAGAAAGTGGCCGGTTCGTACTTTCCCGGCAATGCACAACTGAAAAAGCTGGCAGCCAACAAGGTGGCATTGATTACATTGAAAAGTATTCCCATCACCATGATAGCCAGCGGCATCCGGCTCTTCCCTTTCATCAGCAACGGAAAAACAAACGAACGCTGAAAATAATGCAGCATGAACAGCCCCACAAATACGACCTGCGGAGTATACACCTCTACTCCTGCCTTCCACGCCCAAAGCCCCATTACCACAAATGAAGGAGCTTCCATCAGTACCCAGCCGATCCGGTTATCTATTGGTCGCCCCCACTTGGCATCGAAAAACATACCATAACCCGCTTTCACGAAGTACAGGGCTACAAAAACAATAACAGCAATTCCGGTCATCACGGCCAGAAAAATATGAAATGCATCCATCCTACAATTTTATTGATTACACGAATAATCAACAAATATCATGCCAACAAACAATAAATGTTAAGAACGATAGAAAAACTCAAATCCGATATAAAATACCTTTTCGTGGACGCTCACATATTCAGGTTCGGAAAACGAGGGTAATTCGGGAAAAGCAAAATCCCAAATAATGCCTCCCCTACTCCGCTCCTACCATAAATGCAAAATATTGTAATCAGATATTAGGTATTTATAAGTATATACCACCTGCTTTATAACATGGTCATAGTTATCTCGAATATAATATTCTCCCGATGAGTTAATTTGCAGATTCAGACCATTTTACTTTATCCCGCCATGCGGTCCCGGTAACCCGTCCCGGAAACGAATACTCACGTGCGTCCCGTCACAGAAAGGTTTGTTCGATGACGCCCCGCAACGACATAGTGTAACCCGGTTCCGAAGTTCGTACCTCACGCCCTCCGTGTCGTCAATCGGAATCCCGCCCCGTACGAACAAGGGACCGCTACAACGCTCCTGTGGGTCTTCCAACAGTACCAGTGATGGTTCCAGTTTATTTTCAATAAATTCCCCCTTATCCTTATCCCAAGCCTTCAAACGACCTGCCGGACAATAATTAGCCTCCCGGATCGTCAACTCCCTAGCCTCCGGATCATCGGACTCCTCCACGAGATTCCAAACCTTCCCGTAAGCATCACAAAAACGGGCAAAAGCACAATATTTCTCGTTATCCGTCAGTTCAAGCGTGGGCCCGTCAACCACATCGGCATCTTTCAATAAAGGAATATTATCGGCTGTCAGCGTGGGGTCCCAATTCGTGTTCAAGTGAGCCCCGTCGCAATACGGCTTATTGGCAGAAGCCCCGCAACGACATAAAGCCGTGGGTTCATCATTCATATCGTACTCAATCCCATCCCGGTATGACCATGAACTTCCCTCGTCATTCTGCACGATAAACTGTTGTTTTAAAAGCGGATGACCATACACCAAGTAAGGCCCTTTTCTATCAACTACAATGGAATACTTTTTATTGATTTCAGGTGTTCCCGGTTCTATCTCTCGTTCTTTCATAGTTAAATCAGATTAATTATTACGGTTAGATATACCTACAAAAAGTCTTTTTTGTTTCTTCCCGGACCAAATATTTTAGAAAAAGTTGCAGACTGGGAGGCAACATGAAATATGTACCTGCAACTCTTTCTGTTTTACTTCTTAATCCACACCCTCAGGAGAGACTATAATCGAATATCCAGGACCGTAACCAACACCTTTTTCATTAATCACATAGGCACGGATGTAATAGACACCCGGAGACAAATCACCCAGCGTTGCCGTGAAATCACTATCCGCCTGCACACTATAATCCCAGATGTTCGGTTCACCGACCGTATTCCAACAGAATCCGCATTCACTTATATTCCCGCCACCGTTGTCCAGCACTCTCGAACGGAATGTATACGTTGTAGCATCCAATACTTCTATTTCATCCACAACCGGAACTGTACGCGTATCCAACACCAACGTACGACTATACCCCGTACCTATCTTATTACTCGCATAAGCCCTTATGTAGTAAACACCCGGATACATAGTACCCATAACTGCCATGAAATCATCATCCGCTTCCAACAGATTATCCGAAACATCCGGATATTCATGCGTACTCCAGCAAAAACCATTAGCCGTTATTTTACTGCCTCCCGCATTCAGTATTGAACACTGTATCCGGTTGGTTTCCCAATCAACAATACGAACCCTGTCAAGTACCGGAACCGTCAGCACATGAATCGACACACTCAACTCTTCACCATAACCGACACCTGCTTTATTGACAGCATAGGCACGTATATAGTAAGTACCCGATTCCATTTCTGATATCGTAGCCATAAAATCATCATCAGCCACAACTACATGATCCTCCACCGACGGTTTTCCCGTCATGTTCCAGCAAAAACCTTTTTCCGTTATCTCACTTCCACCATCTGTCACTAATACGGAACGGAACACATTGTTATCCGGATCAATACGTTCTACCGCCCCCACTACCGGCAGCGATATAATATTGACCACCAACTCCTCACTATAACCCACACCATATGTATTCTCGGCAAACGCACGTACATAATAAACCGTATTGGGATTCAATCCCGACAACACGGCAGTAAACTCTTTATCCGCTGTCTCCCTCTCATCTGCCACCGTCGGCGTACCAGTCGTATTCCAGCAGAAACCCTTCGATATGATTTCAGCACCTCCGCTGTCCTCCAGTGTAGCACGAAATTCCTTCTTCAGTGAATCAGACAACAGGATACAGCCGACCTTCGGAAATGTTTTGCCCGTCTGAATCTTTATTTCCGGACTGTAAGCAAGATACGAACTATCGTTTAATGCAAAAGCACGCAGATAATAGGTCGTGTTCTCTTCCAGGTCCGGAATGGAAACGGAAAACGCAGCCTCCTCACCTTCCGCTTCCAGCTTCCGGTCGTCTACCGTCGGGTTGCCCTCTGTATTCCAGCAGACACCTTTCGATAACAAGTTAGTCCCCGTACCATCTATTCCATCATCTTTCACCCGGAAGGTGAAACGGTTAGCGACCTCCTCGTCCGCCGACAGGTCCGACAACAAAGGCTCACCATACAACAACGTCTTAAAACTACCCGACTGCCCTGTCAGACGATCCGTACCGTTACCCGCATACAAACAATATTCGTACGACGCATCCGCATCCAGTCCTTCCAGCAGCACCTGCATGCCAAATGATAAAGAATCCCGGCATGCGACCTCCGAGGCATGATCACGGTCACCCGCCTTCCACCAAAGAAAACCAGTCTCTTTTAACGGTATCTGACTCGTCACGCTCCCTTTCAACCTGACATACGTTCGCCCTATATGCTGCGGTTCCTCCAACTGCATGCCGATCGATATGGCTTCAGGTTCGGCCTCCTTTTCACAACTTCCCAACATCAACACAGCAGGAAGAAAAAACAATATATACTTCAATAGATTCATGGACTCTTCTGTTTTTTCGGTTCATCGATTAAAAAATAACTCCAATTCCCAAATTTCCCTCCAGATATTTAAAGCTGTTCGTTTGCAAACCCAGCGAAAATACCATTGGTCCGGCAGACAGGATTCCTCCGATCTCAGCTTCCACACCCTCCAGGGAATGGTCTTTGTTTTTACCCCACTTGCCTCCCACCGTTTCCCAAACCAGCGTACGTGTGCCGTACCCTACTCCGGCATACAGATAAAACGGTTTCCACAGGCGTTGTACGATCCCCCCTGTGACAGACAAGCGGCTTTTTTCCGTCTTACCCGTGTACCACTGTACCTCACCATCTTCACCCGACATCCCGACATCGTTGCATTCGAAATCATCCGAAGGAGTATTGCTGAAACTATATTTCGCTTTTATATATCCCCCCGTGCGTCTCATTGCAGCAACCATCAAACCGTACGACATCTGGGAAGTACGGAACCCCATCACAGGCATCACCATCACCCGGGGCCTTTCAGGCTTTTTACGCGTTGACAATAACTGTACATAGTTTTCCAAACGGGCCTGCATTTGCTGCTCCCGGGAAGACTGCTTTAGCGTATCAACGGACGCATCCTCCGTGTGCTGACCGTAAGCCGTTGATACACAAACCACCCATAACAAGCAGATCAACATTTGTCGAACAATTTTATTCATTTCTTATGTTTTTGAGATTTTTCGTTTCCATAACCATAGCCATATCCATAACCGTACCCATAACCATAACCATAACCGGCACGTTTCATATTGATACCATTCAGTATCACCGCCATATTGCGAAACTTCTCCTGTTTATATAACTTTTCCACTTCCGGCAACTGACGGCGATCCATCAACCCTGCACGAATCACATAAACCGTCAAGTCAGCCACGCGGTTCACGATCGTGGCATCTGCTACCATACCGGCCGGCACATTATCCAAAATCACATAATCATAACGCTCACGCAACGTATTTACCAATTCTTCCAAGCGATTACTCAGAAGTAACTCTGAAGGATTAGGGGGCACAGGACCTGCATGGATTACGTCCAAACGGTCGTTGATGCCCGATGGTGCAATGATCTTATCCACATCATCCACCCTCCCCGACAAATAGTGCGTCAATCCCGCATCAGCGTGGCTGATGCGGGCGCTAAGGGTACCCTTACGAATATCAGTATCGACAAGGATCACCTTTTTATTCGTTAGAACAAAACTCATCGCCAGGTTCATTGATACGAAAGTTTTCCCCGCACCCGGATTTGAAGAGGTAAACATCACCACTTTCAGATCTTTTGCTTTTACACGCATGAATTCCATATTCGTCCGGACAATACGGAATGCCTCCGAGACACCGTCGCGACCGTTCTCATGCACCAGGATTTCACTCTTGTCTTTCCGGTTACGCGAAGGAATCTCACCCAGGAACGGAACAGACAGGTTATCCTCTATATCTTTCCTTGAACGTACCGTCGTGTTCATCGTCAACTGTACCCAAAGAATACCCGAAGGAACCACCATCCCCAACACACAGGCTGCTAAAAGAACCAGCATCGATTTGGGTGCCACTGGTTTCTCGCTACCCTGTGCCGGGTCGATAATACGGGCATTACTCTCCGTGATCGCCTGCGACAAGGCATTCTCTTCCCGCTTGTTCAGAAGGTAAAGGTAAAGTTCCTCCTTGATCTTCTGTTGGCGTTCAACCGACAACACGTACTTTTGCTGAGTCGGGACAGCTGCTATACGACGGGTCGTCTGCACTTCACGTTCACGTATGTTCTTTATTTTTATATTCAAACCTACGATCAGATTGTCTACCGCCCGGATAATTGTCTGCTTCATCGCACCCAGCGAATTATTCAGGTCCATCACGACCGGATTCCTGTTACTACTGTTACCGATCAACTTGTCGCGTTTTAATAGCAAGGTATTATATTCCGAAATCTGACTTTCCAAACTTACATCCGAGATGCCCGTATTGGCAGGTATCAAGTCGGCTCCCTTATGTGGGTCAGTCAAGTACTCCCGAATATATTTTGCCAGCGTCAACTGGTTCTCCAATCCAAGTCCTTCCTGGCTGTACTGGCTACCTTCCTGCAAATACATACCAGCTTCCGAATGGATATCGGTCAGCTGATTTTCTCTTTTGAAGACCTCGATTTCCGCATCCACATTTCCCAGTTCTTTTTCAATAATAATCAGGCGGTCATTGATAAAATTCGATGTATTGACCATCACCTGATTCTTGTCGCTTATCGCATCCTCGTTGTAAATAGCAATCAGTGTATTCAACACATCCTCCGCACGGGATGCAGAAACGTCCTGCAATGACAAATTCAAAATAGTAGCTGTTTTACTCGCTAGCACAACCTGCAGAGATTCATTATAATCCAAAGCTACCCGGTCCTGGTTGCTTTTAGAAACTGTTATCTCACTCCCATAATAAAGATCCGTATAATACAAACTGGGAGTTACCACTACTTTTCCGATAGGCGTCGATACCGTGTCGTTCAACGCCACAGTCAACGTTTGGTCTTCCTGCACCTGTCCTTCTTCCTCCAGTTCTTCGGAAAAGAAACCCGACAGGCTCACTTCTTTATCTGATACCGGCACTACCGTCAAACCAAATTCAAGGTTTTCATTTGCCTCCGGGAAACGGACCACAACAGGTGAATGACTGTACAACTCCACCGTACGCAACCCTTCACGAATGCTGTAACTGATATCCAGGTCCAGACGTTTGACAACTGATTTCATCAACTGTTTCGATTTGAAGACCAGCAGTTCGTTATCCACACTCCTTTTCATATTGAACATATTCAAATCCTCAAAAACGGCAGCCTCACTGGCTGCACCGCCTCCTTTCGTATCGTCCTTGATCAATACCGTTGCTGTACGCTGGTAAATTTTAGGTGCCCACCCCAGATAAAGCACCGCTACTGCACAGCAGACCACCACAGATAACAGGAACCAGTACCAGTTGGCACGTACGACACGATACATATCGATCAGGTTCAACTCATTTTCCTCTTCACGAAGCATATTTGTTTCTTGTTCGGGATTCATCACTCTTATACTCTTTTGTTATTTGAATATTAATACTGCAACCGTGGTCAACAGGGATACGACCGATACCCACACACCCACCGTGTTGTTCTGATTGATGCCACTCTGGCCCGCTTTCGCCTTGTTCGGTTCCACATACACGATATCGTTCTGTTGAAGATAATAGCAGGGCGAATCGAAGATATCCGCCGAACGCAAATCATGGAACAGGATCGTACGTTTACCATTATTCTCACGGATCACCGCCACACGATCGCGACGACCGTAAATCGTAAGGTCACCTGCCATACTTAAAGCCTCCAACAATGTGATACGGTCACCTGATACGGTAAAACTACCCGGCCGGCTAACTTCACCAATGACAGAAACCTTAAAATTCAGAAACTGTACTGTTACGATTGGGTCTTTGATCAAATCCTCGTCCACCAACCGTTTCTTAATCAGTTCCGTTAATTGCATACGGCTAAGGCCCGAGGCACGGATCTTACCCAAAATCGGGAAATCGACATCACCATAGCGGTCTACCAAATAGCCCAACACACGCTGCTGACCAGTCGTTCCGTTATTTGTGCCTAACTGATAAGTAACCATCGGCATATTAAAAGGTAATGCCAGTTCCGGATCACGGCTGTTCACCATGATTGCCAGCAAATCGTCTTCATGGATGATCGGCTCGTATATCTGTTCGATATTTCCCTGCCTAAAAGGTTCTACATCCTGCATGTAAATAATGTTTTTGGGTGATGCACAAGAGCCCAGTAGCACCACAAGCAAAACTCCTAAAAGTTGTTTGTTCAAATTCATTTTCATATATTATTTGTTTTTGTTGATATTTCAATTAAAAAATTGTTGAATCAAAACTTCCTGAATTCCAACCGAGCATAATCCGATTGCAGGACCAGATGTTTCGATGTTAATTCTTTGACGCCGAAACGTTGCTCCGTTCCGTTCATTCCAAATGGCAATAAATCTTCAACTTTGCTGACTGGCATGACTACAAACAAGGAATCTCCGGTATATTCCATATTACCGGTCTGACTGGTTACATCAACCTTCATCAGATTGATTGTATGCAAAGCGACACTGTAATATGCCCGTTTCGGCGTATCTTCCTCTCCCGACACATATGCTATTTTCATGATCTGCCAGCGACCATCCAGGTCTCCATTGATCGGCATTTTTCCGCAGGCACTGACCATCAGAACCAGCAACACTGCCGTTATATATCTTTTCATCGTATTCATTGTATTCATCGTATCCATCCCGTTTTTCTGATTGTTAGCATTCCACCGGCACTTTTACCCAACATCCCGCCCCTGTCAACACCCAGCGATGCTGTAAAGTCCCAGCCTTTTAACTGATGGGGTGTATAGGTTAATTCAATCAGAGCATTTCCATTCTTTTTGATCTCATAAAAAGGTAAGCTATAAGTTCCCCAGTTACGGGTAAACGATAAAAGGATTCGGTATTGCAGGTCGGTACAAGGAGTCCCCATGATCCCGAAATGATGTCCCTGCAAGCGATTGCTTTTAAAGACTATTTCTCCATCATCATTATAAATTGGAGACATGACTAGCGGATTCCCGATTCCCATTCCCCAATGCTGCCAACCGGTATAAATACCATGATTATAATAATTATCGGCTCCACTTACTTGCTCCGGTATCTCCGGCGTATGATCCCAATAGACAGGACCGGTCTGATCCTTTGTTGAAATATATTCATAAACGAAACTACCGATCACCGGATTCTTCGGTAACGTTATTTCCACTCCCGCCAGACAGTCTTTCCAGCCATATTCTCCGAACATCTGCGAATGGTCTTCAAAATAATGTTCATAGTAAGGACGGATTGTCCAATCTTTCGGAGCATACCAGGTCAGTGAGAAATTCCAACTTCCTAAATGATTTCCATAAATATTCGTTTGTTCTCCCATCGGGGTATCACTACTCCCTCCGCTTGGAATAAACACTTTAAAGAAATCCTTTATCCCGTTCGGCATATCGATCTTCTCATTTCCCCTAAACGCATTCCCTCCGAATTGAGCAGCCATCTCCAACCCTCCTTCAAAGATCAAAGGAAACTTCTCTTTGTTACCGATCTTCACATATAAATCTTTGGAATGATAAAGCACATGTTCCGTATGTTTACCGCCCGGAGCTACAAAATCTTTCTGCCAGCCGTCATCCGTAAACATACCATAAGCAATATGCCCTTTGAAAGCCAACCAACCTTTTGTTCCCGGAACGAGCGTATATTCTGGAATACCGATACGAACCTGCGGAATCGGACGCGCATTTCCCGAAAATGTCAGTCCACCGCTACTCAGTAACGGATTATTGAACTCGCTATACCGCTCCTTACTTCCGATGCTCAACCCCAGGCAACGGTATTTCAAATCCGCATACAATTGTTGCACCACGAAAGTCGAAGTAAAATTATAAGCGACAGCCAGATCCGCCCCGAAAGCATACGAGAAAGGTTTATCATTTTCCAACTCCCGAAAAACACCGGCACGCAGATACCCGTTATTCTTTTCAATAGACGAAAGCCCCTGCTTGTTTGCCGTCAGCCAGAAAGGGGTATGTTCGCCTCCGCTGAAGCTGACACCAGTCTCCGCCCGATAACTCAGCCCTTTCGTAAACTGAGCATAAGAGGTTAAAGGAAGCATACACATGCTTCCCAAAAGGATTAAGTTAGATACAATTTTCATTAATTTCAGATATAAAATGAAAAGCAGATCATCTCCTGCCCAGTTCGCGGGAGACGCTGCTTAAATAATTTCGTTGATACTGTAAATCAGATAACAAAAGGACACGCGACTCTTCATCGGCAAAAGTCCGGGATAAACGGTGGAGATTCTGCCGGACACGGTCGACCAGGCGTACCTCCAGATAACCCAGAAAAAGATGGCGAACCAACTCACTTCGACGCACCCGGTCACTATGCGATGAATTGGTATGCAAAGCATAAAGGTTATCCAGTTCTTTCGTTTCCGGTCGGTCCTTTTGCGGTCCCGCGTCAAGCGCGGGAACAAGGCTGTCAGCCGGTAACAAATCGTCAGAAGATAGTATTTTCCGGATATTATCCACATAAAGGACCTCTTCCCCTTCTTCCGTCAGGCATAAAGTATCCGGCCAACGGTGACAGGCAGCAACCAAGAGCGACTCCGCTTTCCGTCTCGCCGGAGGGATCATCGCCTTTTCTACCCAATGGATAAAGGCTTCGCGCCCCAACGAACGGAACATCTCATCCGCATCCTTACCGCCTTCCGGTAATATATCCACCACCCGGAGACCGGCACTACGCAGTTTGGGCATTACCCCCGTAACCGTTTCCCGCCCCACCTCGTCGGCATCCAGAAAAAGACAAACCGTAACGGCCTCTTTCCGGATCATAGCGATATGATGCTCCGACAAATTCGTGCCACAAAGGGCAACCGTATTGCTAAAACCAGCCGCATGCATCGCCAGCGTATCTTTGTATCCTTCGGTTAAAAAAACGATTCCCGTCTCACGAACCTTCGACACAGCCCGGTGCCAGCCGTAAAGCAGTTCATCTTTCTTATAAATCGCACTGGTCAAACTATTTATGTATTTGGGGATTTTCTTAGCAAGCAGGTCTCCCCGATAACGGGCGGCAAATGCAACCAACTCGCCCGCCGCATTACGGATCGGAAAAACAATCCGGCCACGGGTAAATTTCCAGGCTTCAGGCACGATAGCCGGAGCAATCCCAACCTCAAAAGCAGCATAGGTCTCCCGCAATTCCTCCATCCCCGGATCATACGGAAGCAACGTCTGCCCGTAACGTTCATTCATTTCAACCGTCGGAGCAGGTACCTGTTCCCGCACTTGATGTGGGACTGCAAGGGAACTATCCTTTTCAACCGGTTGCTTATCCGACCTGTGTTTTTGCGTTTCCGCATCGAGTGCGGGAACAGGCAAGTGGCAGATATCCGCACAAAGACGGACCGCCTCACCGAAGCCACATCCCTCCTTCTCCTGTACGAAGCGGAAGACATCTCCTCCGGCTCCGCAACTAAAACAGTGGTATACTCCTTTTGCCGGATCCACCCGAAGCGAAGGATGATGATCGTCATGGAAAGGGCACAAACCCAGATAAGCCGCCCCTTTCCTTTCGAGCGTCGAGTAATGACCGACCACCTTTACCAGATCGACCTGTTCCTTGAATGATGTGATCTCCAGCCTGTTCATCAGTCCTCAAAATGTAAATTACCACCCGGATTCACAAAAGACGTATAAGTATCATTCCTGTATACCTCGGCAATACCTGTCGATCCGTTACGATTTTTCAGGACATACAACTTGATCAGACGGGAGGCATTCGACCCGCATTGGGCCGTATTCTTCCCGAAACGTTCCGGACAACCGATAATCACCACACAATCCGCTACAAATTCAATGGCACCCGAATCACGCAAATCGCTCATTATCGGGACAAAACCATTCTCGGAACGCTTCAACACCTCACGATTCAACTGCGAAACCACCAGCATGGCACAATTAGCCTCTACGGCAATACGTTTCAATACCGTAATCGTATGACGGATCACAGACTCTTGTGTCTCACCCTTTTTCGTCAATGGAGCAAGTGTATGCAAGTAATCGATCACTACAACATCGCATTCACCTTTACGGCTCCGGAGCATAATCTCCGCCCGCAACGCATCCAGGCTCATAGAAGAAACATTCGTAAAATAATAAGGCGTTTTTTCCATACCGGCAGCATACCGTCTCATCCGATCGATATCCCCCTCACGAAGTCCCCCTATACGCAGGCGGGCAGCCTCCACACCGGCATAACCGGCAAAAAAACGGGCGGCAGTCTGTTCGCCCGTCATTTCAAAACTGAAATGAAGCACATGTTTACCCTGGCGAGCCATATTCATTGCCATAAACATCGCCAGCGCCGTCTTACCGTCACTCGGAAGACCGCCCAGCACCAGCACTTCCTTCCGGTAAAGTCCTCCCGTCAGTCCGTCCAACCCGTTGATTCCGGTCAGCATACGCACCGAATCATCCTTACGGCTCATCCGGTCGAGATGATCGTCTATAGACAACTTCATCACTTCACTAAGCGGCAGAAGCGAATCCGATTCCGAATTATCCATACGCAAGCGTAGCAAATCGCGCTCGCAGTCTTCTATCACCTTCAGGTAGTCCATACCGTATTGCAGGCATTCCGATGCTTTTTGCACAAACAGCTTATGCATACACCCCAGCAGATAATGATGAAGGATTTCGCGGGCATACTCTACAGCGTTATGTTCCAGGCGAACCGTCTCCATTCCATCCGACAAGTACGCCATGCCTCCCATCTTCACGTAACGCTCCGGATCTTTCTTTTTCATTTCCTCTTCCACCAGGATCAGGTCGGGCCGTTTATTACGGTTAAACAGATCGGTAAACGCTTCGTAAATAAACCCATGATCCGGATCGGAAAACATTTCCGGACGCAACAATCCGACCACCTCAAGAATCGCCACCTGGTCCAGAAACAGCGAACAGAGCAAAGCTCTTTCAATTACATTCTTTTCCATACTCATAGCAACTTTTTAACAGGTCGGTACGGGGTACGTTCCCATGACTTATCTTCAACTCGGCTTCCTCTCTCCGCAAAGCTATCGCATCCGGCTCAACCGTTTTTTTAGTCACTCTGGTTCTCTTACTCTCTTGCGGTATTTCCGCAGGGACATCCGAAGCCGTAAAAGAGTCATAACCACAAACACGGAAGCAGATACAGTTTGCTACCCGTTTCACTTCTATCAAAGATTCCTTTTCCAGCGAGTGGACATACCTTCTGACCGAACGGCTATCTACCATCATTAACCGGGCCAACTTTTCGTAAGAGATGATGCATTCTCCTCTATGGCAAACTTCTTGTTTTCCTTTGATCGACACATAGCCGTCGGCATAATTGCACAAACAAAATAACAACCAATGCACTATTCCGATCATACGTTCACTATTATCGGATGCAAACATCCGTTCTATTATTACACGAGGTACTTTCAAATAGGATTTTCCAAAATACATCAAGGCCTTAACATCCGTGTAAATATTCTCATTTTCAGCCATTTCCATAATGCCGTTTGTTTGTCACGCATAAAACACAGTAAATCAGCCCTATACACTACCTCCTGCCGGATGGTTGTCAAATCCCTACATTATATATAAGAATAAAAGAAAAGAGAGTCTTTCTTTTTATGCGTTTCGATTATTAAAATTGATTGGTTAAACAAAATACAATTGTATTCAGTTACAAAAACAATTGTATTTGCAAGTAAAGACAATTGTTTTTGAAATCAGAAACAATTGTTTTTTTTACATATGCAAACATCATGGTTCGCCCAGAAAATCCACAATAATTGCGACCTGTAAAGGAGACAAGATACGGGTTCCTTTAATCCATCCTGAACGAATAAGACGATCGTACAATTCTTTGTTTATTATTACCCAACGTGTAAGTCTTCTCGAGGCTGAATGGGGTGTTAATCCTGGAGCATAAAGGATAGCCAATTCCTGCCATCCAAAAGTTTTTTGTTGAAATAGTTCTTCCATAATAAGATGATTTTAAGTTGTTTTATTACCCTATAAATATACACATAAATTCGGATATAACAACTATATAATCAAATAAATTCAACAAAAAAATGCATCTAAATGCCCGTTCGGTTCCATTCGGATCATTCAGCCTATATCCCCACCGTATCTTTGTAATGAATTCAAGGGAAAATACCGGTTAATCCCCTCCTGAATCCACCAATAATTATCAATTTTCAATTATCAATTAAAAAGCTATGCCATTAAAGTATCGAATCGTCCTCAAAAAGGACATGAGCAAAGGGGCCGCCCAAGGCGCTCAATTGTATTACGGTCAGATCCGCTCGATGGAAAAGACCTCTTTCAAAAAATTGTGTAAACTGGTATCCGGTTACTGCACCGCCAAAGCCGGTGAAGTAGAGCTGGTTATCGACGGTCTGATTTATGTTCTCTGCATGCTGCTCGAGAGTGGTAATGTGATCCAGATGGGTGAATTCGGCAATTTCCGTATGGTAGCCGGCAGCAAAGGATCCAAAACCCTGAAAGATTTCGACCCTATGATGTTCAAGAAACCTCGCATCGTTTTCACCCCCGGTGCCATGTTACGCCAGCTGATCTCCGAAGCCAGTTACGACCGTCTCGACCCATTCTCCGACCCGGAAGAAAAGAACGGAGAAGGTGGCAGCGACAGACCGGAAATCGAATAATCCCCTACTGCCATGACCAAAAAAGATTTTATCACCAAGTATCTTCCCCTGGCCCAAAAGGCCGGGGAAGCTTTCCGGATCAATCCGGTTGTTATCCTGGCACAAGCGGCTATCGAAACCGGTTGGGGACAAAGTGATCTTTGCCTGCAACATCATAACTTTTTCGGTATCACCGCTTACGGGAAAAAGAACGTCTGGTGGACCGGGACCTCCGTGCAACTAAGCACCAATTCCCTCTCCTTCCGTACCTATCCCGACCCGTTACACTCTTTCATGGACTATGCCCGCCTGATCCGCCACGCCTACACCGATGCCGCCGATGTCAGCTACCAACCAGCTGCCTTTGCCCTCAAAATCGGTTACAGCAAATACATCAGCGAAGTAAACGGCGACAACCGCGAAGCCTACCGGCGAATGCTGGTCTCGATCAGTCGGACAATCGAAAAGTTAATCGGTTCCTCCCTTTAATTTTCAATTTTCAATTTATAATTTTCAATTAACATGAAGTACCTTGAAACGATCCTCGCCTTCCTCACCCAGCTTGCCCGGATCATCTTTCCCCGCAAGCAAAAACCGGCAGCCGGTGACTGCCCCTGTCCTGATCCTATGCCTGCTCCTCCTGAGCCTGCTCTCCCTTCTGATGCGGGAGACGGAAGTGACCCTGACCTGTATCGGGGCGATACTCTCGCTCTCGCCCAGGGAGACTGGGGAAGTAAACCCACGCCAACCGACTGGCCCGGAATCTCCGGATATAGCCTGATGCTGATAGGCAGTGCCGCATGTGTGTATAAATGGTTCATTGCGTAAGCAACTCTCCCTTCTCGAGAGGGGGCAAGGGGTGTGTCATCGTTGGGTGATGCACTCCCTTATTTTTTATCATAATCAAATGCTATTTTCTCCGGATCCATTCGTGTATCTTCAAAAGCCAAAATAACAATGTCATTACCTTCGATCATATAATAAAGTATATTCAGTGGAGTAACAACACATTGTCTAATTCCGGGATAACGAATACTTTCTTGAAAAGCCAACGGATAACATTGTATTATTTCAAAACAACGCTCCAATTCCTCAATCAAATCATCATAATACTTTACTCCCCACGCATTTAGAAGTCCATTACATATTGTATCAATAGAGTATTGAGCTTTAGGGGTAATTACAAAATTATAATTCATTCCTATATTTCTTCATAAAATCTGAAACAGGAATAGCCAAACCATTTTTATATTCTTCCCGGCTAACTTGTATATCCTTCAATATGTTTGCAGGAATCTCTCTTGATAAAATATTCTGTTGGTATGTTACAATAGGTTCCCGAAGCGAAGAGTTCTCACTTCCCGGATATTGATATTCAATACTTTTTTTCTTCATAGTCTTACTTATTTAGTGTACAGCGACAAATGTAAGAATAATTTCCTGATTTTGATATCAGATGTAAATATTGATCGCACATTTCTACCATTTTTCCTTGCAAACCCTCCTATACTCCTCCAGCAACGCTTCCCAAACCATCTTTTGCTCATAGCGTGAAGCGATCATCGGGCGGGCATTGGCTGCCATTTGTTTTACTTTTTCCGGATGAACAACAAAATCTTTCATTGCCTGATATAATGCTTCTTCATCTTTTGACGGAATGATCACTCCGTTCTTTCCGTCAACGATAATTTCATTGCAACCGTTGATATCCGTCACGATCGAAGCCAGCCCCATCGCTCCCGCCTGCATTACGACATTAGGAAAACCTTCACGGTAACTGGGGAAAACAAAGGCATCCGAAGCAGCCAGGAAAGGACGAACGTCGGGTTGCCAACCGACAAAAGTTATCCCCGGATGATGCAGGATCTGTTCTTCTACTTCAGGTAAAACTGGATCCAGATCTTTTTCAAAAGGGCCAACTAGCAACAATCGAATTTTCGTATTCTTTTGGTATAACCGGATAAATACATGAATTAGTTCATTAATTCCTTTATCGCGCACCATACGCCCAATAAAGCAAAAAGTAAAACAGCCAGCAGTCTGATGATAATGGATAGTTTCCTCTTCAACAGCCGAAGTACGATCAAAATGTATCAGATCAATACCTCCTACATTTCCATTAGCAATTATAAACATAGGCTTTTTAGTTACATTAAACCTTTCCAGATCACGTTTCACTCCTATTCCTTCCGGATTGATATGTGTGGCACAAAAACAGGTAATTCGATCCATAGCAATCAACAACTTCTGCATTTTCCCCGTTGCAGTAGGAAAAACCAGTCCCGTAAACGTATGTATCCGAACCGGAACCCGGACAACCCATCCGGCAAGCATAGAAATCAAACCAGCTTTAGGCGTTATGGAATGAATTATATAAGGTTTTTCTTTTACAAACAACAAGATCATCCTAACCAACGACATTAAATCTTTCCATAAAGAAATGCGTCTTTCCATTGGTAATGCAATTGTTTTCACATTTTCTCTTTGCCTGATAGCATCCAGTTTCTTCCCAGGAGATGAGACAGCAATAACATCATAATAATCTGAAAGAAAGCGAAGCTGACCTTTCAAGAAACCTTCCATTGAAGATGGTATAGTTGATATGCGAATCAGCTTCATCACAATTTATTCCTTTTTTAGATGTTAATAAAAACAATAAATTTCATAGTCAATTGTGTAATAATATTCTAGGCTTAGGCAAAACCACAGTAGCATTATCCGGAATATTCTCTATAACAACACAATTAGCCCCAACTTTGACATTATCTCCAACAGAAACTCCAGCTAAAACCTTTGCACCCGCCCCCAACAAAACATTATCACCTATTAAACCTCCACCATGAGCTACCGTAACTTGCTGGCAAATAGTACAATTACATCCTATTTTTAAATCATGTCCAATAATAATACCATTAGGACCATGGGGTAAATGAGGTGGTGTAGCAAAATAAGAACCTGAATTCAAGTTCGTTCCGAAAGAACAGTTATGATAAGCGTCTGTCTTTTTAATATAATATAAATAATACAGCTTAATTAAAACATTAGTTTTATCACTAGGATTAGTAACGACACTTCTCCTATACCAATATTTGCTATGATTGTAATGTTGAATCCAGGATAATATCCGACGTCCAATTCTGCTATTAAATGATAATTGAATCATTGATTTATATTTATTTTACTTTATAGAGATTGCCAGATATTTTCATACTTAGTTATTGACTTTTGTATGTCATATTCCATTGCACGCTTCGAACATTGAAATGATATTTGTTGATAATAATCTTGGTCATTCATTAAATGTTCTATTTCTGAAGCTAAATGCTTTTCATCACCTTTTGGAAATAAAACACCAGCTCCCCTTACCACTTCTGCTAATCCCGGTATATCAGATGCAATCACAGGTTTTCCTGCCGCCATTCCCTCTAATGCTGCTAAACCAAAAGCTTCCGCATGAGAAGACATTACCACCACATCCGATGCTTTTAATATTTCTGGTATATCGTCCCGTATTCCCAAAAAACAAACACGATCTTGTAAGTGTAATTCATTTGACAGAGCTTCACTAATCGAACGACGAATACCATCACCAACTAAACACAATCCATATTCAACTGGTAAATAAACAAGAGAACGAATGAGAGTATCTTGATCCTTCTCATCTCTAAAGCCAGCAATCATCGTTATAATATAAACAACATCCTTCAATACCACACCTTTCATTTTCAAAGAAATAGCATGCTGAAATAATGAGAGATTAATACCATTAAATATTGTAGAGATAATAGTATTTTTACCAATGTAAGTATTCAAAGATTCAGTCGTTTTATCTGATACAGAAATAATAGCATCATACTGTCGATATATAAATTTATCAATAGGCTTAAACCAAGCTATTTCACGCCTTCTATTGGTAATTGAATGCTCTGTAGTAACTAATCTCACTTTAGTTTCCAAAAAAAGTTTTGCAAAAGCAACAAAATATTGACAAGCAGTATTATGTGTATGTATTATATCATATCGTTTAAAAAATGGGATCAGCTTAATTATAAATAACGGATTGTATACAGAGCATCTATTACCGAACTGATATACTTTAATTCCAGATTCTTGCAATTTCTTTTTGAATGGAGTATCCTCACCATCAAAAAGTAAAACATCTACTTGATATCCATCTTCACAAAACAAAGGAACCATTTCAGAAATAAGCCTTTCTGCTCCCCCGATATGAAGAGATGTGATAACTTGAAGAATTTTCATAACACCAATAATATTCGATTACATGAGGTTATTGCACCTGCCTATTTGGAATAGCATACAAAACCGTTTCATTATGCATTGGAGAATAATGGCGGATATAATATTTGTACTGATCTGTTGTATCAAAGCTTTTGATTAGTTTAAATATTTCAATAAAATCAGTCGGCTTATGATAAATACAAATTGCAAGTTTTGGATGATATTGAGATATCTGCATTTTAGCACCTAACAACGCCTTCATTTCAAATCCTTCTAAATCCATTTTTATAAAGGTTGTCGGTTCCTGTACAATATGATCAATTATATCCAACTCCATCTCATTTTCGGAACCATCAGCTATATATTCAAAAGAAGCTCCAGAACTACCATTTCCATTAAATGGCAATAACTCTTTTTGATCTGAAACACCTTTCTGTATATAATGGAAGACGCCTTCTTTATTAGATAAATTTCTCTTAGCACACGCCATACTTAACATATCTGGTTCAATAATATAACAAGTTGCCGGATATGGATTAAGTTTCAAAAACATATCTGTGGAATCACCAACCCAGGCACCACAATCAACAAACACTTCGTTTGGTTTAAATTGAATAATCTCTTCTTCAAAATATTGTTTAGAATCTGACATAGCCTTTCTAAAGTCACCACTAAATCGTCCTTTCAATACTTCAACCAAGACCCTTTTAGATTCTTCGTCTGCCAATGAATTGTACAAACTTAAATATTCATTACAATTTTCCAATAAATGATTTTTATATGCATAAAATGTTTTCATATCTAATCGGCTATAATAAAGTTTCTTTGCACGATAATAAGCCAAAAGACTTACAAGAGGAAATTTCATCAATTTATCTTTGTAACTATTTCTGTATTTTCTCTGTGGCAAAACAGAATAAATAATATATTCTGAATATGTTAAATACATTTTTTTCTCTTGAAAACAAATAGATTTTGAAAAAGCTTCAAGTGATAATAAAAATTCATTCATAATGTAATATATTGATATTTATATTTAAACGGGAAATTGTAAAATAAGATCTTTTCGCTCATCACGGGCAACGGCATAGGATACTAGGATAATACCTATAACTTTACACCTATGACGCATAGCTGTTCCTGCTGTGGAAGTGCCATAACTAAAGACAAAAACAGTTACAAGAAAACCAAAGCCAATAAATTTCAACATTCTCCTGTATTTTCCTCTAATTAATTTATAGCATTTTAGTATTTTATATATAAAAAACAAATAGAATGTACTATCAAATAAAAATGCTATTACATCATTCATGCCACGCCAGTCAAGTGGTATAGGGGAGAACATAAAATAAAACATCTTAATCGGAGAAAAAAGAATCATTTGCCAAGTACTTGTAATATTAATCCATTGTAAATATACAGAACCAGCATTCGATCTACTAGTATCAAGCCCTTCAAAAAATGTATCTTTTTCCATCTCCTTGTAAACATCAAACCTATCTGTAAACGTAGATCCACTGAAAAAAAACAATAAAAACACACCTATAACAAAAATAAATTTAATACTATTTTTGAAATCATTTTGAATAACATCTTTATGTGGAATATAAAAGATATATGCAAATAAATACCCAATAATGATACACAAACTTCCAGAGTGCATATAAGCTGCAACAACCACAGATAATATGGCTATTATCATGTAAATATTCTTTCCACTTCGAAACCATTTAGTAAAATAAAAGAATGAATACATCAAAAAAAACTCTTGCCATGCTTCTCTTAGTAAAATACCTGAAAAAATGATTGCAGTAGGAAAAAAACAAATACACGCAATAACAAAAAAAGTCGTTTCTTTCGTTATTTTCAATTCACGACAAGAGAGCCAAATGTAATATATTACCCCCATACCTAATATGATATTTAAATATTGCCCAACTAATCGTTGTGCGTTACATAATATATATATATAGGAAAGTATATCTGAGTAATTAGTATAAGTAAGCCATAAACCATTAAAACCAGCATTAATATAATTAAAAGTTGCTATCTCATGAAAACCCTCAGAATCAGCTCCACTATGTAAGATCGGCACTACATTATAAACATCCAAAAACAAAACGATCAGTCTTATTAAGAAACCCATCAAAACAATACCTAATAAGTTTATCGACACAAATGGTTTTAGCTTAATAATAAACAAATAGATTATAGTAAAAACATTAACTATAACAAAAACCACTGCAACCCCTTCCGAATCATTAATATCAAAAAAGGTAAATACCAGAACAAAAAAAAGTAATTGTAGCACATATAAAAGTAGAAACAACATATTAATCAAATTATTAGTATACAATTACCCATTACAAAACCGAACACTAATTATATGATTTTTTCGATTATATTCATCAGGTATTTTTATATAATCATCACCAAAGCTCGCTATCAAAAAATTATCAATATTATTTGGCGCATTAAATTCATATTTTTCAAAACAAATTTTAGATAATGGGAATATATCCTTATAATAAAATAAATCACCATCAAAAACTAGAGCCTTTTCATAAGTCAAATAATTCGAAAATCTCACAGCACCAATACTATCCGTTAAA
>ERZ857882.2110-NODE-2110-length-21459-cov-3.715520_pt1 | contig 21459 bp, 18 predicted proteins | sample MGYA00519697_ERZ857882 | MGnify/ENA primary metagenome ERZ857882 (study PRJEB31778, sample SAMEA3449373) | human gut metagenome | biome: human gut; feature: human-associated habitat; material: faeces | place: United Kingdom | collected 2010/2012 ...
CGCCGGTCCTTAGGCTGCGTCCTTTGCAGCCTTAGTACCGCTGCGTGATTATCCGAGCGAAAGCGTCCCCTGTAAGGAACCTTGCAGGGCGGCGGCCGCACAGGGAGGACATCAGGGACGGCAGGACGGATGGAGGCAGGGCAGGGGCGGCGGAGATGTTTTTTATCCATACCCTGGATGCAAGATAAACTGGTAAGAGAAGGTAAGGTGTGGTATAATGTACGCAATGAGCAGGTCGGTATTTCCGTGTTCAGACGGCGGTCTGCCGCCTGAGTCTGCAGAATAGAAACAGGAGATAATCCATATATGACACCGAGACACAATTTCAAAATTCTCCCTGGGACACCGTACCCTATGGGTGTATCCCTCACCTCTGATGGTAAAGTAAATTTTGCCGCCGCGCTTCACACCAAAGAAGAATGCGGTGTGCTTTTATATCTGCATACGGCAGGTAAGCCGCTGCATCTTCCTTTTACGGATAAGAACCGTGTGGGCAATATTTACTGCATGCAGCTGGAAGGGCTTGCCGATGTACAATTCCAGTATAATTTCTATGCCGGAGAGGATATTATTACAGATCCCTATGCCGGGGTGATATACGGAAATGAACGCTGGGGCAGGCAGGCGGAGCCCAGGCTTCGCGGCGGTATGTGCAGGCATTGTTATGACTGGGAGAATGACGCTCCTCTGATGACTCCTTTGTCGGATACCGTTCTGTACCTGATTCATCCCAGAGGCTTTACATGCCATTCTTCTTCCGGTGTGCAGCACAGAGGGACCTATGCTGGAATTACGGAAAAGCTTCCGTATCTGAAGGAGCTGGGGATTACCGCAGTGGAGCTGATGCCCTCCTATGAGTTCCTGGAGCTGGAAAAGCAGGAGCGCCGGGAAAGAAGCATGGATGAGGCCAGGAATCACTATATGGATCTGCCTGAAAAGGAGGACGAGCCTCCCCGGATTAATTACTGGGGTTATAAAAGAGGCTATTACTTTGCTCCGAAGATGTCTTATTCCGCTTCGGACTGTCCGGCGGAAGAATTTAAGGACATGGTAAAGAATGCCCATCAAAATGGCATAGAGGTCATCATGCAGTTTTATTTTCCCGCGGATGTGAAGCGGGCCTATATATTGGAAGTGATTAAATACTGGGTTTTTACCTTCCATGTGGATGGCTTCCACCTACTCGGAATGCATATGCCGACGGCTCTGCTCGCTACGGAGCCCATGCTTGGGAACACCAAGCTTTTTTATGAGGATATTCCCTGCGGGGAAATCTATGATAACAATGATATACCCGTATATAAAAACCTGGCGGTATATAACGATGATTTTATGTACGCTGCCCGGCATTTCCTGAAAAGCGACGAGGGTTCCCTTCAGCCCATGCTTGATTTGTGGAAGAAAAATCCCAAACAGACGGGCGTTATCAATTATATTACGAACTATTCCGGCTTTACGCTGGCCGATCTGGTGTCTTTTGACAGAAAGCATAATGAAGCCAACGGCGAGGAAAACCGTGACGGGGAAACCTATAATGTCAGCTGGAACTGCGGAGCGGAGGGAAAGACAAGAAAGAAATCCATTCTGGAGCTGCGTCTGAAGCAGATGAAAAATGCCATGCTGCTTCTGCTTACGGCACAGGGAACGCCTATGATAGTCAGCGGCGATGAATTCGGGTTCAGCCATGGGGGAAATAACAATCCCTATTGCCAGGATAACGCGGTGAGCTGGCTGAATTGGAAGCTTATGGAAACGAACCGGGAATTCTTCTCCTTTGTGAAAGAGGCGGTCGCTTTCCGGAAAAAACATCCTGTGCTCCATCGTCCGGATGAACTGACCATGATGGATTATATTGCCTGCGGTTATCCGGATCTATCCCTGCACGGAGAGGAAGCCTGGAAGCTGAATGCGGATGGCCTGAGCCGTCAGGCGGGTCTGATGTACTGCGGCTGTTATGCTAAAGTGGATAAAAAGAACAATGACAATTTCATTTATATTGCATATAATATGCATTGGGAAGAACACGATTTTGCTCTGCCCGCCCTTCCTCCCGACCTGAAGTGGGCCAAGGTCCTGGATACTGTTTCAGACAGACAGGAAGAGGGAGAAAACGGAAGGACAGCCGCCGTAGCAGGGCGTTCCATACAGATTTTTGAAAGCAGAGAAAAAACGGGCAAAGAAAAACAGAAGGCGGGACAGAAAAAGAAGTGACAACAGGAAAGAAGGCATGGAAGCATTTTAAGACAATCACTTACCATAAATATCTGGTTATGAAGGGCTGCTTTGCAGTCGGCCTGTATAAACAGGGACTCACCCATGACCTGTCAAAGTATTCTCCAACGGAATTCCTGGTAGGAGCCAGATATTTTCAGGGAGACAGAAGCCCTAACAATGCGGAGCGTGAAGAAAAAGGGTATTCCAGCGCCTGGCTTCATCATAAAGGAAGAAACAGGCATCATTATGAATACTGGGTCGATTACAGCATAAAGGAAGTGCCCGGGGGGATAGCCCCCATTGAGATGCCGGTTAAGTATGTGGCGGAAATGCTGATGGACCGTATTGCCGCCTCCAAAGTATATAAAGGGAAAATATATACGGATGCGGATCCTCTTTTATATTTTCAGTCGGCCAGGGAAATCCCCATTATGCATGAAAATACAAGGAAGCTTCTTCTGCGTCTGCTGACCATGCTGGCGGAACAGGGAGAAAAAAAGACGTTCGCCTATGTGAAGGGAACGCTTTTAAAAAAGAAACAGAAATAAAGTTGAATAAAACAGTGGAACCAATACCTCTCCTTTAACATATAGTACTGTAAAGGAGATGAGAATATGAACTGTTTATACTTATTATTACTTTTATGCTGCTGCGGCCAATCAGGTAATTCCGGCTGCCAGAACAACAATTGCGGATGCGGCGGAAGGCATCAGCACGGATGCCAGAATAACAATTCCTGCGGCTGCCAGAACAATAATTCCTTCGGCGGCCAGGGCAACAGCTGCGGCTGTGCTGCTCCCTGTGCGGAGAGTACGGTAAGACCTTCCTGTCCCTGTGCTGATGTAAGGCCGGAACCCATTCCCAGGCCGGAGCCCAGACCGAGGACGGAACCCATGCCCAGACCTTATCCCACTTTTTCCGATGGAAAGACCTGCGGCTGTGAAGAATAGCAATAAGGCATTTTCTCCGAAATGCCGGAATATGTGAAGGTAAAGCCCGGCAGGACCGTCCTGCCGGGCTTTTGCAGTGCGCCCGGCGGCGCACGTTTCTAACCGGTGCAAGTCCGGAATCCGCCCGGTAGTGGGAAGGATATAGCCGAAAGCAAGGGTGTCCATCGCGAGGTGGAATCTGAAGGAAGCTGGATGTGGGGAACATACTAACCCATGGGCAAATTTCTGGTCTGACGAACAGAAATCACATCAGGCTATGCATGGGGGTAAGACTGCTGCACAAGTTGAAGCCCGATAACTACACGGAACCATGCATGGTAAATGTGGCAGATGGATGGAGAGAAAGAGACGTGTGGTACCAGGGGAGGTCTGTATGAAATGCTCCGAAAGGAGTAACCACCGCACAAGGAAACGAGGCGGTGCTGAACATGCAGAAGTCAGCAGAGGTCATATTAGCCGAGAGGTGAAGGACCGAATCAATAGGAGTTTTGAGTATAACCGAGAAAGAAGAGAATGACCAATGAATGCAGAAAACATGATAAATAATGGCTGTTCGCAAAGAGATAGTGCGGAACATGAAGGGTATGCGAAAGCGCATCGGTCATTTCATTCGATATGGAAAGAAACAGTGCACAGCCAGAACTCTTGGAAAAGATACTGTATAAAGGAAATTTAAACAGAGCTTATAAAAGGGTAAAGGCAAACAAGGGTGCTCCAGGAATCGACGGAACCACAGTGGAGGAAATAGGTGCATACCTAAAGGAAAATCAACAGACTATTATTGCAAGAATCTATAAAGGGAAATATACCCCCGACGCAGTAAGACGGGTTGAAATTCCAAAACCGGACGGTGGAATGCGAAAGCTTGGTATTCCAACAGTCAAAGACCGTATATTCCAACAAGCCATAACACAAGAGCTTATGCCTATCTATGAGCCGTTGTTTTCCGACAATAGCTATGGTTATCGTCCAGGTCGGAGCGCAAAAGACGCCATAAAACGGATAAAGGAGTACGCAGAACAAGGATATATCCATGCGGTTGCTTTAGATATATCCAAGTACTTCGATACGCTGAACCATGAAAAGTTACTGAATCTTCTGCGAAAAGAAGTAAAAGACGAAAGAGTGATACAGTGGATTAAGAGATATCTGAAAAGTGGTGTCATGGAAAATGGAGTAGTCATGGAAACAGAAGAAGGTTCGCCACAGGGTGGGAATATTTCTCCATTACTGGCGAATATCTATCTGAATGAGTTTGACCAGGAGTATGAGAAACGTGGTGTGAAGTTCGTCCGGTATGCGGATGATATCGTCCTGCTGGCAAAGAGCGACAGAGGCGCTAAGCGATTACTTGAAACAAGCACGAAATATCTTGAAGGGACACTGAAATTGAAAGTGAATCAAGAGAAAAGCCGAGAGGTCAGTGTATTTGCAATTCGAAATTTTAAGTTTCTTGGCTTTACATTGGGAAAGAACAGAAAGGGTATTTATATCCGAGTTCATGGAAAGTCATGGAAGAAGATGAAGTCAAAGCTGAAAGAACTTAGTTCCCGAAGGTCTGTTCAGAGCATTCGCCCCTCATTGGAAAAGATAAGAGTCTTCCTGCGAGGCTGGCTGAATTATTATGGGATTGCAGATATGAAGAAGCGGATAGATGATTTAAACTCATGGCTATATCACAGAATTCGTATGTGTATATGGAAGCAGTGGAAGAAACCAAAGACCAAGAAGAGAAATCTAATGAAACTTGGAATACCCGGATATTTTGCACATCAGGCGGCAAACAGCCGAAAGAAACACTGGTATGTATCGGGAATGGGTGCGGTCAACAGAGCGTTAACAAAAGAAAGACTGATAAACAGCGGCTTCTATGATTTAGCCACAGCCTATCAGTCCGTGCACGTCAACTATTGAAAGCGCCGTGTACCGAACGGTACGCACGGTGCTGTGAGAGGACGGCGGTTAGTCACCGCCTCCTACTCGATTTTCAGAGCAGCGCCTGCCGCATATCTTCAGGCATGGGAGAGGTAAAAAGCATGGGCTTTCCCGTGATGGGATGGGAAAATTCCAGACGGCAGGAATGCAGCGCCTGGCGATGTATGAGGGTCATATCCGGATTGTATAAAAAATCACCGATTATCGGATGGCCCAGATACTGCATGTGTACACGGATTTGATGTGTGCGGCCTGTTTCCAGATGGAGGGAAAGCAGGGAGCAGCCATTTGTTTCCTTCAGGACACGATAATGAGTAACGGAAGGCTCTCCGTTTTGAAAATCCACCATCCTCATGATGGCGGAGTCGGGCTTCCTTCCCAGAGGTGCGTTTACCGTGCCGGAGGGAGGAAGCCCGGTTCCGTTCACGATGGCAAGATATTCCCTCTTTATTTCACGCCGGGAGGCCATAACGGAAAGAATACTGCTGCTTACCATATGCTTGGCGATGATTGTCAGACCCGTGGTATCTCTGTCAAGCCGGTTGACGCATCGGAATATGAAAGGCACGCCCTGGGATGAAAAATACCATGCCAGACCGTTTGCCAGGGAATTTTCATAATTGTTCATGGAAGGGTGGACAGGCATATCCGCCGCTTTATCAAGAACCATAAGATCCTCATCCTCATAAACAATATGAAGAGGGAGAGGAACAGGAGGGATTTTTTCAGACACCTTTTCTTCCCATATATTCACCGTGAGGATATCTCCCTCCTTCAGGTGGTGAATTACATAGGCCGGCATATTGTTTATCAGGATTCCCTGTTCGTATTTTTTCAGCTGTACCAGATTCTGGCCGGAGTAATGTTTTCTTTTCAGGAATTGTTTTACAGTAAGGCCGTCTTCTAGGATGCCGATTTTATATTGGATTGTTCTTTTCATTTTTTTCATTTCCCTTATTCCCGCAGACAGCGAAGCAAACGGGCACGCCGTCTGTCTGCCTGGTGACTGCCGCACATTTTATACCGGGCGGCAGGATTCCTTTCATTATATAATATTACGGATAATTCCGCACCCTGAAAAAATCCGGAAGTGTAACGGTTTGGCCCCGTTTTGCCGTCCGGTTTTTGCTCGCTGCCGGAAAGCTTTCCGGTTACGCTGTTTCTGCATTTTAATCCGGGGCGAAAGGCATAATTGCATAAAACACAAATTTTTCACATTTTAAACAAAAATTAGAAACATTTTCCCGTTAGAATTCAAATATGCTTAACGCGTAAATAATTAACAAGTATATAATTAGCATGTTAACAGATACGCTTCGAGGACGGATGATTGAGGAGGAGACGGATGAAGAGGAAGGATGGGCCAAAAGGACTGGACAGGAGAAAGAAAATTGCTTTAGGGGTGATTCCCATAATGGCACTGGCATTGTTGGGCGGTGTTATTTTTTTGACAGTGAAGAAGGGCGGAGCGGATCAGACGGGACAGATGGGAGGGCCGGGAAGGGCAGATGGTTTCGGAGAAAACGTGATAACGGCCAGCGGAAGTACCTCCGTGGGAATGCAGGAAGAAACCTTTGATCTGGATTACATAGAAACCGAATTGAAAATAGAAGAGGTGTATCTGTCTTCAGGGGATGAGGTGGAAGAAGGCACTCCCATTCTGAAGCTTACGGATGAAAGCGTGGAGGCGGCCCGCAGGGAATTGGAGCAGAAGTCTGTTCAGGCGTCTCTGGATTACAGACAGCAGCTTCTGGACAGTGAAGAAGAAAAGATAACCGCAAAGCAGACCTATGATACAAGTATGACAAAGGGTACATATGCTTCCTATACTTATGAGGAATCCCTGAAAAAGTACGCGGATAAGATCAGTGATTTGCAGGAACAGGTGGAAGAAGCGCAGGAGCTGGTAAATGAATATACGGATTCTGTGGAAAATGATTATTACTATTCCTATTATGAAGTGGCTGAAAAAAAAGAAGAATTTGAAAAAAGCTTTGCTGCCCTGATGCAGCTCTATGAGGATTGGGATATTCCAGGTCTGGAGGATCACTACAGAACAACGGCGGGCAGCAGTTCCTCTGCTTCAGGACAGTCAGTTTCCTCCGGTCAGTCCGGAGCCTCCGGCCAGCAGACAGCGGGCGGAGGCCAGGCAGGAAGCGGGGCCGGCCTCACCTCGGAAAACAATTACACGAAGCTCACAGTTTATAACCTGCTGGATGAAGAAGTACAGGAAAATGAAAAAATATACGATCAGGCGGCAGAAGATTATGAAGCGGCAAAGAAAAAAGCGGAAAGCTCACTGGCCCAGGCACAGAGCAATCTTAAGCTGCTGAATACCCAGCTGGAAGAAGCACAGATTGCCTATGATAAGCAGCAGGTAAGCAGTCAGAGTGATTATGATGCGGCAGCAGCAGAGAGCAGTTCTGCACAAGAAGTTTATGAAGCGGAACTCAGCAGGATTGAGGAAGAAACAAATGTGGCCTTTAATGAGAAGGAAGAGGCCCGGGAGAATCTTCAGGAATTTGAGGATACGATAGGAGACGGCTGCCTGTATACCCAAAGTGCCGGAACCGTAATGATGGTGGGGGTAAGGGCGGAATCCGCAATTTCAGGAAACAGTATGGTACTGGCTTACAGCAATCCGGAAACGGTGACGGTGACAGCGTCGGTGGACCAGTCGGATATCGCGTCCGTTTCCATAGGAGAAAGTGTGACGGTGGAAATTTCTGATCATGGAACTTTCCGGGGAACCGTAAGCAAGATCAATCCGGTATCTCAGTCCAACAGCAAATCCAGTATTTATTATTCCGTTACCATAGAGCTGGCCGGAGATATCAGCGGACTGTCCCAGAATCTGTCGGCTGCCGTATATTTCGGAATCCCGGAGTCGGAAGAGGAGGCTGTAAATGAAACAGAAACACAGGAATAAAAAATTTGTCATTAAGCTGATTCTTGCAGGTACGGCATTTCTCGCGCTGGCTGCGGTATGTGTCTATACGGTTTTCATACGGCCGAGGCTCACAGGGGAAACTGTAATATATAAGGAAAGCAAGGTACAATATGGTGATTTGGTTCAGGGTATTAATGAAAGCGGAAGCATAGCCCTTCAGGAGAGCCATATTAATTATGAACTGGATATCAATTATTCAGAAGATGATGAGGATGAGGACGAGGAGGAAGAGGCCAGCCGCTATCTGCAGATAGAAGAGGTTTATGCCGTACAGGGCCAGCGTATGCAGGAAGGGGATCCGCTGTTTAAGCTTTCCCAGGACAGTATTGCAGCAGTCCGGCGCAAGCTGCAGAAGGCAAAGTCAGAGGCACAGCTGGAGCTTGCTGAAGCGATGAGTGAATATAATACCCAGGCAGGAAGTGCCAAAAGTACCTACAGCGCTTCCAAAGCGGAAGCGGATACGGCTTCCCGTACCTATGACACCTCCATGAACCGCCTGCAGCAGGAGATTGAACTGCTTTACGGGGATATCCAGGTACTGGAGGCGGAAATAAATGACTATAACGAAAAGCTGACGGATGAGGACACCCTGGAGGAATACAGTGACTTAAAATATGCCTATGAGACAGCACAAAAAAAGTTGGATGATACGGATATCTCCAGTGTGGCGGCCTATACGGCAAATTACTCCAGTCTCCAGAGTGCGAAGACCGCATTTGAGAATCTGGACAATACCCTGCAGGGCTACCGTGACAGCATAGAAGAAAACCAGGAACAGATTCTGGAGAAGCTGGATGAAATAAACAATTCCCAGACCAGCCTTCCCCAGGATGAAATGTCCGCGCAGCAGTCCTATGACAGCGCCGTGCTGGGAGGGAAGCTGGCAGGTGATATTTACGGTTATACACTTGACGCTCTTCAGGATACTGTGGATGAAGCCCGGACCGCTGTGAACGAAGCACAGGAGCTGCTGGAAGATTTTGAAGCCTTTGTGGGAACCGACGGGATTGTCTATGCGGACGGAACCGGGCTTGTTACGGAAATTACCTATGAAGCAGGGGATAAGCTGATGAATACAGGCGTTATGCTTTCCTATGTGACCCGGGATGCATATACCATAACCATTGATGTGTCGGAAGAAGATATTTCCTATATTAAGGTGGGGGATAGCGTGGATATTGAATGCAATGCCTATCCCGATGAGATATACGAAGGGACGGTGAGCGCAATTACTACATCTGCCGACAGCAGCTATTCCACGACGGTCAATTATCCTGTTACCGTGCGGATAGAAGGCGATACCGGCAGGCTGTATGGAGGAATGACCGCGGATATTACCTTTGTGACCGACAGTATAGAGGATGTACTCTACGTTTCCGCAAAAGCGATAGTGACGGGAGAAGATGGCAGTACAGGTGTCTATGTAAAAAATACGGAAGGGGAAATGGAATGGAAAGCGGTGGAAACCGGATTTTCCAATGGCTCTGAAATAGAGATAACAAGCGGGCTTTCCGAGGGAGATACGGTTTATATTGCCAGTACGGTCAGCGCAGGACAAAGTGAGGAAAGCCTGAGGCAGTCAGGAGCCTCCCTGACACAAGAACCTGCCGGGGATATGACAGGAGGAGAAGAAAACGGACAGCAGGGATTCCCGGATTTCATGCAGGTGCCCGGAGAAAATCCTCAGGGAAATTCCGGCCAGGCCGGCGGCACCGGTTTCGGCGGCCCGGGAATGCCATAAGGAGGGAGAACAGACGTGGATAAAAAGAAAAGGATATGGATTGGAACAGGCGTCTGCCTGGTGCTGGCTGTTGGCTGTGGAATCGGCTTCCTGGCTGCATATGGAAACAGCGATGAAGTTACCTACCGGGAAGTGCAGGCGGAGTATGGAGAACTGACCGTGGGTCTGGAAGAAAGCGGCAATGTGACGGTAGGGACAACGGAGCAGACATTTGATTTGGATCTGAGCGCCTACACAGGAGGAAGCACGGACAGCTTTTCCTGGGGACAGGGCGGAGGCATTTTTCAGGGGATGGGAGGCACCGGCAGTTCCGGTTCTTCCTCCTCTTCTTCCAGAAATCTGGTGATAGAAGAAGTTCTGATAAGCGAGGGACAGGAAATAGCGGAAGGAGAACCAATTTACAGACTTACCGAAGAGAGTATCAATACGATCCGGGAGGAACTGAGCAGTGATGTTTCCGATGCCGAGGTTACCCTTGCAAAGACGAAAACACAGAAACAGATGACGGATCTGACAGCAAAACAGGACTATGAAACAAATGTGGCCTATGGAACGCTTGCAGATGCGGAATATCAGAATGCAGTCACCAAACTCACAGATACGGCGGCGGAAATCGAGGAACAGATTGCCGATATCAATGAAGAACTGGCGGAACTGAATACGCAGCTGGCCGAAAGTCAGGCAGAACTGGAGACAGAAAAGAAGGTCCTGGAAAACGGGGAATATGTGGTGAGCACTACGGATATTGTTTCCGACGCCTACGGATGGATTACTGCGGAGAATGCAAGGGAAGAGGCTGCCGCTGTAGTGGAATCCCTGGAGGATACCATAGAAGAAACCACGGATTCCATCCTCGAAAAACAGAAGGAGCTGGCAGAGCTTGAGGACAGCCTGACAGGAGCCGAACGGGATTTGGAATTGGGAAAAATTGATGCCCAGGCCCAGCTGGATAAGAGAAACCTGAAATACCGGACAGCATCGGAGGCCTATAATGTGAGTGTGGAGCTGAGTGATTTCGAAGCCGATACGGCTCAGGCAGATTACGATGATGCCAGGGGCAAGCTGGATGAATTTGACGCTTATCTGACTGATAATGTCATCACCGCCGGCTACAGCGGCGTTGTGACAGAGGTTTCCCTGGAGGCAGGGGATACGGTGAACTCAGGGAATACGCTGCTTATACTGAATGATTATGATGAGGTTACGGTAACTGTTTCCGTGGAGGAATCCGACCTTGCCAATATCAGGGAAGGGGATTCTGTGAATGTTTCCGTCGCCTCTTATCCGGACGATGATTTCACCGGTGTTGTGGAGGATATCGGAGAGTCCACATATAACAGTTCCACAGGAACAACCTATGTGGAGATCAGCGTGAAGCTGGGAGGGGAAACATCTAAGCTTTATGAAGGAATGACGGCACAGATAACGTTTATAACGAAAGAAACGGAAACGGTGACCTATGTGTCCAACAGGGCAATAATCAGGGAAAATGGGAAGTCCTATGTAAAGAAAAAAGAAGCGGACGGCAGTATTAGCAAACAAGAGGTAACCACGGGCTTCTCCGATGGTGTTAACGTGGAAATCAAAGAAGGGCTTTCAGAAGGCGACACGGTCCTGATAGAAAGTAAGGTGAGCGATTCATGAAAGTGACAGAGATACTGCGGCTTGTCTGGCTGAATTTATCAGCCAACAAATCAAAGGTCATTCTTACCTCAACGGGAATTATCGTAGGGGCGGCCACTATTATGCTGGTAATCGCTATCGGTACGGGCGGAAAAGAGGAGGTTGCGGAGCAGTTTAAAAATCTGAATGCCGGGGCCATTGATATATCCTATGAATATCAGGGAAACAGCGGCAGGCCCGGAGGCGGATCAGGAATGCCCGGAGGAGGCGGCGGAATGCCGGGAGGTGCTTTTGGAGGAAGCGGAGGCTTCAGCTTCGGAGGAGGAATGTTCATGATGGATCAGAGCCAGAGCAATTCGGAACGGATTACCCTTTCGGAATCCGATATGGAGGATCTGGAAACCTTCGTCCCCGGAATCGCACGTACGACCATGAGCTTTTCCACTACCTCCGCAGTGGATGGAGGAGAGCTGGAAAGCAGTACCTCTTATACCATTGCGGGTGTCCTGAGCAATTATGCCGGAATCAGCAATCTGGAAATGGCATTGGGAGATTTTCTGACGGATGAGAATAATACCTATAAGGAGAAAGTCTGTGTTCTGGGCTCCAATGTGGCGAAGACAGTTTTCGGAAGTGTATATGATGCCTATGACGGTACGGTTTATATTGATAACCGGCCCTATCAGGTCAGCGGAATTATCAGTGAAATGGGAACCGTAGCCTCCGGAATCAGCCCTGATGATGCCATATATATCCCGTATAATACCGGAGTGAAATATTTATCCAGCACCGGTGTCAGCCCCACAATAACGGTTATTGCAGAAAATGTGAATGAGGTGGAAACCATTATTGCCAATATAGAGCAGGTTCTGGCGGAAAGCTATCCCAATGCGGAGTTTACCATCTCTGACGCGGGAAGCAAGATGGAAGCAGCATCCAAATCCAACGATACGCTCACCATGCTGCTTATCTGCATGGCGGTAATCGTATTCATTGTAGGCGGGCTTGGCATTATGAATGTCCTGTTTGTTTCCGTAAAGGAAAGAACCAATGAAATCGGTATTCTGAAGGCGATCGGCTGCTGTAAAAGGGATATCCTGGCGGAATTTTTAATGGAGGCCAGCTGTATCAGCCTCGTGGGTGCCATTCTGGGAGTTATGCTAGCGCTGGGTATCACACCGGCCCTGGAATATTTCGGAATGAGAGTGGAGCTTTCTGTATCAGGAGCGGTACTGTCCCTTATCTTTGGTGTGCTGACCGGTACGATTTTTGGGTTCTATCCGGCGTACCAGGCATCCAGCCTGATTCCGGTCGCGGCGCTTAACCATGAATAAAGGAGAGAATCCGATGGAACAGAATAGTAAGAAAAAGAAGAAAAAAGGGAAGAAAAAAATAGTGACAGGCGTGGTATGCTTCTGTCTTCTTACGGCAGCAGGAGGAGTCCTTTTCTGGCAGAAACAGGAGGCGGATGCTTCGGAGAGCGTGATTGAAATTACTGCGGGACAGCAGGAGGAGATTATATATGCTCAGATTGACAGTATTGTGGGCAATGATCTGGAGCTTTCCCTGGCAGAAAAAGAGACGGTATCCGCCGGAGGGGAAGGGAAAGGAATGCCGGCTCCAGAGGAGGAAGAACCGGCGGAAAGCAGCGTTCAGAGTGATCAGACCGGGTTTCCCGGTCAGGACGGGCAGAACAATCAGGGGGGACCGGGAGGCTTTGCGCCGGCGGAACAGGAGGGCTTTCCGGGCAGTATCCAGGATATAGGCAGCACAGGAGGCCAGAGAGGCGGCATGGATTCTTCGGCCTATACCCTCACGGGAGAGACAAAGAGCCTTGAGGTGCCGGTAGGCACGGAGGTGATTACCAAGCTGGGAGTGGTGACTACCTTTTCACGGCTGTCCTCCGGAAATATCATTGCTGTTTTGCTGGAAGAAGGAACCGATAATATTCTGAAAATATGGATTGTATCATAGAGACATGCAGAAATGTTCTGTATATGTCCGGAGATACATGACAGGGAGCCGATATGGAAAACGATAACGAAATCATGATTGTAATGGAGAATATCAACAAAGGCTATATGCTGGGAGAAGAAAAGGTCCCGGTGCTGAAGGATGTATGCTTTCAGGTGAAAAAGGGAGAATTCGTGGCAATTCTGGGGCCTTCCGGTTCAGGGAAAACAACGCTGATGAATATCATCGGCTGTATGGATATCGCGGATTCCGGCGAATATTTCCTGGACGGCAATGCGATTCATGAAATGGAAGAGAGCGAACTCAATGACGTAAGAAATAAAGAGATCGGGTTTATCTTCCAGAATTATCAGCTGATATCCACCTATAATATTCTTCAGAATATTATCATGCCGCTGGTGGTGAGAGGCATGTCCTCCGGTGAAGCGGAAGAAAAATGTATGGATACTATCCGGCTTCTGGGGCTGGATCACAGACTCCGCCATAAGCCCTCCGAGCTTTCGGGAGGGCAGAAACAGAGGGTTTCGATCGCGAGGGCGCTGGTGGGGGAGCCTGCCATTCTGCTGGCGGATGAACCTACAGGAGCTTTGGACAGAGCGAGCGGGCAGGAGGTGCTGAAGCTGTTCGGAAAACTGAATTCCATGGGGCATACGATTGTCATGATCACCCATGATCTGAATGTGGCAAAGTCGGCAGGACGGATCGTACATATCATAGACGGAGAACTGAGCGAAGATGAAAATTAATTCTCCGGTTCCGGATATCGTTTACTTCACCGGGATTATCCTTTATAATTAGGACAAGAGGAGGACTTGGCCTATGAATAAAAAGATATTTCTGACATGTCTGGCAGCAGGTATTCTTGTTTTTCTGCTGCCTGCCCGGGAGGTAAAAGCAGCGGAGAACCAGACGACGGAAGATTATTATTACCAGCTGCTTATAAATGGTGAGTATCCTTATAATACGGCGGCGAATGCCGGAACCGGCGTACCTGTGCCGGCGGGAGGATGGGAGCAGATGGTGGCGATGGCAAACCAGCAGCTGACTCAGGCAGTGGCCCGCCAACAGTCTCTTGAGGCAGCTAGGCAGAACTTGGATGTACAGCTTCAGGCGGCGTCACAGGCAGTGGTTCAGGCCCAGGCTGCGCTGACAGCGGCCCAGCAGGCTTATGCGGCTGCTCTTCAGGCGGCGGCCTACAGCCAGCAGGCGGCTCTCTTGAATCAGCAGGCAGCGCTCAGCAATCAGGGGACAGCAGGCGTACCGCTGACGGTTCCGGCTTTGACAACGGATACGATTCTGCAGGTTCAAAATCTGCTCAATTTTTATGGCAGCAGCTGCAGCCCTACCGGGGTATATGATGCCCAGACGCAGGCGGCCCTGTTTCAGTTCCAGACAAAATACGGGCTTGTGGCGGACGGAACGATCAACGCCCAGGTTCTTCAACTGTTCGGATTAGGATAATCCTTCCCGGACAGAAAAGAGTAAAAGTCCAAAAAAGCGGAAGCCTCCGGATGAAACCGGGAGAGCTTCCGCTTTATCGTTCTGTATGCAATATCAGCTGGATTTTACTTCTTTCCATAACTCGTTGTAGAGGGAATCCGCATCATCACCCAAATAGGTGAAGGTTTCCAGATTATTGTATTCGTCCAGGTTGGGGAACGCAATTTTGGAATTCCGGATATCTTCGTCCTCTATCAAATCCCTTGCGGCATCATTGGGAGTGGAATAGGTGATATACTCAAAATTCTTCAGGGCGATTTCAGGACGGCACATAAAATCAATGAATTTTTCCGCATTTTCCATATTAGGCGCATTTTTGGTGATTACCCAGGAATCGATCCAGACATTGGTTCCTTCCTTGGGAACGACATATTCCAGATCCGGGTTTTCACGCTGGGTATAAATGGCCTCTCCGGAATAAATGACGCCGATAGCCGCTTCATTGCCGATCATTTTATCTCTGACCTGATCGATGACATAGGCCTGTACAAGAGGCTTCTGTGCGATGAGGGAATCCCTGGCCGCATTCAGTTCATCGGGATTGGTGGAATTCATGGAGTATCCGTTCAGTTTTAAGGCAACCATAAATGCGTCACGTACGGAATCCTGCATCAGGATATTATCCTGATATTTTTCATTCCAGAGAATGGACCAGCTGTCCACGGGATCGTCAACCATAGTCTTATTGTACAGAATTCCAACGGTTCCCCAGCAGTAAGGTACGGAATATTTGTTCTCCGGATCGAACTGCTTTGACTGTTCCCAGTACTGTTCGCCGATATTTTTTTTCGCATTGGGAATGTTGTCGTAGTTCAGTTCTGCCAGCAGATCATTTTCAATCATTTTCTGGATCATATAATCGGAAGGGCAGACAACATCATATTTGGAAGCCCCGGCTTCGATTTTGGGATACATGATTTCGTTGGTTTCAAATTCATCATAAATAACCTTGATGCCGGTTTCCTCTTCGAACATGGAGATAGTCTCCGGATCGATATATTCTCCCCAGTTATAAACGACAACCTCTCCGTTGGAAGCGGCGGAGGCGGATCCGCAGGCTGTAAGGGGAAGAACAGCCAGGGACAGCGCAAGCAGCAGTGAAAGACATTTTTTCATTTGGTTTCCTCCTCATAGTAGTTGGTGCCGGCCTATTCTTTGTCCTGTTTGACCGGAGCTTTATTTACGAGTAAAAGCAGAATGAGTACAGTGACAAAAATAATTGTGGAAAGGGCATACATTTCCGGTTTTATCCCTTTTTTGACCTCGGTATATATCTTGGTAGATAAGGTATCGATACCGGGGCCCTTCGTAAAGTGGGTGATGATAAAATCATCCAGGGACATGGTGAAGGCCATGAGGAATCCGGAGAGGATGCCAGGCAGCAGATCCGGGAAAACAACCTTGAAGAAGGCTTTAATCCGGGATGCGCCCAAATCCATGGCGGCTTCAAAGGTACTGGGATTGAGCTGTTTCATACGGGGCATGATGCTTAAAATGACATAAGGAATATTAAAGGTGATATGGGACAGCAGGATCGTGCCGAACCCAAACCGTACTCCCAGGCTGATAAACAGCAGCATCAGCGAAATACCGGTTACAATTTCCGCATTCAGCATGGGGATATTGGTAATTCCCATCATGATGGCCCGGTTCCTTTTTTTCATTCCATTGATGGCGATACAGGCGATAGTTCCTATCACAGTGGCTATGGCCGATGATAAAAAAGCGATGAGCAGCGTGTTGTAAAGAGCTTCCAGAATGATGCTGTTTTGGAAAAGCTCGGAGTACCATTTCAGCGTGAAGCCTCCCCATTTGGCCCGGGTACGGCTGGCATTGAAGGACAGGACCATCAATGTGACGATGGGAGCGTAAAGGAAGACAAAAATAAGGCCGATATATATTTTCTGTAAAAGGGTTTGTCTTGTTTTCATAAGGTCTGGCCCTCCCCTTCTTTATCAAAGACAGAGGTGATAATCATATTAAGGATAATGAATATCATTAACACGATGGAAAGACCGCTGCCCAGGTGCCAGTTGCTTGCCTGTGTGAATTCCTGCTCAATGACATTGCCGATGAGGAGGATCTTGCTGCCTCCCAGCAGGTTGCTGATAACGAAGGTGGTCAGGGCAGGGACAAAAACCATGGTAATGCCGCTGATTACGCCGGGAAGGCTTAAAGGAAAGGTGACGCGCAGGAAGGTCTGCAGACCGTTGGCGCCTAAATCCCTTGCCGCATTTACCACGTTCGGATCAATTTTTACCAGGACATTATAAATCGGAAGCACCATGAAGGGCAGAAAATTATATACCATGCCCAGTACGATGGCTGCCGGGGTATTGATAATATTCAGCGAAGGCAGATGCAGAAAGGCGAGAATGGAGTTAATCACTCCCGTTTTTTCCAGCAGCGTCTGCCATGCAAGAGTTCTGAGAAGAAAATTCATCCACATGGGAAGAATAAATATCAGAACAATAAAGCTGTGCTGGTTCACATTCATATTGGCCAGAATCATGGCAAGAGGATAGGCCAGCAGAAAGCAAATCAATGTACTGATAAGCGACAGGGCGATGGAAAGCCATAAAGCCTTGGAATGCTCCGCGCTGGCGATTGCCGCAACATTGGCCAGGGTGAATGCGCCGGTTTTATCCGTGAGTCCATAGTAAAAAACCATGCACAGCGGGATAATGATAAAAGCGACAGACCAGAATATGTAGGGCCCTGACAGCAAATGCCTGTATTTTTTATTATTCATCAATGGCTGTGGCCTCCTCATCCTCAGATTCCGGCTTGTGCATGATCTGGATATTGAACGGATCCACCTTAATGCCTACCGGAGTGCCTACAGGATACATGCCGGTGGAGTGTACCAGCCATTCGAAACCATTGGCGGTAACCTCCATTTCATAATGGACGCCCTTGAAGATCAGGTGGGTAACCACTCCGCGGATAAGGCCGTCTTCCGGGGACACAAGCTCCACGTCCTCAGGACGGATAACCGCATCGACAGGCTTGTTGGTTCCAAAGCCCGTGTCCACACAGGGGAAATTGGCATCCAGTATCTTTACCAGCTTATCCTGGATCATCACTGCATCAAAAATATTGCTGTCACCGATAAAATCTGCCACGAAAGCATTTTCCGGCTCATTGTAAATGTCTTCCGGCGTGCCGATCTGCTGGATATATCCCTGGTTCATGACGACGATGGTGTCCGACATGGTGAGGGCTTCTTCCTGATCGTGGGTCACATAGATAAAAGTGATTCCCAGCTCGTTCTTCAGGCGGATAAGCTCGTACTGCATATCCTGCCGCAGCTTCAGATCCAGAGCGCCCAGAGGCTCATCCAGGAGAAGGACCTTGGGTTCATTGACAATGGCCCTTGCGATGGCGACACGCTGCTGCTGTCCGCCGCTCAGGGAATCAGGCATGCGCTTTTCATAGCCGTCCAGGTTTACCAGCTTCAGGGCATATTTAATTTTATCGTTGATATAGGACTTGCTTTTTCCCTTTATTTTCAGGCCGAAGGCGATATTCTCCGCAATGTCCATATGGGTAAAAAGGGCATATTTCTGAAAAACAGTATTCAGCTGCCGTTTATTCGGGGGAAGATTGGTAATATCCTTCCCATCAAACAGAACCTGCCCCTTATCCGGTGTCTCAAAGCCTCCGATAATCCGCAGAGTCGTGGTTTTTCCGCATCCGCTCGGGCCCAGCAGAGTCAAAAACTCATTTTCCCGGATATAAAGATTCATATCGTCCAGAATAAGGGAAGAACCAAAAGATTTTGAAATATGCTGTAAATCAATCAGCCTGTTGCTCATATGCTTGCTCCGTTTCTCCGCTCTGCGGTAGGTGAATAGTGGAAGGCAGGCGAACCTGTCTTAAAAACTGGGCGGGCTGCTTACCCAGATAAGGGAAGCGCCGGTTTTTTCGTTAGCGGTGAGGTAATGGGTGGAATTCGGGGTAAAATAAAAGGATTCCCCCTTTTTGGCGCGTATGGCCCGTTTCCCTATGTGGATGGTTACGCTTCCGCTCAATATATAACCGAATTCCTCTCCTTCATGAGGATTGTCCGGATAGGTGGAACCTCCCGGTTCCAGGGTGAGCCGGATGGGCTCCATAATGTTTTTCTGGGCATTGGGGATGATCCATTCCGTTCTGTTCCTGCAGGCTTCATCCGTCTTTTCAAAATAATCGGAAGAGGAGAAGACGATCTGTTCCTCTGTTTTCTCACTGAAAAATTCATTGAGATCCGTGCCCAGCACCTGGAGGATATCTACCAGGGTGGCGATGGAAGGAGAGGTGAGATCCCTTTCCAGCTGGGAAATAAAGCCTTTGGAAAGCTCTGCCCTGTCGGCAAGCTCTTCCTGGGTCAGCCCCTTCTGGACTCGGAGCTCCTTTAATTTGTTTCCTATATTCATATGGTAACCGGCCTTTCCTGAAAAGAACATATAATAAACTTAAAGTTTACTGACACTAAACAAGACGCTGATACCCATTATACTGAATTCCTGTTAAATGTCAATGCCGTAAATAAAAATTTGGACAAAAAAGATTAACAAAATCAATGGGTTATGATAAGATGAATTTAGCAAAATGACCTGCAAAGGGATGCCGATTAGCAAGGTAAATCACAACAGGAGGCTGAAGAGATGGGACAGGACAAATATGTGGCTTATGTATCCTCGTATACGACCGGTGACCGGAAGGAACATGGGATCACGGTATATGATGTGGATATGGCGAAAGGAAGATTCTCCGAAAAGGAGAAGATTAAAATTACAAATTCTTCTTATGTTACGATTTCCCATAATAAGAAGTATCTGTATTCCATTACTGACTTTGGTGTGGAATCGTATAGGATAAAGGAAGACGGCGGGCTTCAGGTCATCAATATGGGCTCCATCAATGGGATGAGAGGCTGTTATGTTTCCACGGATTACGAAGATAAATATATTTTTGTGGCTGGTTATCATGACGGCAAACTTACGGTGCTGCGTATCAATGATGACGGCAGCGTGGGAGAGATAACGGAAGAGATTTATTATAAGGGGCTGGGAATTGTGGCTGAGCGGAATTTCCGCCCTCATATAAGCTGTGCAAAAATGACCAGGGACAACCATTATCTGTGTGTTGCGGATCTGGGAATGGATCATACGAATGTATACCGTCTGGATCACGTCAACGGAAAGCTGAAGCTGGTGGACGTCATCCGCAGTGATCTGGAGAGCGCTCCCAGACATCTGAAATTCAGCAAGGACGGGAAGTTTCTCTATATTGTCCACGAACTGAAAAACTGTATTGATGTGTATACGTACCGGGAGGAAAGAGATAATCCCTTTTTTGAGAAAATACAGTCCGTCAGCACCCTGAACAATTATCATGCGGGAGGTTCCACTGCCAGCGCACTGAACCTTTCGGACGATTACAGATATCTGTGCAGCTCCAATGCGGGTGACAACAGCGCTGCTGTTTATAAAATTGAACCCAAGACAGGGATTTTAACCAAGCTTCTGTGTCTGCCGGTGAGCGGGGAATATCCCAAGGACGTAGCTCTGTTCCCGGATAATAAGCATCTGGTTTCCCTGAATCAGGATTCGGGTACCCTCACCTTTTTTACAACGGATTTGGAAAAAGGGCTGCTCGTTATGAACGGCCCGGAAATGAAGATTGCGCAGCCGAACTGTGTGATTTTCCATAAGGTTTCCGGGAACTGAGACAAGCAGGCTTTTTATAGACTAAATATAGTAGGGAGGAATTAAAGTTCATGGAAAAATGGACAAGGATCGCACATCAGCCCTGTCTGCCGATGGGTAAAAACGGCACTTTGGTGACAGCCTGTGAGGAGCATATCCAGCTGTCGAGACGGGCGGCCACGGAGGGCATGGTGCTGCTGAAAAATGAAAACGGGGTATTGCCGCTGAAAAAAGGATGCAAAGTAGCGCTTTTTGGAAAAGGGCAGATTGATTATGTCAGGGGAGGCGGCGGAAGCGGAGAGGTTACGACCTCTTATACCCGGAATATCTATGAGGGCCTAAAATGTAAGGAAGAAGAGGGTAAGCTTCAGGTATTTGAGGCGCTTTCCCGTTTTTACGAAGAAAATGTGAAGCAGCAGTATGCGGAAGGGACAGAAAACGGCAAGACCGCAGAACCTGCAGTTCCGAAAGAATTGCTTCAGGCGGCAAGGAGATTTACGGATATCGCCGTGATCACGATCTGCCGTTTTTCCGGGGAAGGCTGGGACAGAAAAGGGATTCCGGGAGACGGTGATTTTTACTTATCGCCCCAGGAACAGCAGATGGTAGACACTGTGACGGCGGCATTCCCCAAAGTGGCGGTAATATTGGACGTCGGCGGTATGGTGGATTCCTCCTGGTTCAGGGATAATGCCGGCATACAGGGTGTCCTGCTGGCATGGCAGGCAGGGATAGAAGGCGGGCTTGCCATTGCGGATATCCTTTGCGCGGACGCCAATCCTTCCGGTAAGCTGGTGGATACCTTTGCCGGATCCTTTGACGATTACCCGTCCTCTGCCGGTTTTAATGATTCCGAGGATTATGTGGATTATACAGAAG
>ERZ857882.2112-NODE-2112-length-21443-cov-3.821489_pt1 | contig 21443 bp, 25 predicted proteins | sample MGYA00519697_ERZ857882 | MGnify/ENA primary metagenome ERZ857882 (study PRJEB31778, sample SAMEA3449373) | human gut metagenome | biome: human gut; feature: human-associated habitat; material: faeces | place: United Kingdom | collected 2010/2012 ...
GCAGCCACGGCACGGTCTGCTCTATGAAAAACTGCAACGGCAACACGCTGGACGCTAAAATCATCGAAGAAATTCGTAAGCTGTCCGCCGACAAGGAGACCCTTACCCGGCTGCTGGCGCAGACCAAGAAAGTCATCAGCGGCAGCAAGGAGGGCTACGATGCAGAGCTTGCGCTGCTCCGGGAGAAACACGCTGAGACGGAAGAACGCATCAAACGGCTGGTGGAATCCCTGTCCGTTGCCAGCGACACCTCCGCGAAGTACGTCATGGAGCAGATCGACGCGCTCCATCAGGAGAGCGAGACGCAGCAGCTGCGCCTTGCCGAGCTGGAAGCCCTCACCGAGCAGAGCCGGATGCTCCATCAGGAGTTCGCCTTCCATCAGGAAATGATCGAGTCCTTTGCCAGCGCGGTGGATTCTGCCACGCTGGAGGAAAAGCGCCGCCTGCTGCGCACCATCGTCAAAAAGGTGGTCTGGGACGGCAAAAACGCCTATGTTTACCTCTTTGCGGAGGATGGAGAGGCGGATTTGCCCCCTGTTGAGCAACCTATGTATCCGTTGGGAGAGGATAGCGAATGAGATACTAATGCATTTTCGCAGCCTTAAGAAGACTATGGGTGACGTCAGCCTTTCTGATGTGCTGGATACCGACGGAGAAGGGAACAACTTATCTCTTATGGATGTTCTGGCTCAGGACGATGAAATGAGCGAAAGAATCGGCGATATTGAGCTTTGCGGCCGGCTGCGCGGACTTGTTGACAGTGTCTTAAACGAGCGCGAAGCAAGAATAATACGCTTGAGGTACGGCCTTGCCGGCGCGGCTCCGATGACTCAGCGTGAAACCGCAAAAGTGTGCAGTATAAGCAGATCCTACGTCAGCAGACTTGAAAAGAAAGCGCTCGAAAAACTCAGGTCCGAGCTTGGCGATGACGCATACATATAATTATCTTGTGCAGGCCGAGCTTTTGTGATAGAATAACGTAAAAAACTCAGGGAGGTGAGCTCGGGTGCGTATTAAGAAAACTGTGTGGACGTTTTTCATGCTTATAATGGCGGCAACGTTGGTGCTGATAATTAACTCGCGCGTTCAGCTCACTTCTGAAGTCGTTGTCGGTGGGGCAGACTCCGTATTTGTCAAAACCAATGCGCTGACAGATCCTATGGCCGAGTACGAAAACTCAAGCAAAGCGTCTCTTGAAAAATACGCGGATCTTGAGTTCCCGGCGATCACCATAACCGAGTGGCAGTATGTGCTTATTAATAAAGATACGCCTATCAAGTCATACGCGCCCTCAGTCAGGCAGTTCGGCTCTGACGGACCGTATGTTGATAAACGCATAATCGACAGCTTGTCCGCGCTTATTGATGCGGCGAAGGAAGCAGGATTTGAGCCGTATATCAGCGTCGGATACAGGTCATATGCCGATCAGCAGCAGCTATTTAATGAAAAGGCATCGGAGCTGAGCCAAAACGGAGTGTATACATATGAAGAAGCCCAGCAGATAGCTGCAGAGATAGTTGCAAAGCCGGGCACAAGCGATCATCAGACCGGTCTTGCCGTAGATATTCTCGACAAAGAGTATGAAGTGCTAGATTACAGCAAGATGGATTCAAAGTTTTTTGATTGGCTCGACGCAAACTGCGCTCAGTTTGGCTTTATAAAGCGCTACCCGAGCAATAAGAAAAGCGTCACCGGTTGGGATGAGCCATGGCACTACAGGTATGTGGGCAAAGAAGTGGCTGAGTTTATCATGAAAAACGGAATGTGCCTTGAAGAATTTGCTGCGCACTATAAATAACCGATAAATTGTGTGTGAGTATGCAAAAAATGCTTGCAATCACGATATATAGGTGGTATTATAATAAGGTAAGTTAGTTAGTATGCGAGAGTGGGTTCCAGCCCACTCTTTTTGTTGAGCATTTTGCGGATTATAAAAACAGGAGCTTTGTTATGAGCAAGATCAGTGATAAAGTCGAAGCGCTTGCGCGCCCGGTCGTTGAGGAAGAGGGCTGCAAGCTGTGGAGTGTTGAGTATATTAAAGAAGCCGGAACGTGGTATTTGCGTATTTTCATTGATAAAGACGGCGGCGTCGGCATTGCCGACTGTGAAGCGATAAGCCGCAGGCTTGACCCGATACTTGATGAGGCCGATCCCATTCCGGAAAGCTATGTGTTCGAGGTCGGCTCGGCAGGAGCGGAGCGCGAGCTTAAGCGTACGTCCGATTTTGAGCAGTTTATCGGCTCGGATGTCGAAGTTAAGCTATATCAGCCCTATGAGGGCAGAAAAACTCTCGTCGGAACGCTCGAGGAATACAATGACGGAAATATCACCGTTTCGGGCGTTGAGCTTAAAAAGGAACAAATTGCGCAGGTCAGGCTGCATGTAACCATATAATAAAGAAGAGGTAAATTGAAAATGAATGCTGAATTTTTCTCTGCAATCGAAGATCTTGAAAAAGAAAAGGGAATACCCAGAGAATATATGTATGATAAAATCAAGCAGGCTATGCTTGCTGCGTTCCGGCGCGACAATCCCGAGTGTGCGGATAATGTCGATATTCTGCTTGACGAGGACAGAAAGCGCATCGAAATGTATGTAAACAAGGTGGCTGTCGAGCAGGTCGAGGAGCCTGCGCTTGAGATAGATCTTGAGGCAGCAAAGAAGATCACCAAGCGCGCAAAGCTTGGTGATACAATAAAGATCCCGGTTGAGACTAAAAAATTCGGACGTATTGCGGCTCAGGCTGCAAAGCAGGTGATCATCCAGGGCATCCGTGAGGCCGAGCGAGGCATAGTGTATGAGGAGTTTACATCCAAAGAGCATGAGATACTCACCGGTGTTGTTTCTCGCATCGAGCCGAGAACCGGCAGCGTTTCGATCCGCATCAGCTCCAATAGCGAATATACCGAGGCGATGCTTTCTCCTAATGAGCGGATCAAGACCGAGCCTTTGAAGGAAGGCGACCGCATAAAGGTCTATGTCGTTGAAGTCAGAAATTCAACCAAGGGTCCGCAGGTTCTCATAAGCCGCACTCATCCCGGACTTGTCAAGCGACTGTTTGAGCTTGAAGTTCCCGAAATATTTGACGGAACGGTAGAGATAAAGTCCATCGCTCGCGAAGCCGGAAGCCGTACCAAGATGGCGGTGTGGTCAACCGATCCCGACGTCGATCCCATTGGTTCTTGCGTTGGTCCGAAGGGCGGCCGCGTTGCCCGCATAGTCGATGAGCTTGGCGGCGAGAAGATAGACATTATTAAATACAGCGAGATCCCCGAGGAATACATTGCCGCTGCTCTCGCTCCCAGTGAGGTCGTCAGCGTTACCATGCTTGAAGACGGCAAGAGCTGCCGCGTGATCGTTCCCGACAGTCAGCTTTCTCTCGCAATCGGCAAGGAAGGCCAGAACGCACGTCTCGCAGCACGCCTGACGGGATTTAAGATCGACATAAAGCCCGAGTCGGAGGCATAAACGAAAGGAGGCAGCCGCAGTGCAGAAGAAAATACCGATGAGGCAGTGTTTAGGCTGCCGAGAAATGAAACCGAAGCGCGAGCTTATCCGTGCGGTCAAGTCGCCGGACGGGGAAGTGAGCCTTGATTTTAAGGGCAAAATGCCCGGCAGAGGTGCGTATCTGTGCTCTAACGGGGAGTGCCTGAAAAAAGCAATGAAGTCAAAAGCGCTTGAAAGAGCTTTCTCAACGCAGATCCCGGCGGAGATATACGACGCTCTCGAAAAGCAGATGGAGGCGAACCAATGAGAGAGAAAGCCTTGAATCTGCTTGGCCTTATGCGCAAGGCAAACGCTCTGCGCATCGGCGAGGAGGAAACGGGCGCCGCTGTCAGAGAGCACGAGGCAAAGCTCGTTTTGCTTGCGTCCGACGCATCGCCCAATGTGCGAAAGCGTGCATCGGGATACATGTACGGCAGCAAAGCGCCGCTGATAACGGTTCCGTTTACAAAGGAAGAGATATCCGAGCATGTCGGCAAGCCGGGCTGCTCAATGGCTGCTGTGTGCGATATCGGCTTTGCCGACGCACTTATGCAGAGACTGTGCGATATATCTCCCCAGGAATACGATGAAGCGGCACAGATCATACAAAGGCGAGCGCAGGAAAGCAAAAAGCGCAAAGACGACGTTCGGCAGAAAAACAAGAGGACAGGTAAAAGGAGGACTAATGCATGAGCATGATTAAATACAGAGTACACGAGGTAGCAAAAGACTTTAACACCACATCCAAGGTGATAACTCAGATATTAACGGATTATGCTACGACTCCTAAAAACCACATGCAGGTTCTTGAAAACAACGAGCTTGACGTTATATTTGAATATCTGACCCAGCATAATCAGGCCGAAAGTCTTGCGGATATATTTGCGTCCGCGCCGAAGGCCGGAGAGGCAAAGCCTGCCGAGAAAAAGCAGGAAAAGACCGCTGCTGCAAAGCCTGCCGAGAAAGCACACACCGCGCAGCAGCCGGCTCCCGAAAAGAAGGAAAAAGAGAATAAGCCGCATGTTCCGCGCCAGGTAGCGGAGAAGCGCGTTGTCGATACCCGAGGCAGTGCAGCGGTGAACATAGCCAAGTATGACGAGAAGTTCGACAACATGGCCGGCGACAAGAGCCGCAACCGTGACCGCGACCGCAAAGGCGGCAAGGAGAAGATCGTCAACAAGGCAAAGCAGCGCCAGCAGGGTCAGGCAGCATCGGCAAAGCGCCGTCAGGAAGAGCGCGATAAGATGCAGAAGCTCCAGCTTGAGATCGCTAAGAAGCAGCAGCTCAAGGTAATGATACCGGACGAGATCAACGTCGGTGAGCTGGCTGCAAGAATGAAGAAATCTGCCGGCGAGGTCATAAAGCGCCTTATAAAGCTCGGTGTTTTTGCATCCGTTTCCGACGTTGTCGATTACGACACTGCGGCACTGGTTGCAATGGAATTCGGCTGCAAGGTCGAAAAGGAAGTCGTTGTGACCGTCGAAGAGAAGCTTATAGACGATCATGAAGACAGCGCAGACGAGCTCGTCGGCCGTGCTCCGGTCGTTGTTGTTATGGGTCACGTCGACCACGGCAAGACCTCACTGCTTGACTATATCCGCCATGCAAACGTTGCATCCGGTGAGGCGGGCGGCATAACCCAGCATATCGGCGCATATACCGTTGAAATCAACGGCAGTCCCATAACCTTCCTGGATACTCCGGGCCATGAGGCATTTACATCCATGCGTGCGCGCGGCGCAATGGTCACCGATATCGCAATACTCGTTGTTGCTGCCGACGACGGCATTATGCCGCAGACCATTGAGAGCATTAACCACGCCAAGGCAGCCGGCATTCCGCTTGTTGTCGCTATCAACAAGATGGACACGGTCGGCGCAAACCCCGAGCGTATTAAGCAGCAGCTTACCGAATATGATATAGTTCCCGAAGAATGGGGCGGTGATACGATCGTGTGCCCGATATCGGCCAAAACCGGCGAGGGCATAGATAATCTGCTCGAAAACCTCGTTATACTTGCAGAGGTTCAGGAACTCAAGGCCAACCCCAACCGCGCCGCAAAGGGCGCCGTCATCGAGGCGAGACTTGATAAGGGCCGCGGCCCGATCATGACCGTTCTTGTCCAGAACGGTACGCTTAAGCTCGGCGATATCATCATTGCCGGTACCGCCGTCGGCCGTGTGCGCACGATGATAAACGATAAGGGCGTTCGCATCACCGAGGCAGGCCCCTCGGTTCCAGTTGAGATATCCGGCATGTCCGAGGTCCCCAGTGCAGGTGATACATTTAATGCCGTTGCCGATGAGCGCATGGCTCGCGAGCTTGTTGAAGAGCGAAAGACTCAGCAGAAGAACGCTGCGTTCGGAAGCAGCAAGAAGGTAAGCCTTGAGGATCTGTTCAGCCAGATCCAGGCCGGTGAGATGAAAACTCTCAACATCATCGTTAAGGCCGATGTTCAGGGTTCTGCCGAGGCCGTTAAAGCATCGCTTGAAAAAATCACAAACGACGAAGTGTGCGTTAAGGTCATCCACAGCGGCGTCGGCGCAATCAATGAATCCGATGTTATGCTCGCTGCCACATCCGGCGCAATAATCGTCGGCTTCAATGTTCGTCCGGACAATGCCGCACGCGACAGTGCCGCAAGAGCGAATGTCGATATGCGCATGTATCGCGTAATTTACGACTGCATTAATGAGATCGAGGCAGCAATGAAGGGCATGCTCGCGCCGAAGTTTGAGGAAGTCATAATCGGCCATGCCGAGGTTCGCGAGACTTATAAGGTCTCCAAGGTCGGCACAGTCACCGGATGCTATGTCCTTGACGGTAAGATCCAGCGTGGCTGTTCGGTTCGTGTATTGCGTGATAACATCGTTATCCATGAGGGCGAGCTTGCATCTCTGCGCCGCTTTAAGGACGATGTCAAGGAAGTTGCCAGCGGATACGAATGCGGCATGCAGGTCGAAAAATTCAACGACATCAAGGTCGGCGACATTATTGAGTGCTTCGTTATGGAGCAGGTAAAAGTCTGATAAATAGTTTTGGGCGGTCGTTCAGGCCGCCCAACGCATAGATACAGGAGGAGAAATATGCCCTCAAATAAATTAGCAAGAACAAACGATGATATTCAACTCATTATGAGCAAGCTTCTGCGCGAGATCAAGGATCCGCGGGTGAATCAGGGCATGATAAGTGTAACGCGCGTTGAAACAACGGGCGATATGCGCTATTGCAAGATATGGCTTTCCGTAATGGGATTGAAAAACGAAAAAGAGTTCAAGAAGGGACTCAAATCTGCGTCGGGCTGGCTTAGACGTGAGCTTGGAAACTCGCTCAAGCTTCGAAATACCCCGGAACCTGTATTTGAGATCGATCACAGCATCGAATACGGCGCGCATATCAACGAGATCATAAGCAGCCTTGATATTAAACACGATGAGGACGAAGAATGAATATCAAAGAATGTGCCGCGTGGCTTAATGAACATGATGACATTCTCATCCTGACCCATATCCGCCCGGATGGCGATACGCTCGGCGGCGCCGCGGCGCTGTGCTCGGCGCTGCGCAGAACGGGCAAAAATGCCGCGCTTTTTAATAATCCGGATATTACACCGAAGTATTTTAAATATGTAAAGTACTTCGTGTCCGATAATTTTGATTTTGCATGCACTCTGGCGGTGGATGTTGCCGAAGCGCATATGCTGCCGACGGGCTTTACCGGAACGGTTGACGTATGCATTGACCACCACCCGTCAAACTCGCATTATGCCGAAAAGCTTCTGCTTGACGGCAGCAAAGCCTCGTGCGGCGAGATCGTACTTGAGGTCATAAAAGCGCTCTGCGGCGATGTTACGGCGCAGGAGGCAAGCCTTTTGTACATGGCAGTGTCAACTGATTGTGGTTGCTTCCGCTATGCAAATGTAACGAGCGAAACGTTTGCGGCGGCAAGCGAGATTTTGCAGTACGGCGCTGAGGTGCAGAAGCTTAATTTTGATCTTTTCAGGCAGGTCTCACGGGCGAGAATGACGCTTGAGGGCAGCATACTTTCGGGACTGAAATACTTCTTTGATGGGGAAGTTGTTGCCGCAACGGTGACGCGCAAAATGATGAGCGATGCCGGGGCAACGGAAAACGACTGCGATGATATTGCAGGTATCCCGGGCAAGGTTGAAGGATGCGTTGTCAGCCTTGTTATACGCGAAATGGGAGATAAAAAGTGCAAGGTGTCTGTTCGATCGCAAAAAGTTTTCGACAGCAGCGCGCTCTGCGCCCGTTTTGGCGGCGGCGGACATAAAATGGCCTCAGGCTGTACGATAGAAGCATCTCCCGAAAAAACGCTTGATATGCTCATCTCCGCCATAGGTGAGGTGCTTTGATGAACGGGATAATCCTCATCGATAAGCCGCAGGGTTGGACGAGCCATGATATTGTTGCAAAGCTGCGCGGCATACTGCACGAGCGCCGCATCGGCCACTCCGGCACGCTCGATCCGCTTGCAACGGGGCTGCTCGTTGTTTTTGTCGGACGTGCGACACGAGCTGTTGAATTTGCCGAGGCCGATAGTAAGGAGTATATCGCCGGACTTCGCCTTGGGCTGAGTACGGATACGCAGGACATAAGCGGAAATGTTATTTCCAAGTGCAGTGACCTACCGGATGAAGAAGCTGTGTACAGAGCCGTAAACGGCTTTGTTGGGGATATTGAGCAGATACCTCCAATGTATTCGGCAGTCAAGATCGGCGGCAAAAAGCTGTATGAGCTTGCGCGCAAAGGTCAAAGCGTTGAGCGCACCCCCAGAAAAATTACAGTCTCGTCGATCGAGATCATCGGCAGAGAAGGCGGCGATTATCTATTAAAAATCGCCTGCTCAAAGGGAACATATGTGCGCACTTTGTGCAATGATATCGGTGCTTCTCTCGGCTGCGGCGCATGCATGAGCAGCCTTAGAAGGATAAGCGCCGGCGCGTTTTCTGTTGAAAGCGCGCACAGTATTGACGAAGTCGAAAATGCCGCTAATGAGGGCCAACTGGTTGACATAATGCTGCCGGTTGACACGCTTTTTTCTGCTTTGCCTGAGCTTAAAGTGCCTGAGAGCGCAGCAAAGCGTCTGAAAACCGGCAATATAATAAAAATCTCCGCACATGACTGTGACTACAGAGTGTATTCCGAATCAGGCGAATTTCTGCTGGTAGGCAAGGCCGAAAACGGAAAACTAAAAACAATAAAAAGCTTTTTTGAGGTTAATAAATGACGAAACAGAAAGTAATGGCGCTGGGCTTTTTTGACGGCATACACGTCGGACACGCAGCGCTTATTAACAAGATAAAGCAGCGCGCGGAAGAGACGGGCGCAGAGCCTGCCGTGCTTACATTTGATGTGCACCCCGATAACCTTGTTTTCAAAAAAACCGTGCCGCTTATCAACAGCGCCGAAGACAGAGAGAACATACTCAGCCGCTGCTTTGGCATAGACGATGTCGTTGTTATCCACTTTAGCCAGCGCGTCATGCATATGGATTGGCAGGATTTCATTGACGAGCTTATTGACGAGATGAATCTCCGATGGATCGTCGTGGGGCACGATTTCTGCTTTGGATACAAAGGCCTCGGTACGGCCGAAAAGCTTAAAGCTTACTGCGCAGAGCGCGGTGTCGGATGCGATATTATAGCGGCTGTCTGCCGCGACGGTGTTGTTGTAAGCTCAACGCTTATACGGCAGCTCATCGAAACCGGAGAGATGGAAAAAGCCAATGAATACCTCGGCCATCCGCATACGCTCACCGATGTTATACGCACAGGCTATCACCTCGGAACGAAGATGGGTACGCCGACAATAAATATGAGCTTTCCGCAGGGAGTTATAATTCCTCGCCACGGAGTGTATGCCGCAAAGGCATATATTGACGGGCAGGAGTATATGTCGGTCACAAACGTCGGCATTCGCCCCACCGTCAGTGATTCGGGCAACGTGAATGTAGAGAGCTTTTTGCTTGATTTCTGTGGAAATCTTTACGGCCACCGTGCGCGCATTGATTTCTATAAATTCCTTCGCCCCGAGCGAAAGTTTGACGATGTCAACGAACTTGCAGCCCAGATAAAGAGCGATGCTCAAACAACAAGAGAGTATTTTGAACGAATAAAATAAAAATTAGCGCTGCGAGTTTTTCGCAGCGCTTAAATCATGTAAAATTATCCGTTGAAAACTATTCCCTTGGTGCTGTCAAGCGGAGCAATGCTTATCCAGGTCTTACCGACGCTCAGGTTAAGGGGAGTGCCGTCCTTGAGCGTGTAGTGGAAGTTATCCGCACGGTCGGCGCGAGTCCAGTTGATCTCAACATATTTTCCGCCGGTGAAGAAATAACCGGTGCCGGAGCCTGTGAGCTCCATGGCCTGACGGCCGTAGCTGTCAATGGTCTTGGTGGGAATATTGAGGACTATGACATTTGCAAGGTCTATCGAGCTGTTGTTGCCGCCGTCGATGTACTCATCTCCGCTTATAAATGCATGGTAGCATTTCTTGTCCGTGTCGTACTTAAAGGTGGTATTGTAGTAAGAGTAGTATACGGTGAAGTCGGCCGAAGAGCTTGTGCACTGGGAAACGGCATCCTCTGCAAAGCTGAGACCGTAGGTGTTGTCATAGCTGCTGTCGTGCTTGAGCTCGTAATTGTTCTTGCAGAAGGAGGCAAGCTTGCTGCCGTCGGCAAAAAGGGTGTGCTCAACGTTTTTGCCCTGGCTGAGACGAGTCTGATCGCGGTAGTAGCTGGAAGCTTCACCGGAACGAGCGCCGCGTACACCGTCCATGTTGTCAATGCCGAGCGTTTTTATGTCCGAATATGCCTGCTCGCTTCCGCCGGCATGAATATAGATCGCGTCATAAGCCTGAGCCATGCTGATGTAATACGGTCTTGCACTGCGCAACGAGCCGACGGTTATTCCGTCAACGTCGTTGAATACAGCCATCATACGGGTAATGCCGCCTTCGGCAAGCGCTTCATAGATGATCGAAGCCTGCGACAGGCCGACAGAGGGACGTGCGTCGGGGTGGTTGTTTATCATAACACAGTACGGACGCAGATCGCTATTGTCCTCGCTGACCTTTTCGCCCGTCAGTGGATTGATAGGACCGTTCACTACTTCGTTCTTGTTCAGCCCGTCGCCATTGACATCGGGCGCATCGGGAGATTTTTCTTCATCCTTGCCGCAGCCTGCAAACAGGCACAGCACCATCAGAATTGAAAGAACGAATGCCAGTATTCTCTTCAAATTAAAACACCTCACATTTTGTAGATTTGCTTGGAAATATGGCTAATTAATTATACTATTTGCAGGGCATATTGTCAAACGGCCGGAAATGTGTTAGTATTTATGTAGGAGATGATTGCAATGTACGAACAGATAAAAATAGAAACTGAAAACGCAGTAAGAGAGCTTGTTGAAAAGTCAAAGCTCAAGAAGGGTTCACTTGTTGTAGTTGGCTGCTCGTCCAGCGAGATACTCGGCGAGCATATCGGCAAGGGCTCGTCACCCGAGACCGGCGTAGTCGTAGCCGAGGCTATACTCAAGGTGCTGAACGAGAACGGCATATATCTTGCAGCGCAGTGCTGCGAGCATCTCAACAGAGCACTTGTTGTTGAGCGCGCCGCCGCCGAGAAATATATGCTTGATGAGGTCTGCGTAAGACCCATGCCCAAGGCCGGCGGATCATTTGCAACCGCCGTGTATGACAGAATGAGCGACCCGGTTATGGTTGAGCATGTCAAAGCTCATGCCGGCATGGACATCGGCTGCACGCTTATCGGCATGCACCTTAAAGATGTTGCCGTTCCTCTGCGCCTGTCAGTTAAGAAGATAGGCGATGCACTTGTAACGGCGGCTTACACGCGGCCGAAGCTCATAGGCGGAGTAAGGGCGCACTATCCCGAATAAAATTTTCAAGGCATTGGACTTGGGCCAATGCCTTGTTTTTTCCTAATCTGCGCTTCTGATCCCAATGCCGCAGCCGCGCATGCTTTCGGCCAGCCGCTGCATGTGCTCCGGGGATATCTCCGTTAACGGAAGCCTGAGCTTCCCACAGTCAAAGCCTATCATTTTCATTGCCGCCTTTACCGGGATGGGGTTCGTTTCGATAAAAAGATCGGAAAACAGCCGAGAATACTTGAAATAAAGCTGCTGCGCCTGAAGAAAATTTCCGTCAAGGCAAAGCTCGCACAGCTTTGCAACAGCGGCCGGAACAACATTTGATGCGACCGAAATAACACCCAAAGCCCCAAGCGCCATCATCGGCACGGTGTTGTCGTCGTTTCCGCTCCATATGAACAGGTCGTTGCCGCATTCGGCTCTTGTTGCGGCAAAAAGGCTGAAATCGCCGGAGGCTTCCTTAACTCCGTTTATGTTAGGGTGCTTTGAAAGCTCAATGTAGGTGTCGAGCTTTATTCCGACGCTCGTTCTTGACGGTACGTTATACACGATCATCGGAATATCAACTCTGTCGGCAACGTATGTAAAGTGCTTTATCAAGCCGCTTTGCGTTGCTTTGTTGTAATATGGCGTCACCATGAGCACACCGTCGGCGTCGCAGCGCAGAGCGCAGCGCGCAAAGCCTAAGGCCTTTGCCGTGTCGTTGCTGCCTATGCCGGCGATTATTTTCATGCGCCCGTCGTTGTGCCTGCAGGTAAATTCAATAAGCTCTTCATGCTCGTAGCGGCTCATCGTTGCATTCTCGCCCGTAGTTCCGCAAACAACGATTGCAGATGTTCCGTTATCGTATTGAAAGTCAATTAGCTCAGCCATTTTGTCATAGTCAATGCCGTTTTCGTTAAACGGAGTTACGATCGCGGTGCATGATCCTTTGAATATCGGAGTTTTAAACATAAGATACCCCCCATCATGGTACTCTTAAATATTATGACTGCGCTTGCACACATATGACTTGTTGAATTATTCGGAGTTTTGTATTATAATATAAGCTCATGCAATTATACATTATAAAAACGGAGCATTTTTGCAATGAATAAATCGGATTTTGATTTTTACCTGCCTGAGCGGCTGATCGCTCAAACGCCGCTTGAAAAGCGCGATTCATCGCGTCTGCTGCACCTGGATAAAAAAACCGGCGCGATAGAGCATGGGCACTTTCATGATATAACGAAGTATCTGAAAAAAGGCGACTGCCTTGTTATGAACGACTCCAGAGTTCTTCCGGCGAGACTTATTGGATCACGTCTCAGCGGCGGACTTGTTGAGCTTGTGCTGCTGCGCGATCTTGGCGACGGATGCTGGGAATGCCTCAGCCGTCCGGGAAGAAAGACTAAGCCCGGAACCGAGCTTACATTCGGTGACGGCGAGCTCACGGCAACGGTGATGGATGTTGCCGAAGGCGGAAACAGGATCGTCAAATTCCACTTTGAGGGCATATTTATCGAGAAACTCGAAAAGCTCGGCAAAATGCCGCTGCCGCCCTATATAAAAGAAGAGCTTCAGGACTCGGAGCGCTATCAGACCGTTTATTCTCGCGAGCTTGGAAGCGCAGCCGCGCCGACTGCTGGTTTGCATTTTACAAAGGAGCTGCTTAAAGAGATAGAGGATATGGGCGTGAAAACGTGCTTTGTCACGCTCCATGTCGGCCTCGGAACATTCAGACCGGTCAAGGCCGAGAAGATCGAGGAGCACGAGATGCACTCGGAGTTCTGCATCGTTCCGCAGAAAACGGCAGATATTATTAACGAAACCAAGAAAAACGGCGGCAGAGTTATTGCTGTCGGAACAACTTCATGCCGCACGCTCGAAAGCTTTGCAAAAGCAGACGGAACAATGGAGGCAAGCTCCGGGTGGACGAATATTTTTATCTATCCGGGCTATACGTTCAAGTGCATTGATGCGCTTATAACCAATTTCCATTTGCCCGAAAGTACGCTTATCATGCTTGTATCTGCGCTTGCCGGAAGAGAGAATGTTCTGCATGCATATTCCGTAGCCGTCGAGGAAGAATACAGATTCTTTTCTTTTGGTGACGCCATGATCGTCGAATAGGGGAGGGGACCAATGTACAAACTTAAAAAGCAGGAAGGCAATGCTCGCCGCGGCGAGCTTGAAACTCCGCACGGAACAGTTCAGACGCCGGTGTTCATGAATGTCGGTACGGCGGCCGCGATCAAAGGCGCGCTATCAGCTGCCGACCTCAAGATCATCGGATGCCAGGTCGAGCTGTCAAACACATATCATCTTCACCTTCGTCCCGGTGACGAGCTGGTGCGAGATATGGGCGGACTGCATAAGTTCATGACCTGGGACGGCCCGATACTGACCGACAGCGGCGGATTTCAGATTTTTTCGCTCGCAAGTCTGCGCAAAATAAGCGAAGAGGGCGTTAAGTTCAATTCGCACATTGACGGTCGGCATATATTCATGGGTCCGGAGGAGAGCATGCGCATTCAGGCAAACCTCGGCTCGGATATTGCAATGGCGTTCGATGAATGCATAAAGATCCCATCGCCGCGCGAATATGTTGAGAAATCCTGCGACCGTACCTATCGTTGGCTCGTCAGATGCAAAGCCGCGCTCTCGGAATATAACAGCCGCGAGGATGCAGTAAATCCCGGACAGATGCTGTTCGGAATAAACCAGGGCGCCACCTTCGCGGATGTTCGTATAGAGCACATGAAGAAAATCGCCGAGCTTGACCTTCCGGGTTATGCGATCGGAGGTCTGGCCGTCGGCGAGACTCATCAGGAAATGTACGATACTATCCAGGCCGTTGAGGAATATATGCCGAAGGACAAGCCCAGATATCTCATGGGTGTGGGAACTCCGGGAAATATAATCGAGGGCGTTGCGCGCGGCGTTGACTTTTTTGACTGCGTCATGCCGGCACGAAACGGCAGACACGGGCATCTGTTTACCTGGAACGGAATTATAAACATAAAAAACGAAAAGTATATGCGCGATGAGCAGCCGATAGATCCCGAGTGTGATTGCCCCGTGTGCAAGCGCTACAGCAGGGCATATGTCCGCCATCTGTTCAAGGCAAACGAAATGCTCGCCATGCGCTTTGCGGTAATGCATAATCTTTATTTCTATAATAAGCTCATGGAAAAGATACGCATGAGCATAGATAACGATAATTTCGAACAGTTCCGATCAAAATATACAAAAATGTTGGATACAAGGATATAAAACACTTGAAATACTCGGCATTAATATGTATAATTAATTAGATATCAGCATAAGCGAAAAATTTTTTAATATAAGGAGCAAAATATGTTTTTAGCAGCAGCTACCGGAGCAGGCGGCTCCAGTTCCATGATCATCATTCTTCTTCTGTTCTTCGTTCTGATGTGGTTCTTCATGATCAGACCCGAGAAGAAAAAGCAGAAGAAGATAGAAGCAATGCGCAGCGCACTGAGCGTCGGCGACGAGATCGTCACTATCGGCGGCATTATGGGCACTATCGTCCATGTCACCGAGGATGACATCACCATCGAGACCGGTGAAGACAAGGTTCGCGTTCAGTTTAAGAAGTGGGCTGTCAGCAGCAACGTAAGAGCCGACGCGGCTGAAGCAAAAGAGAAAGAGAAAAAGTAAACAGGCTGCTTTGCGGCATAAAAATACCTTCGGACAAATATGATGTACAAACATCATCTTGCCGGAGGTATTTTTATGTCTGCAAGCAAAAGCAAATCAAAAAGCTGCGTTGTGACCGGAACGATAATTGCAATAGCGTTGACTGCTTTAATGTGCGGCGTGTACGCGCTGCTCGTTAAAAACGGAAAACTAACGGATGCATATTCGGAAATCATTATAAGCGCGTCAATTGCTCTGGCAGTATTTATAGGTGCACTGCTGTCAAATTCAAGGCAGGGGAGGAGAGGCGTATCTGGTCTTGCGGTAGGTATCATATATGCGTTTGTCGTTGTTTCCGTGCCTCTTCTTGCGTATCCGACTGAAGTAGATTGGCTTAAGATCATCAGAATTATTGCCATAGCGGCGGTGAGCGGAACGATAGGCGGAAGTATCAATTTAGTCAAAAGTAACAAAAGCTTTCATAAAAATCGCAAAAAGAAAATTTAGATAACTATTTGTATATATCAAAAACGGTTGACATAATTTAGGCTGATAACCTATATGTAGTGAAAAGTGCAGGATATGCGGCCTAAATATTGCGATTGAAACCCTGAGAGGGCTGAGTTACAGCAGATGGCGGTAATGTGGTTTACATAATGATGTTAACATAATATATCGACATAATTAACAAAATTGATAATATTTTTAGAAAACGCTTGATTACATTGAAAAATTGTATTATATTGTGTTTACACAGAAGTTATGTAAATCCATGAGTTATTCTCCGCTGATTTTCGTAAATGTGAGGAGGAACTGATGGATAATATTGATTTGCGCAAAAAATCCGGGGCATCGCGTGCCTTTCCTCTTGGAACAGCGCTCGTATCTGCGGCGTTTGCGCTTGGCGCAGCTTCTTTGACGCTGCTTTTAAGAAGCGATTCGAGCGGCGTTATGTCTATCTCGACGTATGATGTAACGGATCTATGGCTCTGCTTTGCACTGCTGGTTCTTGCCCAAGCGCTGTGCATTATAATGCCGTGCGCTTGCGTGCTGACGACGGTTTTAGCTGTTTTATCAGGTGCCGACGCTGTGCTTATCTCGTACAGTTATTCCAAATTTGCGCTTTTTTCACCTGAGTTTTTTGCTTTGTGCGGGGTCGTTTTTGCTTTTTCGGCGGCAGACGTGTATGCCTCCGACAGTGCTTTTGCGCTTTCACCGAAGCTGAGAGCATTTATTCGCGCCGACCGAAGGCTGCGATATGAGATCAATCTGTTCTGCGCGGTGTTTGCCGCACTTATGCTTGCCGCGATCGTTTCTGTGGCGCTGTTTATTCTGTGATATCCAAGAAAGGGGGTTGCCGGATGCTTAATTCTGAGTGCCTCGAAGTTTTCAATAAGTATCTTGTCGAGGTCAAAAAGTGTTCCACAAATACCCTCAGCTCCTATATGCGTGATGTCCGCCAGTTTGGCGACTACATGCAAACGCACACGGCGGAGGATATAGTCAGCGCAACGGAGGACGAGCTTTCCGAGTATATTGACTGGCTCAAGGGCAACGGAAAATCGGTTGCAACTGTGTCGCGCGCCATTGCATCGCTCAAATGCATGTACGGGGTGCTCTGCGAGGACGGATATGTCAGCGAAAATCCAACCGTTAAGCTCACTCCTGAAAAAAGCCAGCATAAGCTTCCGCAGATACTGACGAGCAAGGAAGTTGATCTTCTGCTTGAGCAGCCCTCGTGCACCGATGCAAAGGGCTATCGAGACAGGGCCATGCTTGAGCTCCTTTACGCAACCGGCATCAGAGTCAGCGAGCTTATCGCGCTGAACATTAGCGACGTCAACACATCTGCCGGCGTTGTAAGGTGTGCGCCCAACACTGAAAAAGAGCGCCTTATCCCGCTGTATTCAACAGCGGTCAAGGCACTTAATGAATACATAGAATTTGTAAGACCTCAGATGATCGCGCTGCCCACCGAGCAGGCACTGTTTGTCAACGTCAGCGGTGAGCGCATGTCGCGTCAGGGCTTTTGGAAGATAATTAAATCGTATCAGCAGAAAGCGCATATTGAAAAAACCATAACGCCGCATACGCTGCGCCATTCGTTTGCCGCGCATCTGCTTGAAAACGGCGCAGATCTCCATTCCATTCAGGAAATGCTCGGGCACTCGGACATATCCTCGACTCAGGTATATTCCCAGCTTGTTAAAAAGCAGCTCAAGGATGTTTATAACAAGGCTCATCCCAGAGCGCATAACGGCTGATAGCGTCACAATTTGCGCAAAAAACCTCGGCAATGTAAAATTGCCGAGGTTTTGCTATATTGACTGCGCTTAATGTCGGTTAGGTTTTATATTTTAAGCCGTTTTCTATTGCGTAGCTTTCGGCTGCACTGCCTTTTTTGCAGCAAATCGTAACGTTTGGCGACTCGAGGAATGCGTCGGGCTCGATCTCCGTTACCGAATCGGGGATCGTTATCTGCCGCAGCTTTTTGCAGGTTCTGAAAGCATAGGAGCATATTTTCTCGCAGCCCGAGGGAATAACTACGCTTTCGAGCGCAGTGCAGCGGTTGAATGCCGAACGGGATATGGTTTTGACCGGCGTTTTGAACTCAACTTGCGTAAGCTTCGGGCAATTGTAAAACGCCAGATAGCCTATCTCGTTGAGCGAGGCTTCAATTATAACGCTTTCAAGCTTATCGCTGTTTTTGAATGCGCTTGACGCGATCGTACGAACCGGCTTGCCGTCTATTAATGCAGGAATGATGAGATTATGAACATCTTTGCTGCCGTTTGACAGCGTTGCCTCACCGCGTGCTATTGAATAGTTAAAATCAAGTGTTGCGCCGCGCTCAGCGTAGTTTTTGAATGCGTCGGCTATAATACGCTCTCTGTACTTTCCGTAAAGCGGACCGTTGTTATACTGATGAATATCTATGCCGGCACCGCCGACATTGTATTCGATAAGCACAGGCTCACCATCTGCGTCGATAGCTATATCCCACGAAGCAACGCCGAACATGGGCACATGCATGTGGCAGCGCTTGACGGCCTCCAGAGCCTTGTCGAAATTCGGCACAAAGCCTTCGCTGAAAACAAAGCCGTTTGGATGAACATCTTTCGCCCTTTTGCGTATATCCGCAGTCGTTAAGATGCCCGTCGGGCTTCACTCCGCAGCCAACGCCGCCGCTGCTGAAGTTATCAACACGGCTGCCGCTGTTTCCAATCCTGACAACGGCGGAAAGCGGTATTGATTCTCCGTCAAGCATAATGCAGATTATGCGTATTGTGTTAACTGAGGAGGCGTTCATCTTGGCCATTTCCGGGTGCTGCTGCATCACAAGCTGCACGGCAACGTCTCGGTCAACGTCAAGCGCATCCGATATATCATCCCTGGTGCTGCCCTTGCCGAGAAAACGCACGCCCTTACCGCCGCTGCTTGCGCGGCTTATCTTGACCACCACGCCCGGATCAAGGTTTTCAAACAGCTTTTCAACTGCCTGCTGCTTGGCTATAGGGTTAAAGCCGACGTCGAGATACTGCCCGTGGATTTTCCTGATAAGCGTCGTCGGATGCTTTACGCAGGGAAGGATAACATCCATATAGTTTTTGTCAAGGAAGGCTCTGAGGTAATCAAAATCTATCTTGCTCCACTCAACGTTATAATAGTGAATGTCGCTCCCGACGTATTCGGGGCTGTATATTCCGGTTTTGCCGCTGTAAACCTGAACCCAAAGCGGATCAACGAGACCGGTGTCCCAAATATCCTTCCAAGTATCTTGAACGTCGCTTAACTGCTCTGAGCTAAGCTCCGGAGTCTCTCCGGTCGTTTCTCTAAACCATTTTCGTAGCACTGTCGATTTGCTACCGCGCTTTTCGCCTGACTGCATAGCCGAAACTGCGCGGATAAGGTCGCTGTGCCGCTCTTTGCAAAGCGTGTTGAACATGTAGTTAAATAACTTATCTTTGATGGAATTTTTCATAACTCTCTCCGTACAAAATGATGCAAATAGTATATTACATTTCGTACAGTATGGCAAGAGTTTCAATTTTTGTTCAGACAAACTTTACATTGCCTATTTTGATCGAATGAATAATAAGTGTGAAGATGCATTTTTGTTGTAATAAAAGTGACGTTGTGATAAAATTAATACTTAGGATGTGATAAATATGCGTATCTTGGGCATTGATCCGGGACTTGCAACTGTTGGATTTTCAATCATAGATGTGGACAAAGCCAAAATGAAGCTCGTTACCTGCGGCATAATAAGCACTCCGGCTCACACTTCTCTCTCGAGTAGGCTGGATAGAATATTTGACGATCTCAACGAGCTTATAAGCACATTTTCTCCGGATGTGATGTCTATAGAGGAGTTGTTTTTCAACACGAATATAACGACCGGCATATCCGTTGCACACGCTCGCGGAGTTATTTTGCTCGCGGCTTACCGTGCCGGAGTGCGTGTTTTTGAGTATACGCCATTGCAGGTCAAGCAGGCCGTCGTCGGATATGGCCGAGCCGAAAAGAAACAGGTTATTGAGATGGTAAAGCGCATTCTAAACCTGCCGTCAGCGCCAAAGCCCGATGATGCGGCCGATGCTGTGGCTCTTGCCATATGTCATGCCCGCAGCAGCACCTCACTACTTAGCCGAAAGGAAGATGAAGGACTGTGTTCTACCATTTAAACGGTATAGTTTCGGATATTGATTTGAATCTTGCGGTCATTGACTGCAACGGAGTCGGGTACGCCGTCAATACAACGACCAATACGCTCTCAAGACTCAAGCTTAACGACAGGGCAAAGCTGTATATTTCGGAGTGTATAAAAGAGGACAGCTTTGACCTGTACGGTTTTGCAACGCTCAGTGAAAAGCGCTGCTTTGAGATGCTTCTCGGGGTTTCGGGTATCGGGCCGAAGGCGGCTCAGGCAATACTGTGTGCAGCTACCCCCGAGGGACTTGCCCTTGCCATAATGAACGGCGACGATAAGGCCATAACGGCGGCGCAAGGCGTAGGCAAAAAAATCGCCCAGCGTGTTATACTTGAGCTTAAAGACAAGGTTTCCAAGGAAATGGGCGGCTCATCGATGTCCGAGATGCCGGCTGTTATGACGCAAACTGCGTCCGGCAGCAAGAGCAAAAATGATGCTATTGCCGCGCTCATGGTGCTCGGCTACGGTACCGCGGAGATAAACGCAGCGCTCAGGGGCTTGGACATTGGCACAATGGAAACCGAGCAGATAGTAAAAGCGGCGCTAAAAAACCTTATGTGAGGGAACAATAAATGAGCATAAATTTTTCGGAAGGCCTGGAGGAAACTCCTGTAGTGACTACATCTTCGCATTTGCCGGAGGATGTGGGCGAGGGGAGCCTCAGGCCGAGAACAATAACCGAATATATCGGCCAGGAAAAAGCAAAGGAATACAATTCCAGTAACCGCAAAGTCATTTCGTGACTGATAAGGAATGGGTTCTCCTGCCATACCGTTTGTACACGGTGTTTCCTTACAATGCTGCAGTGCACTGTCTATCTGCTCTACGTGCTGGTTGTAGAGTTCTTGAATTTGTGAGAAACCGGTATGGCAGAACTTGTTCATATTGCGGCAAATTTACGAATTTCTTTGCTCCAGTGAGGGATGGTATATAATAAATTTACAGCTTCTTCGGGAGTTTGTGCCACGTGCCAGATATTTCCGTGTTCTTTTCGCATGAAGTTCTGGGAAATAGCTTGTTGAAGCATTTCTAACAGCGGGTTATAAAATCCATTGGTATTCAGTATGACGATGGGTTTCAGGTACAGTCCGAGCTGTTTCCAGGTAATGATTTCCAGCAGCTCTTCCAGTGTACCGCATCCCCCGGGCAGGGCAATGACTCCGTCGGACAAATCGGCCATAAGTTGTTTGCGTTCGTGCATGCTTTCCGTCTCTATCAGTCGGGTCAGTCCTTTGTGGTGCCACCCTTGTTCCACCATGAACCGGGGAATGACACCGGTTACGGTTCCTCCGGCAGCAAGAGCTGCGTCACTGATGCGGCACATCAGTCCCAAGCATCCGGCTCCGTTAATAAGGTTGATATGTTTTTGTGCAAGAATTTTTCCAAGTTCTTCGGCTGCTTCGAAATAAACAGGGTCTATTTTGGTGCTGGAAGCACTGTATACGCATATATTTTTGATATCGTTCATGGTCTTTTTTAGTTTTTGCAAAGATAGGTAAAGGTGAGTGCAATGCCAAGCCAAAAGCTTGCTTTTGAGCGTAAGTATTGCCGAACCGCATCCTATCTTCGAGGATTCAAAGATAGGTAAAGGTGAGTGCAATGCCAAACCGTTATGCCAACAAAAAGGGCCTGACCATCTTCTGATGTATCAAGCCCTCTGTATAGTTAGTGGAAGGTTTCAGCTTATTT
>ERZ857882.2113-NODE-2113-length-21422-cov-3.334815_pt1 | contig 21422 bp, 19 predicted proteins | sample MGYA00519697_ERZ857882 | MGnify/ENA primary metagenome ERZ857882 (study PRJEB31778, sample SAMEA3449373) | human gut metagenome | biome: human gut; feature: human-associated habitat; material: faeces | place: United Kingdom | collected 2010/2012 ...
TATAAGAAATGCTTTCAAAGATCTTGTTTTGAAGGTTTGCACAAACATCAGACACGTTTGCCTTATAACTAACTTTAACTGGAACAGTCAAGGTTAACTGGTTATCATCGATTTTGGTCACGATACCACCTTTGAAAGGTTTATTTCCTTCTACCAGTTTCACGTTTTCATCTTCTTCGATCACATTTAATGCGATTGAAGAAAATACGCTTTTATTTAAATTGATATTTCCATATTTGTTTTTTGGTTCTAGTACGATATATTCTTTTGCCATAACTTCACCTTCATTTCTAATATCTATTATAACAAACTTAATGCGTTACATAAAGAGCTTTTTATCCCATGTTTTAGCGGTATTCTTAACTACTTCATTCGATGATGTCATTATGTTTTGTGTTGTTTTGATATCAGACACCAGCTGATCTTTAAGCTCGTCTATATTTTTAAATTTCATTTCATCACGAATCTTTTTATAGAAATAAAAACGTACTTCTTTTTCGTATAAATCTTGATCAAAATTTAGAATATGCGCTTCAATGGTTTGTATTTCATTTTCAAAAGTTGGATTCTTTCCAATATTGATCATGGCATAGTACAAAGTATCATCTACACTTACACAACCGGCATAGACACCTGTATTCGGTACTACATATTCTTCATCCACAAGCAGGTTTGCGGTTGGAATCTTCAATAATGTCGATCCCCTTTTGAATCCATGAACGATCTTACCATGAATGGAGTATATATAACCAGTCATATGATTGGCGTCGTATACATTTCCTTCAAGGATCATAGGTTCTATTCTTGACGAAGAAATCTTTTTATTATCCTCGTTTATGCTGTCAACAACTACAACATCAAATAAGTTTTGTTTCTTCAATGTTTCTACATTTCCTGCATTTTTACAGCCATATCGAAAATCAAAGCCGCAGACAAGTGTATCGATGTTCATCTGATGCAGTACATCATGAAATTGGTCGGCACTTAAAGATGCAAAATCCTTTGTGAATGTCAGTATATAAAAGTTCTGAGCGCCCAATGATTTGGATACCTGGATCTTATCAGATAAAGACATTAGATGGTACAACTTCATTTCCGGCTTAAAAATATGCCATGGATCTGGATCAAATGTAATAATAGAAACATCAATATTCTTCTTTTGGGCAATTTCTATAGCTTGTTTTACAAGCTGTTGATGACCTTTATGAAATCCATCAAAATAGCCGATACAGGCCACGGTTTTATTAAATACAGGCGGTATATGTTTATGATTAATACGGATGATGTTCATTACCATAACCCCCTTTTGCTTTTGTAAATCCCGTTTCCTATATTTTCATAAATAGCTACTGGTTCGTTATTTTCTGTGATGCAGACAAGTGTTTCATCTTGATTTAAATGAATCTGCTTGCCTTGATATATCTCAAGAATAGATTCATATTCAACAAAAGGTAAATGATCTAAAACCATAGAAACAGGATACAAAACAGGCTCATCTTCAATGTCTTGGGCCATATCGATAGTAAAGCGTCCAACAGCTGTTCGTTGTAATGATTTCATACAGCCAGCATTGTTTGTTTTTAGAGCTAGATCACGACAAATGGAACGAACATAGGTACCACTTGAACAATGAATCTCAAAGGATAGATTGTCCTTGTTGATCGAATGAATCGAATAAATCTCTATATCTTGATAGACAGGTTCAATGTCAATATTCTCTCTTTGATAATCCATCAATTTTTTTCCTTTGATTTTTTTTGCTGAAGTCATCGGAACCTGCTGAGACTGTTTTCCTAAAAAAGATCGTAATACTTCATCAAAATCAAAATCTAAGTTTATATTTTTTTGTTGGGTTATTTCTCCATGGATATCATCGGTCGTAGTGAAATACCCTAGCTGAATGGAAGATACATATTTTTTATCTGTATCATTTAAAAACTGTAAAGCTTTGCATGCTTTACCGCAAAGTACGACAAGAACTCCAGTTGCATCTGGATCTAAAGTTCCTGTATGTCCAAATTTTTTTTGGTTATATTTTCTTCTAAGCTTATTGATAACATCATGACTGGTCATGCCAGCTGGCTTGTTGATCACTAGAATTCCATCCATTTAAATCACCTTACTTATTTTACTGACTTTTATTTTTCTTCGCAACACTTTATAATAGTCAAATGAAAGTAGGGATAAAATGAAACTTCAGCCAATTTTAAGAGGTATACGTAATGCTGATAGAGATTATAAATTGATCGAACCAGGTGATTCGATTGCCGTAGCTTTAAGCGGTGGTAAAGATAGTATGGTTCTTTTTTTAGCTTTAAGCATGTATCAAAAATTTCAAGGACAAGATTTCAAATTATATGGAATCCATGTAGATGTAGGATTCGAAGAATTCGAACATGAAACCATGAAGAATTTTGCCAAAGAACATAATCTAGAATTATATATCCAAAAAACTCAGATCTATGACATCTTAAAAAAGAAAACAAATAACTCGGGTAAAATACAGTGTTCTTTATGTTCTCAGTTTAAAAAAGGAGTTATCTTTGATAAAGCAAGAGAATTAGGATGTAATAAAATTGCTTTAGGACATCATGGGGATGATGCTATTGAAACACTATTTTTAAATATGATTCATGGCTCAAAGATAGCAACATTCTTACCAAAACAATATATGTCAAGAATGGATATGACCATGATTCGACCATTGGTGTATTTACGCGAAAAAGATATTATTCGAGCTTGCGAACGTAATAACATTCCTGCGGTAAAACGCGTTTGTCCTAATGATGGATTTACCCAAAGAGAAGACATTAAACAAAAACTATACAAGTTTTATGAAGAATATCCAGAAGCAGAAGACAATTTCTTAAGAGCTCTTTATAATGAAAAACAATTAAGTTTATGGCAAAAAGAAGACACAATCTAGAAGTTGTGTCTTCTTTTTTTTAGCCTTTTTGTTACTAGTACAACTATCCGAACTCGATAATAGCTTAAATAAAATTTATATTTTTCAACAAACATCTATTTATAATTTGAATAACATCTACAATTGTTAGATCTATTAAATTAATATATAAAACATATGAGAGCTGTTTAAAACAAAAGTGCTATGTCTATAAGTTCTTAAATCAATAAGCTTGTATAGTAATCTATAAATATTTACCATTTGTTTTTATTACATGTTGATACCAATAAAAAGAATCTTTTTTGTATCTTTTCATATCCATCAAATCTATATCATCTCTATTTACATAAATAAATCCATATCGTTTCGTAAAACCTTGATGTGTTGATACCAGATCAATTGCAGACCATGGACAATAACCAATAACTTCAACACCATCTTGTATTGCTAATTTCATTTGTTCAATGTGTTTTTTATAAAAATCAATACGATATGAGTCATGTATTTTACCATTTTGATTAAGTACATCATTTCCGCCAATACCATTCTCACTTATGATTATTGGTAAATGGTAACGACTATATACGTCATTTAATGCAATCCTAAATCCAGTTGGGTCAATTAACCAACCAAACTCTGTTTTCTCGAGATATTCATTTTTATAGCCGATATAGAAACCTTTTTCTCCCACTGTTGTTTGTTGATCGCCTTTACCATTCAGTTCTATCTCATCAATATAAGCACCAACTGTCTGTGTATTATAATAATTCATCGCAATAAAATCTGGTTTAGCTGCTTTTAGAATATCATAATCCCCTTCAACAATAGTTGGCATACAATCTTTCTCTTCCATATATTTCATTGCCAAGTGATTGTATCTTCCAAATACCGCCATATCTAAATATAGCCAAGTACGTATTGCTTCATACATCTTGGATGCCATTACATCTTCTGGTTTCGTTGTTTTTGCATATACTGGACTGACATTAGGTGCTGGACCAATTTTTGCATGAGGGCACAATTTATGACATAAAATCATTGCTTTAGCTTGCGCTAAAAACATATGGTGATTTTGTTGCATATTTTCTTGATTAGATAATTCATTCATACCTAAGATACCACTATGCATAATCATCATGTTTTGTTCATTAATAGTCAGCCAATATTTGACACGATCACCAAAGTTTTCAAAACAGACTTTTGCATACTTTTCAAATGCATCAACTGTTTCTCTGTTTAGCCATCCTCCTTGCTTAGCTAACTCTAATGGCAAATCAAAATGAAATAACGTAACAAATGGTTCTATCCCACACTCTATACACTTATTGATCACTCTGTTATAGAAATCTATACCCTTTTGATTGATGAATTCTTTACCACTTGGAAAAATCCTTGCCCACGAAATTGCTATACGAAAAGTTTTAATTCCCAATTCAGCAAGCAGTTCAATATCTTCTTCATAGTGATGATAAAAATCGCTTGCTACAGTAAAATCAGCTTGATTTAACGGAATTTCTTTTATATCTTGAACTGTATATCCTTTTCCATCTTCTAGAGCTGCCCCTTCACATTGATATGCACTGATACTAGCACCCCACAAGAAATCTTTAGGAAATCCTATATTCTTTTCCATTTAAAACCTCCTAAATTACAACTGTCAAAATATCTTCTTCTAAATGGCAATGTTTTTCTTTAATAGGGATAATATCTAAATAATCTGACGTATTCGTTATAATTACTGGTGTCTCTAAACAATACCCTTTTTTAGTAATCTCTTCTAAATTAAATGTTATCAACACATCTCCAGCCTTCACTCGATCTCCTTTTTGAACATGTGCACTAAAATATTTTCCCTCTAGCTGTACTGTATCTAAACCAATGTGAATCAAAACCTGGCAACCATTATCTGATACTAATCCAATAGCATGATTTGTTGGAAACAATGCCATAACAGTTCCATCAAAAGGAGCCACAACCTTTCCTGAATGTGGGATGATTGCTACACCATCACCTAAATCTTTTCCTGCAAAAGCTGCATCTTGCACATTGTTTAAATCAATAATTTCCCCTTCTAAAGGAGCCTTAACGATTTCTTTAGATATAATATTCTGTTCTTGATTTTCAACTTCTTTTTGCTCTTTTTCTTCATAATCACTATCTTTATAAACAATCATTGTCAAAACAAAGCTAACAACAGTTCCTGAAATAATAGCTAGAAGAATTGGAAAAATTTGTGGATTTTCTGGATTTAATAAACCTGGAACCGCAAAGATTCCGCCACCCAATGCATATTTATAAATCTTAAAGAGTCCACAAAATAGACCAGTCACACCTGCACCAACACAAGAAACAGCGAACACTTTTATTCTAGGTAATGTAATACCATAAATAGCAGGTTCCGTTGTACCTAAAACCCCTGAAATTGCTGCAGGTAAACAATCCATTTTAACCTTTTTATTCTTGGTCTTTAAATAAATTCCCATAACTGCTGCAACTTGAGCAAACATAGTAATAGAAGAAATAGCTAAAATTGGATCTGGGTTCCCTTGAAGCAAATTCACAATACTAATCATACCAATTGTTCCATGTAATCCAATAACAACAAGAATCTGCCAAATAACACCAATAAAAATACCCGCTATAGTACTGTTGAGATTATATAATGTATTAATCAAAACAGACATTTGTTCAGATAGATAATTTGCGACTGGACCAATAAATGCAAAGCCAATCGGAACTACTACAACCATTACAAGCAAAGGTACAAATAAAGATTTCAGTACTTGTGGAATAATCTTATTTAAAAAACTTTCAACAGGTTTAGCTAAACACACAACCAAAATCGTAGGTAAGAATGTAGATGTGTATGTAGTATTAACTGTAAATCCTAATAAATCCAAGTCAACCCCATTAATTGTTGGATAACACAAGATACCACCAATCAACATTCCTAAAAATGGTGACACACCAATTTTTTTCGCAGTACAATATCCGATAAATAATGGTAAGAAATAATAAATAGCATCTGCAATAGCTGAAAATAAAATATAAATTCCTGAATCAGATACCATAATTCCTGTCATCGTAAATATAGTCAGTATACCTTTTAAGATACCACTAGCAGATAACAGCATCAATGTTGGTCCTGTGATTGAAAAAATAAAATCAACAAACCATTTAAAACTGGTAAGCTTTTCTTCTTCATTTTTTGCTGACTGAATATCTTCTATTCCAGCCTGAGAACAAATTTCTTTAAACACATCAGCAACAGCACTACCAATAACTACTTGATATTGTCCACCCGCTTGAACTACTGTTACTACTCCATTTGTGTTTTTTAAAGCATCTGTTTTCGCAAGATTTTCATCCTTTAATTGAAATCTCAATCTCGTCACACAATGTTTGAGATTAACGATATTCTCTTTACCCCCAACATTTTCGATAATTAATTTTGCTAAGTTTGAATAATCTTTCATTTCAAATAACCTCCATTTCAATTTCAGCAAAAAAGTATGAAGGTTTAGCCAACTTAATGTTACCATCCTATTATTCTTATACAACTTATACATTTGTGATCACTTATTGTTTTAGTCACCTCCTTATTTATCACAACTGCATCTTCACGATTATCTCTTTGACTTATAAATAATTCTTTCTATATGAATAGTTAAGTACATTTGCTCTTCCTTATTTACTGTATAGTGATATTTATGGTAGATTAAATCTCCAATCTTTTCTACGCATTTAAAAGACATAGCATATTTTTTCTTTACAATCTCATATAAACTTTCATCGAAATCCTCATTCTTTTCTTTTTGCATTAATAGACGTTTTGCAAAAAATTTTAAATGTGTCATAAAGCGGTAATAATAAACTGAATCAAACTCATAATCAACAAGAAAGAAATATTTAACAAAATTGCAAATGTCTTGTGATATTTCAATAATTTGACTTGTTTGTTCTATACTATTATTTTCATTTTCAGCATTGATTATATGTAAAGCGATAAAACCCGCTTCGTCTTCTGGTAAACGGACACCAGTTCTATCATAAATAACATCTAAAGCTTCACAACCTATGTTGTACTCTACTTCGTAAAATTGTTTAATATCTAATAAAAGAACATTAGCTAAACTTATGCCTTCCTTATTACGACTAATTGAATTATGTATATGATCACTCAAACTAGCAAGCAAGTTATTATTTAGCTGCATGCCTAATTTCAAGCTTGCAATCTTTTTGATTTCGTTTGAAATTTCAATATATTCAATAGGTATATCCTTTAAAATCTCTTTAAGATAATCGTTCTTCTCATCATTTAAATTAAACGTTTTGTTTATTAGTGATTCATCAATTTCATCACCTACTCGTTTCTTAAAAGCAATTCCTCTCCCACATACTATTTTTTCTTTTTGTTTCTCTAATATAATTACAACATTGTTATTTAAAATCTTATATATCTTCATACCTCACATCCACCTTCTTTCTAGTTGTACCTATCGTAGAAAATAAAACAAGCTAAACCAATACCATTATAAAAATAATGTATTAGGTTTAGCTTGTAAATCGGTTGATAAACAATTACTATCCTTTGACAGAATTATATTAACACAAAACTAAAAGTTTAGAAAGCACTTTTTATACCTATTTACTAGTATTTTTAAATCTAAGTTAACAACATTTACATAAGAAAACAACAAAAGGCTTAATTTTATCAAAAGTCTATTTTGTAAATAACCTATAACAGACATATTAAAGTACTTATCTTTATTAATTTGATAGAAATATTAAAAGGCATAAAACCTTACATATTTGCATTTATGATATAAGTTTTATAAATATTTAGAATATGATTGATATTAACGTGTTAAAAGTAATGCTCCATAAAATAAGACTATTGCGAAAATAATTAAAATCAATACAGACAAAATTTTCTTTTTCATAAAATTCCCCTACTCTGCATATTTAAATGAATATGAATACTCCTCAGGATCGTATTCATTAGATAAAAAATTCTTTAATAGTTCTTCTGCATTTATTTTTGCGTTGTCTAAAAGCCCATTGGCAATACTATCTTGTTCTGCTTTTTCTTTTAGTGATTGCAAAGCTTTATTGTTTTCATCAAGGGTTACATTGGTAAATATACTTTCAGCTTCATGATACACTTTTAAGGAATCAAGATCAATTTCATTGCTAAGAATTTTAGGTTGTGGCATTATAAATGATATGGTTTTGTTGTTTTCATTGATATCGCAAGTAATATCACTAAAATCAAATCCAGCTTTTAGCTCTACATTATAGCTGTAGACATATTTAGTTTGAGTAAATGGAATTTTAATTCCATAAATATCTCGTGATTCATCGGTTACATTAACTTCTGAACAATAAGCAACTTGAGTAGCCAGTTCTCCAATATCTTCAAAACCTAATTTTGTTGTTTTAGATTCTGTATAAAATTCTTTACCGACTCCAAAAGCTAAACCAGCAACAGATAGTACGATAACTAGATACAAAATTGTTTTAGGTTTGATATATTTTTTAATAAAAAGCCAAATTCTATTTTCTTTCTTTTCTTTCATGATCTTCTCCTTTATTTGTCTTATTTTATCAGGCTGTTTTATTTTAACAACTACTTTTGCATTTTTTATTCTAAATTTTATTTTCTAGATAATTGTTATTTGACACTTGCTAAGATTCCTAAACCATTTAAATATATCGGTTTGATCTTGTCATTAAAAAATCTTATTTACTTTTCCAAATAACACAGGTCATTTTGATGATAAAAAGAAAAAGCTGGATAAGTAAACTGGTATCTCAACCTGTTGTAGCCTTATCCAGTCAATCATTTCTGCGGAATGATTTGTCTTTTAAGAAATTGTATAAAGAATAAATGTTAATATCAAGATTCACTTGACAGAATTCTTTATTCTTTTCCATCCACAAAATACGTTGCTTCCATATCCGCTGTGCTTAACGCAAACGCTAAAGGGAAATGTTCAAATGTATATCCAACATTACGAGCGGGATCCTCATTGGAAAATCCCATGTGATAACGAATAGCAAACGCCTCTTCCCGAGTGAGTTTCATAAAAGGTGAAATCATATAAACGCTTTTTTCTCCATGTCCATATGGCATTTCATCTTCAAACTCATAATATGGAACTTGCTGCCATTCCCCATTTACTTTTTTGTTGCGATAACTTGTCTTATAAACGTTGATCTTACATACATCATGCAACAAAGCAACCAAGGCAATTGTTTCATCATCGTAATCCATACCATACAGATCTTTTACACGATTTCTTGATAGATAATCCTTTAGACAATGATATACATTGATACTATGTTCAACCAAGCCTTCCGGATATGATCCATGAAAACGTGTGCTTGCAGGAGCTGTAAAGAAATCAGATTTATTCGAGCATAAATAATCTAAAAATTCCTTTGCCCCATCGCGTTTGATATACGTTTGATAAATTTCAATAAATTCTGTTTTTTTGCTCATAATTGTATCTCCACTTATCAGTATTATAACCTAAAATGAACATAATAAAAACCCAGGAACAGGCGATCTTCCCCTGTATGTACAGGTGGGTGACCTGTTCTATGCATTAGGATCCCCACTCGTAGCGGGTCTTCAACACAACAGAGAAACGTCCGGTCTCCCTTATCTCGCGTGTAGGAAAATGTATAAGCTCCTGGGCAATTTCATAATACCTGACTATAAATAATATTACAAGTCTTGACATTTTATAAGTTTTTGAAACACTGTATTTATAATGAAAAAAGCATGCCGTTTGGCATGCTAAATTATTATTTTTTGATTTCAATATGTAATTCTTCCAACTGAGCTGGATCTACAGGTGTAGGTGCTTTTGACATTGGACATTTCGCATTGGCATTTTTAGGGAATGCAATAACATCACGAATGGAATCGGATTCGCTTAAGATCATCGCAATACGATCTAGTCCGAATGCCAATCCACCATGAGGCGGAGTTCCATATTGGAAGGCATCAATAAAGAATCCAAACTTATTACGGATTTCTTCTTCGCTCATACCTAAAATTTCAAAGATTTTTTCCTGTAAATCATTATCATAGATACGAAGACTTCCGCCACCAAGTTCATAACCATTTAAAATAATGTCATATGCATTGGCTTTTACTTTGGCAATGTCTGTATCTAGTAATGGGATATCTTCTTCTTTTGGTTGTGTAAATGGATGGTGGCAGGCAACATAACGCTGTTGTTCTTCGCTCCATTCAAACATTGGAAAATCTGTCACCCATAAGAATGAGAATTCATCTTTTTTCTTTAAACCAAGTTTATAACCAATCTCATTACGTAAAGCCCCTAGTGCATTACATGTCTTAGTCCATTGATCACTTACGATAAATAAAACATCCTTATCTTTTAAAGATAAAGTATCGTAAAGAGCTTTTACTTCATCTTCGCTTAAGAACTTACGAGCTGAACCGGTTAACTCATTGTCCTGAGCCTTTAAGACAACCAATCCCTTTGCCCCGTTTTTCTTTGCCAATTCAGTATATTTATCAATTTCTTTTCGTGTTATTGAAGAGAAGTTATCAATCACGATCGTTTTGATTACGCCGCCATTGTCGATGCAGTCTTTAAACACTTTGAATTCGCTGTTTTTAAAGATTTCTGTAATGTCTTGAAGTTCATAGCCAAAACGATTGTCTGGTTTATCTGAACCATAACGATTCATAGCTTCTTCATAGCTTAGACGAAGGAAAGGTGCTTGAATATCAATTCCTTTAACTTCTTTCATTAATTTGACCATCATTTCTTCCATCATGGTTTGGATTTCTACTTCACTTAAGAAGCTTGTTTCAATATCAACCTGAGTAAAATCAGTTTGACGATCCGCTCTTAGATCTTCATCTCTAAAACAACGAGCAAATTGATAATATCTTTCAAAACCGGCAATCATTAATAACTGTTTATAAAGCTGAGGTGATTGAGGAAGTGCATAAAAAGATCCTGGATGAACACGACTTGGCACTAGATAGTCTCTAGCTCCTTCAGGTGTGCTTTTACCTAACATAGGCGTTTCAATTTCGATAAAATCATTATTATCTAAATACTCACGCATGCTGCGAGTGATTTTATGACGCATGATCAGTTTGTTTTGCATCACTGGACGACGAAGATCCAAGTAGCGATACTGAAGACGAGTGTCTTCTAAAGCATCTGTTTCATCCGCAATGATCAATGGTGTTGTTTTAGCTTTATTGATGATCTCAAACTTTTCAACTTTAACTTCAATTTCACCTGTTTTTAGATCTAGATTGGCATCTTTTCTTTGAAGTACGGTTCCAGATACAGATAATACATATTCATTGCGGACATCTTTTAATGCTTCACTCATACTTTCATCAAATACAAGCTGGCAGATTCCAGAGCGATCTCTAAGATCGATAAACACAAGTTGTCCAAAGTTTCTTTTTTTGGCAACCCATCCTACTAGCTCTACATGTTCATTTACATTTTCTAAACGTAAATCTCCATTATGATGTGTTCTATTCATAAATCGTTTCTCCTTTTAATGATCATGTTCTTCCATTAAGATATGATCCAATGTTTCTATCATATCTTTCATATCAACCGTTGTCTGTTCTTTTTTCTTAAGATCTTTGATCGTTACCTGGTTGTTTTCAACTTCTGTATTTCCAATCAAGATTGCAACTTTTGCCTTTGCTCGATCGACAGCTTTAAATTGAGCTTTAAAACTTCTTTGTAACATATCCATATCACTTCGATATCCATACGCTCTTAATTCGGTCACGATTTGTAACGCTTTGCTTCTAGCTTCCGAATCTAAACACATAACATAGGCATCTAAAGCCGGTTTGGTTTCTAAAGCTACACCTTCTGCTTCTAAAGCCAGTAAAATACGTTCAATTCCTAGAGCCCAGCCGATACCACTCATACCATCTGGTCCGCCAAAGTAAGAAATCAATCCATCATAGCGTCCACCAGCTAATACTGTTGACTGCGCTCCCATTTCTTTATTGATGGAAACGATCTCAAATACAGTGTGTGTGTAATAATCTAAACCACGAACCAAATTGTCATCAATTTCATATGGAATATTTAATTCATCTAAAAGAGATAATACAGTTTCAAAATATTCCTTAGATTCTTCATTTAAATAATCTTTCATTCTCGGTGCATTTTTCATGAATTCTTTATCATGATCAATCTTGCAGTCAAGAATACGTAAAGGATTTTGTTCATAACGACGCTTACAGTCTGAACAAAGATCATCTAAATGTGGTTTAAAATATTCTTTCAATGCAACTCTATAGCTTGCTCTACTTTCATCATCACCTAAGGTGTTGATCGTTACTTTGATATCGTTTAAACCTAAAGCTTTCAAAATAGAAAAAGCTAATGTAATACATTCAACATCTGTATAAGGGGATTTATTTCCTAGACATTCGACACCAAACTGATTAAAGATACGAAGTCTTCCCTTTTGTGGTCTTTCGTGACGATGCATCGGTCCCATATAATACAATTTGACAGGTAAATCCGGATTTGCATACATCTTATTTTCTACAAAGCTACGAATAACACCAGCTGTACCTTCTGGTCTAAGGGTCAGTGAAGTTGAACTGTTTTCAAGTTGGAATGTGTACATTTCTTTATTGACCATATCACTGGAGTCATTCTCTCTTTTGAATACATTTGTGTGTTCAAAAATTGGTGTTCGAATCTCATCATAGTTGTATAAGTAACAGAATTCACGAAAAATACGTTCTAGTTGCTGCCACTTATACGATTGATCACCATAAACATCTTGTGTTCCTCTTGGAATCTGATACGCCATACTTTGCCTCCTTTTTTAAATAAATAAAAAAACGTCCTATATAAGGACGTTTTGAACGCGGTACCACCTTATTTTATGCTTGTTAGCATACTCTCTAGTCTTAACGCGACGTACGATCGAATTTTTTGTTCGATTCCTCCAAAGTGTCCAGAAATAAATTTATATAGTACTTTCACCAGCCGTACATTCTCTACGATATGCGTTTATTTCAATTCTTCTTCAATGGATTTATGCATTTTCGACGTTGTGATATACGTTTTGAACATCGTCAACATCATCTAATAATGTTAATAAACGTTTGAATAATTCCAAATCTTCTCCTTCAAGAGTCACTGTTTCATTTGGAACCATCTTATCTTCTAATACTTCAAATTTTACATCTGGGATCAAGTTTTCAACCACTGTTTTCGCATCATCTAATTGTGTTGGTTCAACAGTAATTGTCATATATCCTTCTTCAATCTCAATATCATGTAAATCGATATCTGCTTCGATCATGGCATCCATCATCGCTTCTTCATCTTCATATTGAATAACGATAACGCCTAAGTGTTCATATCCAAAAGATACAGAACCTCCAACGCCAAGTTTAGAATGCGATTTGTTGAAGCAGGCACGAAGGTTTGCAATTGTACGATTTGCATTGTCAGTTAAACAGTCAATGATGATCGTTGAACCTGCACCTTGTCCGAATCCTTCATAACGAGCACTTGAATAGCTTTCATCAGCTGAACTTTTTGCTTTTTCAATAGCACGTTTAATAACGTCAGCCGGAACGTTATTTGCTTTTGCTCGTTCAATTGCTTTTTTTAATGTCTGGTTCATATCTGGATCTGGATCACCATTCTTTGCGGCAACCAAGATCTCTTTAGAATATCTTGAATAAACTTTTGCTTTTGCATTAGCAGTCTTAGCCATTGCAGCGGCACGCACTTCAAAGTGTCTTCCCATATAATTTCACCTTCCAAATTCCTACCTAGTATACATTAAGATTCACGAATTTTCAATCTCTGAATAACGTTCTATGATTTTTTGTACCAAAGGATGGCGAATAACATCGTTGGCATGTAAATCCGTGATGGCAATTCCATGAATTCCTTTTAGTATTTTTGTAGCCTGCATCAAACCACTGTCTTCTTTTCGAATCAAGTCAATCTGTGTCACGTCTCCATTGACCACAAGCTGTGTGTTTTTACCCATACGAGTTAAAAACATTTTCATTTGCGCTTTTGTCGTATTTTGTGCTTCATCTAAGATGACGATCGCATCATTTAATGTTCGTCCTCGCATAAAAGCTAAAGGAGCAATTTCAATTACCTGCTTCTCTAAATATTTCTCTACTGTTTCTTGTCCTAACATATCATACAAGGCATCATATAAAGGTCTTAAATATGGATCTACTTTCTCTTTCATATCACCTGGTAAAAAACCTAAAGATTCTCCAGCTTCTACGGCCGGACGAGTCAAAATGATCCTTTGTTTCTTTTCCTGACGCAAGCATTGAACAGCATATGCTACCGCAAGATATGTCTTACCTGTTCCGGCAACGCCTGTTGAAAAAACAATGTCGTTTTTACGCAGAGCATCGCAAAGAATAGCCTGTCCCAGTGTTTTAGGATAAATCAATTTTCCTGATCGGGTCTTTCCTATTGGTCGTAATTGATCCACATGAAAATCCTTTAATTTGTTCTCTTTTGCCAAAGTACAAAGATAACTTACATCCTGTGAATGAAGCTTTCGTTGCGTATCAATCAACTCAAAGCATTTTTGTATAACGAGAACAATAGATTCAGTGTTTTCATTTTCTTCTATCTTGATTTCATGAGAACGAATTAAAAGCTTTGTTTTAAAATGTTTCTCTATGATTTCTAAATTAGAATCTTCAAAACCTGTAAAGATCTGCACTTCATCCAAAGTGCGATCCAAGAGATCAAAAGAATAGTAATTCAAATAAGTTCCTCCTTATAAGAAAAAAATCTGCATGAAATGCAGATTCATTATTTTCCTCTACGAGCTTTACGTGCTGCTTCAGATTTCAATTTTCTACGTACACCTGGTTTAACGTAAAATTCTCTTTTGCGCGCCTCAGCAAGGGTGCCATTACGAGATACCTGACGTTTGAATCTTCTTAAAGCGTCATCCAATTGTTCGTTTTCTTTAACAACTACTTTTGGCATAAACAAACCTCCCTTCCCGAGTTAAGCAAGATGATTATATATCAAAATACTAAAAAATTCAAGACTTTTATGCTGCTTGATTCGTGTATTTTTCAATACATTCCTTAACCGCAACATTATCACCAATCCAAGGAGCCCTTCCATTCTCTCGATAGATAAAAGATTCGTCTCCTTTTCCTAATAGAAGGATCGCATCGCCTTCATTGGCATTTTCTACAGCTTGACGTATGGCTTCATAACGATCCTCAATAAAGATGTTTTGTGTGGATTTAATTCCCTCTTTGATTTGATCGGCAATTTCTTTTGGATCTTCATCACGAGGATCATCTTCAGTTAAGATGATCAAATCGCAATATTGATCTGCAATTTCACCAAATACTTTACGTTTGGCAATATCTCGTTTACCGGCCGAACCAAAGACCGCAATCAATTTTTTATCTTTACAGATTTGGCGTCCAAACTGCATGATCTTTTCCATACCATCAGGCGTATGTGCAAAATCAACGACAACATGATAAGGTTGTCCTAGATCTATTTGTTCTAGACGTCCATCAATTTGAGGAAGATGTTCGCACTGATCAATGATTTCCTGTAAATCCATTCCCGTTTCATGCAAAGCGGCAATGCTGGCAAGAAGATTATAAATATTATATGTCGCAACCAGATTGGTTTTAACTTTATAAGTCTTTCCTCCATAAACAAGATCAAAGCGAGAATAGTGTGAATCAATCACAACATTGATAGCACGATAATCACATTCACGATCAATTCCATAAGAAATAACTTTAGCTCTTGAAATACTTCTTAGATCTTCATATTTTTCATCATCAACATTTAAAATCGATACTCCATCTTGTTTTACAAGATTTTTAAACAAAAGACTTTTTGCCTCAAAATAGTTATCCAATGTTCCATGAAAATCTAGATGATCATAAGTAAAATTGGTAAAGATGGCGACATCAAATTTGATTGCATCAACACGATGCTGCGCAAGGCCATGAGAACTTACTTCCAAAGCACAGGCTTTCATCCCTTTTTGGACCATATCAGACATCGTTTTGTGCAGTACTAATGGATCTGGTGTTGTCAAATCAGGAGCTAATTTGACATTTCCATATTCGATGGAAATTGTTCCGATATATCCGCAAGGTTCAATCGTATTACGAATATTTCGGATGATGTTCGATATAGTACTTTTTCCATTTGTACCTGTTACACCATACATTAGCATTTTATCAGCCGGTTTTGAATAAAACAGGCGTGCACATTGGTTCATCGCGTCTATAACATCATCAACACGAATATAAACGGCACCACTTTTCATTTCTTCAAGTTTTTTGGAATGGACTATACATTTAGCTCCATTTTCTAAAGCCTGATTGATAAAATCATGTCCATCGTGTGTAATGCCTGGTAAACAAAAGTAGATATTTCCTGGTTTTACTTTTCTTGAATCCGAACATAAGCCGGTAATATTAACAGTTGGAGCATTTTTAAATAACTTGCTTAAGCGCATAATTAAGCCTTCTTTCTAACAATATATGTTCCATTCTCTATTGTATCCCATGAAGTCAAGATACGTCCAGATAGTATTGTATCACTTTCTATGCGAGCAGGGTGATATTGATTTGTATAGCCAAAATATGTATTCCCTTCATTGCGTTCGATCAATACCGTAATATTTGGATAACGCTCCATGTCTTTTTGGCGCAATTCTTTAGAAAGTTCTAATAATTTAGATGTTCTTTCCTTTTGAATCGTACCATGTACTTTCCCTTTCATACTGGCCGCTTTGGTTCCATCTCTTTTAGAGTATGGGAAAACATGCAGGAATGAAAACTCAATTTCTTTGAGATTTTGATAGGTTGTTTCAAATTCTTCATCACTTTCCATGACAAAGCCTGTAATAACATCGGTTGAAATTGAAATATCAGGAATTTGGCTTCGAATTTTAGAGATTCGATTTTTAAACTCTTCAATCGTATATGGTCGATTCATTCTTTGCAGTGTTTCGTCACATGCAGATTGAACCGGAATATGCAGATGATGACAAATTCTTGGTTCTTTTAAGATCAATTCAATTAGTTCATCACTGACTTCAGTGATTTCGATGCTGGAAATTCGAAAGTAAACATTTTGTGTATTTTCTAGTAACAACTTCAACAAGCAGGCAAGATCAATATCGTTATCTTTATAACGTCCAGTATGAATTCCTGTAAGCACGATTTCCTGATGACCTTTTTCTTCCAGTTCTTTTGCGATCTTAATCACTTCATCGCTTGAAAGAGAGCGTTCTCTTCCTCGTGCAAAAGGAATTGCACAATAGCTGCAGAATTGATTACAGCCATCCTGAACCTTTAAAAAGGCTCTTTCCATATTCTCAAAACAATGAATTGGCATGGCTTCAAAGTCAAAATATTGATCAATTGGTTTTACTTGATCCATCTTATGTTTTTCATGAATCAATTCATCAATCAAAGGTACAATCTTGTTTTTATCCTTTGCACCGATTATTAAATCGGCTTCTAAAGCCTTTCTTTGTTTTTCATCAATAAATTGTACATAACAACCAACTAGTACGATCAATGCATTTGAATTGTTTTTCTTCGCATGATGTATTTTCTGTCTAGATTTAGAAGCTGCTGTATTGGTGACCGTACAAGTATTTATGATACAGATATCACAAGGGTCATCTTTTCCAACTTCTATGTATCCAGCTTTTTTTAAACTTTCTGCATAGTATTGAGATTCATATGTATTTACTTTACAGCCAAGAGTTTCTATGTGAAATCGCATTAGTTCTCCTTTCCACAATGAGTTTGATATTCGATGCAGGATAAGATATAGCAGGCAGCTGTTTCGGCTCTTAAGATATTTTTCCCTAATGAACAAGATGAAAAATGATCATTTTTTAATTTTTCTATCTCTTTTTCATCGAATCCGCCTTCAGGGCCAATGCATATTGTAATCGATTCAGGATCTTTTTCTAAATAAGCTGCCAGATGCTTTGAAGGATCATCTTCTTTCTCATAGGCAACTAGATTGCATTCGCTTTGAAAGTCTTTAAGTGTTTCTATTTTTTGAATTGGTGTTAGTTCAACAAGATCATTTCGATTGCATTGTTTACAGCTGGCAAGAATGATGGAAGACCAACGTTCCAACTTCTTTTGTTGCTTCTTTTCATCCAGCTGAACAACTGAATATCTCGATTCAAAAGGGACGATCCTTGTAACTCCTAATTCACAGGCTTTTTGTAACATCCATTCGAATTTATCTTGTTTGATCAATGAACCACAAAGTGTGATATGCTGCGCTTTTTGTTCAACCGTCATTTTATCAAAGAGATAAATATAAGGCTTTTGTTGCACACGTGCTAAAAACACCTGCGATGTATTTGTTACAACACGAATCGTTTCTTTATCAGATGTTCGAAGAACATCAAAAAGATGATGAGCTTCCTTTTCATTCAACATGATTTTTTGATTTACATTTGCATCGGTTTCTATAAAGACTTGTTTCATTGTTTTCCTTCCTGAGCTGCAAGCTTTAACTGTTTAACTTCATATGGTTTCAAACGACGATATTCACCTGGCTTCAAATCATTTACTTCAATGGATCCAAAGCGTACACGATGCAGTTTTCGAACTTGATGACCAAGGGCTTCCATCATATTTTTGACCTGGTGATTCTTCCCTTCCATGATCGTCAATTCAAAGATCGTACGATCGCGGGTAACATCATTGGATATAACTTTAACTTTAGCTGGTTGAAAATCTCCAATATTGGTTTTTAGACCTTTTCTTAAAAGACGAATATCATCCTGAGTCAAGGTCCCTTGAAGATTTACCACATATGTTTTTGGTAAGTGATATCGAGGATGGATCATCTGGTTACAGAAATCTCCATCATTGGTCAATAATAAGACACCACTTGTATCATAGTCTAAACGCCCAACAGTATACACTCTTTGTGGAATATCTAAATAATCAAGAACGGTTCTGCGATCTCGATCATCGTTGCTGGAACAAATGCATTCCTTTGGTTTATTGATAACATAATATACTTTATCTTCAAACTCTAAGAGTTTGCCATCTACTTCGATTTCATCGTTTCCTGAGACTTTCGTACCTAAGGTCGTGCATAGTTCTCCATTTATATATACTTTTCCTTCCAGTATCAACTCTTCAGCTTTTCTTCTTGAACAAATACCGGAACGTGCTATAACTTTTTGTAATCTTTCCATATTCTACTCCTCGAATAATTCTTCATCATCACTTCGCTGTTTAGGAAGCTGTGGTAATTCTTTTAGTGTTTCTAATTGAAAGGCATCTAAAAATTCATCTGTAACAGTATACAACAATGGTTTTCCTACCACATCCAGGCGATCTTTGGCCTCGATTAAATTACGGGCTTGAAGTTTTTTTAACATCATTTCGCAATTAACACCGCGTATTTCTTCAATTTCTACACGTGTAATAGGTTGTTTGTAGGCAATAATGGCCAAAGTTTCAAGAGCAGCCTGTGATAAGGATACCTGCTTGAATTGTTCAAATAATCTTTGGGCATAAGGATAAATGCATTCTTTTGTCACAAATTTAAATCTAGAAGCATATTCAACAAGCTCAAAACCATGATGTATATCAGAATATTCTTCTTTTAACTTCTGTATATTTGATAGGATTGCTTCCTTATCATCGACTTGAAGGCTTTCCATGATTTGTTCAATGCTTAAACCTTCATCACCGCTTAAGAATATCAATCCTTCAATGATTGCCTTTTGATTATCCATTATTCAATCCCTCTTTTCACATAGATATGATCTTCTGAGTCAATCGTAAAATCTAACCATTTTTGATGGATCAAATCAAGAATGGATAAAAAAGTCACGATAACCATATGCAGTGAAGAACAATCATCACATAATGTTTCAAATGATATCGTATTATTTGAATCTTTTAATCTTTCTTTGATCTGTTCAAGTCTTTCTTCTACGGAAAGTTCTTTGATCGTTACCTTGGTCTCATATGGTTTCAATAAGATCATGCGTTGCAAAACACGATTCATCGCTTTTAATAATTCATATGGACTTTGGTTTTCCAATGTATCACTTTCAATGGGAATTGACCATTGTTCGACTAGAGGTGATACAGGTCTTGTAAAATGTTTTTGACGATTTTCGTAATCGATCCTTAACTTTTCACTGATTTCTTTATACTTCTGATATTCGACCAATCGAGCTACCAGTTTTGTTCTTTGGTCTTCTTCATATTCTTCTTCGACCTGAACTTCTTCTCTTGGTAAAAGTTTCTTTGATTTATATTCAATCAAACTTGCTAATTCGCTCAAATACTCACTGGCAATTTCTAGATGAAGATCTTTCATTTGATGAATGAACTCAATATATTGCGTTGTCAATACATTCATATCCAAATCAAAAAGATCCAGTTTATTTTCTTTGATTAAGTGCAGCATCAGATCCAATGGACCTTCAAACTGATCGATCGTAACTGTAAACTTCATAAAAATCACCTATAATAGTATATCAGATATAATCTAGCCGTTAAAGCGAAAATGATTGAATGTCGTGAATGGATTTTCACGTTTTTTACTACTGTTTTAAACCTTTCTATGTTACTATATATCCACATAAGGGGGTAAATATGAAAAGAGCTTTTGTCTATTTTCTTATCGCAATATTCTTATTATTGGTTGTACAGCCTAATATCCAAACAAGTGATGTAGACAAAAATAATCGTGTGCCTACCAATACAACCAATTCAATCACTACAAATGAAAATGCCGATATTCCTCAATCCGAATCAAAAGCTACGATTTGTATTGACCCTGCAAATGGAGGAACGGACACAGGTTATGTTGTTGATGAAAATACTAGTGAAAAAGATATCAACCTTACCATAAGTTTAAAGATTGGCGAAGCACTTCAACAGGCCGGTTACAATGTTGTCTATACTCGAACCGATGACAACTTTGAAACTTATTCCAGTGAAGATGACTCCGCAAAAGCAAGAATCAATCTGGCAATCGATCAAAACGCAGATTATTTTATCAGTGTTCAAATGAACAATGATGAAGATCGATTGACAAAGGGATATTCCCTATTTACACAATCAAAAGAAGATATGATCAACCTTGCACAAGCAATATCTGAGAAATTGAATAATTTAAGTTATTCAACATTTGGTGGACTGGATAGTGATCATTATGCCAACTTTCCTATCCTGCAAGATCGAGATCTTCCTTCAGTTTTATTAGAACTTGGTTATTTAACGAATGCAGATGATTTAACAAATCTTACAGATGAAAGTTTTCAAAATAAAATAGCCTATGCAATTGCCGAAGCTTTTGTTGAAACGATCAACTAAAGCTTCTTTTTTTATAAAAACCTTTCCTAATGAAGTGGAAATTGATATAATCATGAAAAGGAATGAAAAGAAATGAAAGAGAAAGAAAATATTATTTAT
>ERZ857882.2119-NODE-2119-length-21370-cov-5.985550_pt1 | contig 21370 bp, 12 predicted proteins | sample MGYA00519697_ERZ857882 | MGnify/ENA primary metagenome ERZ857882 (study PRJEB31778, sample SAMEA3449373) | human gut metagenome | biome: human gut; feature: human-associated habitat; material: faeces | place: United Kingdom | collected 2010/2012 ...
CAGAATGCTCTTCGCAAGGTTCCTGAACACTTTTTCGCTCGTCGCAAGGCTGGCAGCGCGTCCCTCGCCTTCCCACTCGCTGAGAATCGCCCTCTGCTGCGCGTCGTACTCCGCGCGCCGATCGCCCTGATCGTTCCCCGCCATCGTGTCGTAGAAGGAACCGCCGCCGTGTGATTTAGCGGAATACTTAGGCTTGTCGTTCCCTACCAACGCATCAAAAAAAGCACCGTCGTCGGGTGCTTTACTTATGCCTTCGTCTGTTCTTTCCGCAGCTTGGTCTTTTCCTTCGCTATGAGTTGATCCCAATCCATCTTGTACGGGCGAATTCCGTCTATATCGTTGAGCATCGCTCGCGTTCCGTCCGACAGCTCGTTCCAGTTCGGCAGCGTCTCCGAGTACGGACGCAAGCCGTCCTCTTCCGGTCTGCCAAACGAGCTTTGGTTCTTCACCAAATCCGACATCGTTGTTCCTCCATTCTGCATAGTTAAATATACCACTTTCGGCATATTTTGTAAAGGTGTCCGTGGGCTTGTTATGGATAGATAGCAGGTAGTCCAATGCAAGATAACGCCCTTCTTCCGCGAACCGCGAGGCGGCCCGCATAATAGATGTCGCTTCGGATACCTCATTGTAATACAAGTCTACGGTGTACCCCTCACTCTTCATTTTGTTCGCGAGGTCTACGATGCTACCGCCACCAATTTTAGGTATGATAATATTGTCCCCGCGGGCAACCGCTTTAGCGAACGCCATCTCCATGATGTAGGAGCTCTCCTCCTGCACATAGCCCGCGCCATAGTACTTGGTTCCCCACTGCGATTTGAACTTATCGCGAACGAGCGAGAGCACGTCCTGATCCAATCCCTTGAACGCATACTCGGTGTCGAGCTGCGTTTTATTCTGCTCACGCCAGTTTTTCCATCTGTCCACATCTGCCTTTGCGACAGACGCGGACAGTAGATACTGCCCGGCATTCGGGTCTCCGTTCTGCTGCGCCCTGTACCAGTCCTCCAGCGCGGTGTTGTTCGCTACAACCTCCTGCTCTGTTTTCGGTCGCGACACAGAATTCCATGTGTCCTTCTGTTCGTTTTCACTTGGAACGTAATTCCACGTTCCTTTCGGCTTGCTGCTCATCTCCTAGCCTCCGTTCGGCCTGATTTATTGCATATATACCTTCGTATTCTGAATCCGGCCTTTCGCTCTGCGGATAGTGCCGGGCAATTTCTGCTGTGCATTGTTTGTCTGCGGTGCATTGTTCACCATACCGGCGGCATTGTACTGAGCGATCAGCGCTTGCAGCTTCGCCGCTGCCGGATCGGGTTCTCCAGCGCCCGGATTCGGGTTGCCGCCTCTGCCGCTGCCCTGCTTTGTCTGCTGTTCTTTCAGCCACGTCGGGTATTCTAACCCAAAACACCCGCATGGGGCTTGATGGACGCAAACATCGCCGCAATCTCAATATCCTTGTGGTGGGCGGCAGCGGCGCTGGCAAGACTCGGTTTTATGCGAAACCCAACGTCATGCAGGCGAACACTTCCTTTGTGGTACTTGATCCAAAAGGTGAGATTTTAAGAGACACAGGCGAACTTCTGCAAGAAAAAGGCTATGACATTCGCGTACTTGACCTGATTCACACGGAAAAAAGCCATGGCTTCAATCCTTTTTCCTATCTCCGTGATGAAAAAGACGTGCTGAAGCTGGTGAACAACCTAATCCGCAATACCACCCCCAAAGGCGCATCGTCAAACGATCCCTTTTGGGAACGTGCGGAAACAGCGCTGCTGGAAGCCATGATCCTTTACTTGATGAGCGAAGCGCCGTCCTATGAGCAGAACTTCCCGATGGTAATGGAAATGCTGAACGCTGCGGAAGTCCGCGAGGAAGATGAAAGTTATGCGAGTATCCTGGACGAGCTGTTTGAACGGCTTGCCATGCGGGAGCCGGAACATCTTGCCGTGAAACAATACCATATTTTCAAAATGGCAGCCGGTAAGACCGCAAAATCTATTCTGATTTCCCTTGGCGTTCGGCTGGAAAAATTCAATATCCCGCAGGTTGCTTCTTTTATGTGCCATGACGAGCTGGATATCCGTTCTCTTGGCGAGAAGAAAACCGCGCTGTTTGCCATTATACCGGACAGCGACAGCAGCCTGAACTTCATCATCGGCATGATGTACTCGTGCATTTTTCAAGAATTGTATTTTATTGCCGACCATGTTCACGGAGGAAGACTGCCTATCCATGTGCATTGTGTGATGGACGAATTTGCCAACGTCGCCCTGCCAGATGAGTTTGACAAACTGCTTGCGACCATGAGAAGCCGCGAAATCTCCGTGTCCATCATTATCCAGAACATTGCGCAATTAAAGGCGCTGTTTGAAAAGCAATGGGAGAGCATCATCGGCAACTGTGACACTTTCCTCTATCTTGGCGGCAATGAAAGCAGTACGCACAAGCTCATCTCGGAATCCTATCTTGGCAAGGAGACGATAGATACCAATACCTACGGTAAAAGCACAGGCAGAAGCGGCAATTACTCTACCAACTATCAGATCAGCGGACGCGAGCTTTTAACGCAGGACGAGGTGAGAATGCTTGACAATCGCTATGCCCTGCTCTTTATCCGCGGCGAACGCCCCTTGCAGGACGAAAAGTACGACATCTTAAAACACCCCGATCTGAAACTCACCACGGACGGCGGCGCGCTTCCCTATGCTCATGGCAAAGCCCCCTATGCTTTTGACCCGACTGAGATCTTCCTTGCCGGCGATCCAGACGACTATGAGGTGCTGTCAGAAGAAGAAGTAAACCAATTATTTGAACAACAAAAACAGGAGGAAAAACAAAATGAAACTGTCTAAAAGAATGCGGCTGATGTTTGCCATCTTCACCGTGCTGGTGCTGTTCTCTGCTACGACAGTCACAGCCTATGCAACTGATGACCCGATACAAGTGGTCAACAACCTTTCTGAGTTTATCTTTGGTTTGATCCGCGCGATTGGCATTATCCTGCTGGCATTTGGCATCGTGCAAGTCGGATTGTCGCTCAAATCCCACGACCCCTCTCAGCGAGCGAACGGCTTCCTTACGCTGGCCGGGGGCGTGATCATCACCTTCGCAAAAGAAATCCTGAATCTGATTACGGGCTGATGTGTGCTTGCACAAGCATGTTATCTGGGATATACTACATCTACAGGAGATGAAGCATATGCTGAGCTTATCGACAATCCAGGAGGCAGTAAAGCGCATTGCGCCCCAATATCCTATTGAGCGCGTAATGCTGTTTGGCTCCTATGCAGACGGTAACGCGACTGCCGAGAGCGATGTGGATGTGTTGGTAGAGTTTGGAGCTCGTCCGATTACGCTTCTGCATTATTGTGGCTTTCGGGAGGAACTTGCCGAAGCATTGCGTTTGCCTGTGGATGTGGTAAAATATCCGCTTTCGGAGGAAATGCATTCCTATTTTGAAATCCATAAAATGGTGCCGCTATATGAGAGATAGTATTCTGACAAAGAAGCTGTTTGCGGAAATTACCGATATTCACCAGTTTACGGATGAGTTGTCGTATGAAGAGTACGCGGCGAACGTCATGGTGCAAAAAGCCGTCGTTATGTCGATCATCAACATCGGCGAGCTGAGCAAGGCGTATTCGGAGGAATTTTTGCAAGCACACGGAGATATTCCCTGGAAGCAGATTCAGGCAATGAGAAACATTGCTGCACATCAGTACGGGGCGGTGGACCAGGTTATCGTTTGGGACACGATTAAAACCAGCATTCCTGAACTGGAAGAAAAACTAAAATAACATGCGGTTGAATCCGAGAAGAACCCTTGCACTTGCGAGGGTTCTTTTTGTATACCGGAGGAGGTGACCTAATTTGAGCAGCGGGAACTGGATCATAGATAACATCGTCAATGCTCTCAATACATGGAACGAAAAACTGGCTGAAATATGGCTGTTGCTGACGCAATCACCCGAATCATTTAAGGGCGGCGGAATATGGAATGTGATTGTGAGTATCAACGGCGCTCTCAAAGCCGTCGGCTATGCCCTGTTGGTATTGTTTTTTGTCGTGGGAGTAGTCAAAACCTGTGGCAGCTTTAGCGAGATGAAAAAGCCGGAACACGCTTTGAAGCTGTTTATCCGCTTTGTGCTTGCAAAAGCGGTCGTGGGGTACGGGCTTGATCTGATGATGGCGCTGTTCCGTATTGTGCAGGGCGTTATCTCCACTGCAATGAACACCGCAGGCGTCGCGGCGCAGACAGCAGTAACCATGCCGCCGGAAATGGAAGAAGCGATAAAGGAGCTAACTTTTTGGGAATCTATTCCGGCCTGGGCGGTATCACTGATCGGTAGCCTCGTCATAATCGTCTTATCCTTTGTGATGATTATGAGCGTATATGGTCGCTTTTTTAAGCTCTATCGTGCGCCCGGAAGGGCTGCGGCGTAAACCAAAGCAGCTCGCGGGCAATTTGGGATTCTGCCAGTAGCGCGGCAGTAGGAAAAGGTATTCCGAAGGGAGGTGCAAATTACCCTATCACCAACCGATTTATCCGGCGGGGAAACCCAATGGGGAGTATAGCATATCGGTAACGTCGTAAGTTGGGAAACTATCGAACCACTACTGAACGGCAAGGTGAAACGTTGTGAATGAGGAATAAAGCTGGATTGCTTGAAGGGCAGTCCAAGGCGGCATACTTGAGCCGGCGGCGCAGGATAGTTGTATTCGCCGCATGCCGTGGCAATCGGTGACAGGTACACGCCGATTGCGAAATACCCACGACAGCCAACCGCAGTAAGCGGATAACGGACGAAAACCCATTCCGACATCACAACACGCTGTCCCAAACTGCCTAACCGGGGATTGCCTAACCCGGAACGCCCCTATAGGCTATGGCTTTCAGAGCCTGAAAATCCGGTATGGCAACGGAGCCGCCGTAGTAGTCCGAGCAAGGAAAAGCCTTGCACATGGCGAAGGGCGGCAGGATATCAACCAAACTATCAATGGAAAGGTGCGTGAGGCACTATGAGAAATCCAAAGAACGTTTTGGAAAGTCTGACATCAAAAGCAGCAAACAAAGATTACCACTATCAAAGGCTCTATCGAAACTTGTACAATCCTGCATTTTTTCTGCTGGCGTATGAGCGTATCCAAGCAAAACCCGGCAACATGACAGCCGGAAGCGATGGGAAAACAATCGATGGCATGAGTATGAAGCGAATTGAAGCCCTCATTCAAAAACTGAAGGATTTCAGTTATCAGCCAAAACCCGCCAGAAGAACGTATATCCCAAAAGCAAACGGCAAAACACGCCCTCTTGGTATTCCGTCCTTTGACGACAAGCTGGTGCAAGAGGTGGTGCGCATGATACTGGAAAGCATTTATGAACCCACCTTTCACGTTACTTCCCATGGATTCCGCCCAAAGCGGAGCTGTCATACGGCTCTGCAATATATCAAGCGGAACTACACGGGGGTCAAATGGTTTGTTGAGGGTGATATCAAAGGATGTTTTGACAACGTTGACCATCATGTGCTGGTACAGATACTGCGCAGGCGCATAGCGGATGAGCATTTTATCGGCCTGATTTGGAAATTCCTGAAAGCAGGATATATGGAAAATTGGGTGTACTACAACACCTATTCCGGCACCCCGCAAGGGTCGCTGATTAGCCCAATTCTAGCGAATATCTACCTCAATGAACTGGATGTGTTCATGGAGGAGTATTCCAAATCCTTTAACTGCGGTACAAAACGGAAAATCAACCCGGCCTACAAAAAGCCGTTGGATGTCCGGCGCGGAAAACAGGAATGGCTGAAACGCAATGAAGCAAAAATCAGCGAGGAAAAACGCCGGGAGGTCATAGCGCAGATACAGGAACTTAATAGCCAACTGCGCTCTATCCCTTACAGCGACCCCATGGATACGGAATACAGACGGGTTGTTTATGTCCGCTACGCCGACGACTTCCTAATTGGTGTGATTGGAAGCAAAGAGGACGCAAGACAGGTCAAATCCGATGTGGGAGCGTTCATCAAGGAACATCTTCACTTGGAGATGTCCCCGGAAAAAACGCTCATTACCCACGGAAGTGACTTCGCCCACTTCCTCGGATATCTGATTACAGTCAGCCGGGAACAAAACAGTACCCGGACAAAGACCGGTTTTACACGCCGAACCTATGTAGGAAAAGTCAAGCTGTATGTGCCCAAAGAGAAATGGCTGAACCGCCTTCTCTCCTATGGCGCGCTGAAAATCAGCTATGACAAAACCCATGGGAACAAAGAGGTATGGGAACCGGTACGGCGTCCGGGGTTGATACGTCTGGATGATATTGAGATTCTGAACCAGTACAATGCAGAAGTACGGGGCATGTACAACTATTATCGGCTGGCAAACAATGCAACGGTGTTGAACGCCTTCCTCTATGTGATGAAGTTCAGCATGTACAAGACCTTCGCCGGAAAATATCGGACGAGCATGCGGAAAATTATTCGCAAATACTGCCACAACGGGGATTTTACCGTATCGTATCCAACGAAAAACGGGACAAAATCCGTGGTGTTTTACAATCAGGGCATGCGTCATAACGACAAAGTCGTTGTAACGGAAAACCCGGACATCATTGGCAGGGCTAACGAGAACCGCCGCTATACCCGGCTGACAGACCGGCTGCAGGGCCATGTATGCGAGTTCTGCGGAGCTGAAACAGAGAATATTGAAATCCATCATGTCCGAAAACTGAAAGATTTAAGTGGTAAGGCAGAATGGGAACGCCAAATGATTGCGCGTAAACGCAAGACAATGGCGCTGTGCCACTCCTGCCATGTAAAGCTGCACAATGGAAAGTTAGACTGATATCTGGAAAGCCGGATACATCGAGAGATGTATGTCCGGTTTGGAGGGGAGCGTTTGGAAACCTACCGCAGTAATGCGGCAAGGCGCTGGGCGCTTACCCTACTGTATACGGCGATTGCCCCGATTCCCCTATCTGCTTTTGCAGGTGAACCGTCTGCGAACATCGGCAAAAGTTTCTTGAAAAGCTATGCTGCCGTATGTTTAGAGGGTGCAATTATCGTGCTGGCGTGTATTATCTTCAGCGTATTTGCAGCAAGCCCGCCTGTGGTCGCTGAAGATGCAACTCCTGTAACCATGGTATGGAGCTATATGGGTGAGCTCATATTCAATCTTCTGGTATTGACCGGAGCGGTCAAGATGGCAGACAGAGTCGTAAGAGAGATGTTCGGTCTGTAAATGCGGCAATCTGAATAGCGCCTTGACATAGCGTTAAAAATATGAAAAAATAAAGCAGGATTTATATTTTCTAATTTGGAGGATACTGTGGAGTACATCAGGAGAGAGCTTGAGCGAAAGTTCCTGCACATGAGCGGTTTTTTCAAGGCGGTCCTTGTTACGGGCGCGCGGCAGGTAGGAAAGACCACCATGCTGAAGCATTTGTGCGAGGGGCAGAATCGCACTTACGTGACGCTTGATAACATGATGGCGCGTACCTTGGCTCAAACCGATCCCGTTTTATTTTTTCAGACCTACAAACCGCCTATCCTCATTGATGAGGTGCAGTATGCGCCGGAACTCTTTGCACAGATCAAAATACTCTGCGATGAAAGCGAGGAGACTGGTCAATTTTGGCTTACTGGTTCGCAACAATACAAAGCGATGAAGAATGTGCAGGAAACGCTTGCGGGCAGGGTGGGTGTTCTAACCCTGTATGGCCTGTCGCAACGGGAAAAGGACGGGATTCTGCTGGAAGATTCCTTGGACTTTTCACTTCCCTGTTTGCAGGAAAGGCAGCGCCTTATTCAAAAGAACGATGTGCATACCGTTTTTGAGCATATCTGGTACGGAGGCATGCCGCAGCTCGTTCATGCAGACAGCGAACAGCGGCAGGAGTACTTTAATTCCTATATTGATACCTATCTCATGCGCGACATTACCGAAGCGGGCGGTATTACGGACTATACGCGTTTTAGAAAGCTGCTGTCGGCCTGCGCTGCACTTGCCGGAGAGCCAGTCAACTACAATACATTAGCAGAAGCTGCCGACGTGACCCCACCAACGGCAAAAGCATGGGTAGATGTGTTGGAAGGGCTTTGTATTGTCTACCGTTTACCGCCCTATTCCAACAACGCGCTCAAACGTCTCTCCAAAACACCAAAGCTATACTTTTGCGACACAGGGTTATGCGCTTTTCTTTCCCTGTGGCTGACAAAAGATACATTGATGAATGGAGCGGCAAGCGGACATTTTTATGAAAACTATGTCGTTATGGAGCTTGTCAAGAATTATGCTTATGCAAAGAACAAAGCGAACCTCTCCTATTTCCGCGATTCCAACAACAAGGAGATCGACGTGTTTGTGGAGGAAAATAGCTTGATCCATCCATTAGAGATTAAAAAATCCGCATCACCCGACCGGCGTGAGATCAAAAAATATGCCGTCTTGGATAAAGCGTCTATCGCACGCGGCAAAGGCGGCATCGTCTGTATGTGTGACGAACCGATTCCCATTGACGCTGAAAACTGTTTTATTCCCAGCAATCTGATATAGGACGGAAACAAAATAATCCATAAAAGAACGAGGCATCCGGGAGATCGGGTGCTTTTAATTTGGAGGCAGTTATGGAAATAAAAATCAACAAAGAAATACGCGGATATACCGAGAGCATGTTTTTTGGACTTAATCTACGCCAGTTTATGTTCTCGGTGTTGGCGGTTGGCGTAGCAGTCGCCATCTATTTCGGGCTGAGAAATTATCTTGGAACGGAAACCGTAAGCTGGCTTTGTATTTTGGGTGCGGCGCCCTTTGCTGCGCTGGGATTCCTCAAGTATAACGGTATGCCCGCAGAAAAGTTCATAACGGCGTTTATCCGTTCGGAATTTTTCATGCCCAAGAAACTCGTTTTCCGCTCAACAAATCTGTACTATGAGCTGACCAAAGATGCCATCAGAAAAAAAGAAAAGGAGGCAATGAAAGAGCATGATTAAGACATTGCACAATGTATTAAAACGCGATAGAGAAAGATTTACCATTCCGAAAACCGTGCAGGATATCATTCCCGTAAAAACCATCTGGAACGACGGCATTTTCAAGGTCGGAAATCTGTTTTCCAAAACCTTTCAATTCTCGGATATCAATTATGCCATGCTTTCGGCGGAAGATACCAAAGACCTTTTCCTAAAGTACAGTGACGTCATTAACTCCTTTGAATATGGAGCCACCTACAAACTGACGATAGCGCTTGAACGATACAATCAAAAGGCATTACAGGAATCGGTGCTCATGCCCATGCGCGAAGATGAATTAGACCGCCTTAGAAAAGAATCTAACGCCCGAATCACACATGACGCTATGAGCGCAGGTAATTTCCGCCATTTGCGGTATCTTACCGTCAGTACCCACAAAAAAGATATTAAGGAAGCACGTGCCTACTTTAACCGTATTACAAGCGAACTGTCTTCGATACTTACCCGTCTTGGCTCTCATTGTGAGGAATTGGAGACGCCGGAAAAACTGGCGCTTTTACACGGTTTCTTTCGTCCTGGCGAGAAAACAACCTTTTACTTTGACGCTGCGGATATGGCGAAAAAGGGGCATGATTTCAAGGACTATATCTGCCCCGACACGTTTGAATACGAAAAAGATCACTTCAAAATCGGCAAAAGGTACGGACGTGTCGTATATCTCAAAGATTACGCCAACTATATCAAGGACGACATGATTAAAGAAATCTGCGATATTGGCACAGACATCATGCTCTCCCTTGATATTATTCCCATTCCCATGGACGAAGCTGTCCGGGAAGTCGAAAACAGATTGCTTGGAGTGGAAACCAATATTGCCAACTGGCAAAGGCGGCAGAATCAAAACAATAACTTCTCTGCAACCATTCCCTTTGACATGGAGGTGCAGCGCACCGAAAGCCGTGATTTCCTAAATGATCTTACCAACCGAGATCAGCGCATGATGTCCGGTGTCTTGACCGTGGTCATCACCGCAGACAGCAAAGAGGAACTGGACAGTTATACCGAAACGCTGTTTACTATCGGCAGCGGAAGGCTCTGTCAGTTTGCCACGCTTAAATATCAACAGCTTGAGGGACTCAAGACTGTGCTGCCCTATGGCGTAAGGAAGATAGACGCGCTCCGCACGCTTACCACGGAAAGCGCAGCTGTATTTATTCCGTTTCGTGTGCAGGAAGTATTCCATAACGGCGGGGTTTACTATGGCAAAAACGCCATCAGCGGCAACATGATTATCGTCAATAAATCGGAACTGATGAACGGTTCTGCACTGCGCTTTGGCGTGCCGGGTTCCGGCAAGTCCTTTGGTGCGAAAGACGAAATGGAACAACTTGCGCTTAATACCGACGACGATATTCTTGTCTGCGATCCCGAGCGCGAGTACACCATGCTGGAGAAGTTTGGCGGTGAGATTATCCGCATTGCGGCAGGCAGTCCCGACCACATCAACGCAATGGATATGGTAGAGGGCTATTCCGACGTGGGAAGCCCCGTTGCGCAGAAATCCCAATTTGTCATGTCACTGTTGGAGCAGCTTGACCAGGAACACGAGCTTTCCTCGAAAGATAAAAGTATCATCGACCGCTGTACGGGCGACCTCTACAAGAACTATAAGCACGGCGGTCCGCTGCCTACGCTTCTTTCCCTTCGAGCACTCCTCCTTGCGCAGCCGGAGCAGGAGGCGCGCGATCTTGCCCTGTCCCTTGAGCTGTTTACGGAAGGCAGTCTTAACGCCTTTGCGTATCCAACCAACGTAAATACCAACAGCCGGATTGTCGTATATGATATTCTCGATCTCGGCGAGCAGCTGAAAACCATGGGACTGCTCGTCATTACCGACGCTATCTTAAACCGAGTGACGGAAAACTGGAAAAAGGGCAAGCGCACCCATGTTTACCTCGACGAGTTCCATGTGGTATATGAAAATCCATACAGCAGTATGTTCTTCACCTCTGCATGGCGGCGCTTCAGAAAGCGCAATGCTTTCCCCACGGGAATCACCCAAAACGTGGAATATCTGCTGGACAATGCCTCTGCCCGCTCACTGCTCTCTAACTCGGAGCTGATCGTCATGCACAACCAGGCTTCCAGCGACAGGGAACGGCTTGCTGAGCTGTTCAATATCTCTGAGGATCAGATGAAGTTTATCACAAATGCAGAAGCCGGGCACGGGCTGATGAAGATTGGGAAGGCGCTCATTCCCTTTGTTAACCGGTTTCCCAAAAATACAGAACTCTATCGATACATGACGACGAAGCCCGGAGAAACGGAGTTTTGGGGGTGATGGAATGTGAGGGATATCAAAACAAGAAACACCGACCGTAGTCCCCGCGTGATGAATAACGCCGCACGAGCGCCAAAAGAGCTTGCGCGGCGTTCCCTTATTTCCTCGAAAAAACAGGCAGAAGAAACGATAGTGAAATCTGATTATAGCGAATCTCCCACAGAATATGCGGAAAACCGGATTGGCGAGAAAACAAAAAGTGCAGCGGACAGAGTAAAGCAAAATACCGTGCAGGGCGGCAAACGCTTTGCAAGAAAAATGAATGATATGCGCCGCAAAAAGAAGCAGGCCATGAAAAGCACCCAAAACGTCACTAAAAATACCCAAAAAGCTGCAAAAGGGACTGCAAAAGCAACACAAAAAACCGCAAAAGCAGCAAGAACAAGCGTAAAAACGGCTCAGAGAACGGTAAAATCAGCAAGAGCAGGCGTAAAAACGGCACAGAAAACAGTGAAAACCGCGCAGCAGGCGGCAAAAGCAGCACAAAAAGGTATGCAGGCAGCGGCAAAAGCGGCGCAAATGGCGGCGAAGGCAGCGCAGGCGGCGGCAGCGGCAGCCAAAGCAGCCGTGAAAGTAACACTGGCCATTATCAAGGCGATGATTGCCGCGATTAAGGCTCTCATTGCTGCCATTGCAGCAGGCGGCTGGATAGCGGTTGTCATTTTGATTGTAGTCGTACTGGTCATTGCGCTGCTTTCCGTATTTGGTGTGTTTTCTGCCAACGAAGCCTCTGACGGCAGCAAACCCATGACAGAAACCATCGAAACCATTAACGCTGAATTTTACGATTCCGCACAGAAAAAAATTGATGAACTATCCGAAGGCGCGGAAACGGTAGAGGTGATCTATGAAGGCGATCTCGAAAGTTTGGACAGTCCTCTTCCAAATTGGTCGGACGTAATCGCCATATATGCAGCCAAAACGAGTCTTGATCCCGAAAATCCTGCTGACGTAACCGTTGTAGATGCAGAAAACCTGAACCGCTTGAAAGAAATCTTTTATGATATGAACAGGGTTACTTATCGCTCTGAAGAAGAAACTGAAACCGTTATCGTGACCGATGAAACGGGAGCGGCTGTTCTTGATGATAATGGCGACCCCGTCACACAGGAAGTTACGACGCGCTATATTTATGTGAACGTAATCAGCACTGACTATCTGGCCGCAGCGAATCAATATGGATTAACGGAAGATCAAAGCCAAATGCTGTCAGAACTGATGTTACCGGACTATTATCCTCTCTTTGCAGAACTGCTTGGAGATACCGTCGGCGACGGCGGCGAATATGGTTTTGGACTTAACATCAACCCCGACCTTCCTCCCAATACGCTCGGCGCACAAATTGTAGAAGCCGCGAAAAAGTATATCGGGCGCAGTTATTCCAGTTTGGATTGTTCCAAACTGGTACGCACCGCCTACAACGATTGCGGGCTGACTTCCATGAATGGCAAGTCCTCTGTCTACATGGCGAAAGCCTGTGAGGAAATGGGCGTGCTGTTCACCGATCCTGCACAGCTCCAGGCGGGTGACCTCATTTTCTTCTCCCGCTATGATCCTGGCAGAGGGCCCGGATACTGCGGTGATATTGGGCGCTGTGGCACGGGCAAGTGCAAACGCTGGATGCACATTCACCACGTTGCCATCTACATCAACGACGAATTCCTGATCGACAGCACTGGCGGGGAGAACAGCGTGCAGATCCGCAAGCATTGGGGCGTGGATACTGCAAAGTGGAAATGGTGCTGCTTTGGCAGACCGACCACTTAAATAACGAAAGGGGATTTTGTATGAAAAAGACAAGCAGAAAGGGGGCGGCAGTGATTGCCGCCCTTTCTGTTACTGTAATTATACTTGGCATTATCGCGTTTGTACCACAGGAGAGAGAGCACCCATTTGCTGAGATTCAGCCCCCAGCAGCACCGGGAATCGTGCATATTGAACTTATGAACACGCCTATAACCTCATCTGTGACTATCTCTGTGCCAGCACAAACGCCGGAAGCAATGCCAACGCCTGCGCCGACAGCAACGCCTGTTCCGGAAAAAGAGAACGAAGATTTTTTTACACTCGATATTCTGAACGATACCATCTCCGTCGCATACGGCGTGGAGGAAGCAACGCTTACAAGGATGCCGGGTTGGCTTCCCTCGTCCGCTCTCCCCGGCCAGGATGGCATGTGCGTGGTTTACGGCCACCGCAACCGGAACCATCTCAAAGCGCTGGAAAATGTGGAGCGCGGCGATGCGATCACGGTTGCGATGGATGGCGTCGCTTATGTCTATACTGTTTCGGACATTATGATCTATGACAGCACCGACGATTTCCGGCTCCCGGTTATAGCTGGCAAATCGCTTGTGGTGGCCACCTGCTATCCGTTTCATTATGCGGGGGGTGCGCCTGGGAGAATAGTGCTGATAGCAGAATGCACGTGATGGGTTTACTAAGTTTGTCGTGAAGAGCTTAGTTCTCAAGAAAAAACTGGATGGCATAAAATAAAATTACAATTTATGTACAAAATATTACATTTTAATGAATAAAGACAAAACATATACACAAAGTTCTCGACTTTGGTAGAAATCTTTGGTATGGTAACCTTGTTTTTCATACTCCGAGTTACGGCAAATCGATATAAAGAGAGAAAACAAATTCTGCTACGACGAACTTTCCAGACGATAAGAGAGACATTGATTTTCTGATTGTAAGTAAGCAAGACGGGCGAATATATCCGTGAGACGTGTTCAAAACCTTCAAATAGCTTCCTCACTGTTTTCCAAACTGGCTTGCATGATGAACGTGGGATAGGATTACCAACAATCATATAACAATTAACAAACAGGATCAGACGAACATAAGGGGGGATGTCTGTGATTGTCACACATCAAAATGCTTTTTTGGGATCAAGTCTTTCACAAGTTGTTTGGGGGATTACCGGCTGGCAAGGGAATGCTGTGTAAGCCACCTCTGTAAACGATCTTCACATGGATTTCAACTGCATATTGGAGGGGAATATGAAACGGTTACGGCGCATCCTGAGCGTTTTTCTGGTCGTATTGATGTTGTTTGCAGGTTATATGGTTACACCTGCTACTGCGCTTGCCAATGGAAACGAGGGCGGATCTCGTGCATTGTCAGGGGGGATTGTTCGGGCTGAGGGGGACATGCAACAGGAAGAAGATGTGGAGGCGCCTCTGCCTGTTGTGCCCGCAGAGGACGGAGAAGATTTGCTGCCGGCAACCGAATCGGCAGATAAAGAGCCTGAGCAGCCGACGGTGCAGGAGGAGCCTGTTGCAACGCCGGACGCAGAAGCCCCGGAAGAATCTTCAGATACGGAGCCGGTACAGGATGAGGCGCTGACGCTGGAACAGGGGGATTTGGCAGAAGAGCGGGTATCGGTTTTTGCGAGCATACGGCAGCCGCTGGAAGCCATCACGATGGAGGAGTTTGAAGAGCTGCTCGCCCTGCAGCCGGCGCTGACGGCGGAGGATATGGAGGCGTATCTCATCCGCACGGAGGATGAGGATGGCAGCGGCACAGTGGAGCTGTATCTTTCCCCGGTGCGCTACCAGACTGCGAGCGGCGCCTGGCGCATGATCGATCCGGAAATCTCGGTATCGACCGCAAACGGGAAGCAAACGCTTGCGAGCGCAGACGCGCCGGTGCGGATTGACTTTTTAACAAAAGTCAGTGAGGATCGGCTGGTGACGCTGTCGCGCGATGGATATGAGCTTTCGCTGGTACCGGTTCCTCAGACCGGCCTGTTGCGCATGGAAGCATATGACGTGCGCTATCTGACGGGGACGGCCACAGCAACCCGCGCCAGCGGCGACACGTCGGCCAGCCGCACGTCGTACGATGGGCTGCGCTATGAGGACGTCTTTGGAAACGGAATCGACCTGGTGCTGACGCCGACCGGTACCGGCTTGAAGGAGGACATCATATTCCCTTCTGTTCCCGGCCAAAACAGTTTCTCGTTCCTGCTGGACGCGGATGGATTGACGCCGGTACTGCGCGAGGACGGCAACGCCTATTTGCTGGATGGAGACACGTCTGAAATCGTCGCGGCGCTACCGTCGCCGGTGATGTACGACTCTTCCAATGTGGATTGCAACTTCTCCTATGAGATCGGCGTTACAATAGAGCAATTGCCGGACGGCAGGTATCTGTATACGCTGACGCCGGACCGGGACTGGTTGACCAGCAGCGACCGGGTGTACCCGGTCACGCTGGATCCGACGGTCACCTACAGTGGCGCAAGCTACATTGCCGACACGCACGTGACCGATCAGGCCAGCGGGAGGAAGAATTATCATACGGAAACCGGGCTGAAGATGGGCTGTATGTCCAACGGCGACCGGCTGCGCGTTTATTTTGACTTCACCAGCCTGATTACCGCCATCGGCACCAACAAGCAGATCACCGGCGCAACGCTGACCTGTTATGAAGAATATGTTGGCAACTCGGCTCCGTCGGTACGGTTGCATCAGGTGACCTCAAACTTTTCCATTTCCACCGTAACCTGGAATACGCAGCCGTCGTTTTCTTCCACGCATTTTTCCAGTACCGTGGTCAAAAACGTCGGTTCCTACAGCTGGGACATGACGGCAAAAGTGCAGGAATGGTACGGCAACAGCAGCGTCCTGCGCAAGATCGTCATGAAAATCCCCAACGAGAACGAAGCGCGCTACAAACGGTTTACCTCGACCGAAGGGACGACCACGGCCAACCGCCCCAAGCTGGTCGTCACCTACAATTCTGCGCCCAATGCACCGACAAAGCCGAGCATTTCCTGGGCAAAGAGCGGGACGAAGGCCAATGTCACCGTATCGTGGAGTGCGGTTTCTGGTGCAACCGGCTATGATGTACAGCTGTACCGTGCGGGCACCCTTGTGCAAACGGTCAGCAGAACCAGTACCAGCTATACGTTTTCGAACCAGAACGATAACACGACCTATTACGCCAAGGTGCGTGCCAAAAACAGCGTGGGCAACTCCAGCTATGCCCAGTCGAGCACGATTACGGTCAGCGATTTGACGCCGCCCGCAGCGCCAAGCAGCGTGACCGTGTCGCCAACGACGTGGACCAACGGCAATATCACCGTGACGCACACGGCGGCAAGCGATGCCTCGACGGTCACCTATCAGTATGCGCTGAGCACGTCTAACACCACGGCGCCGACATCCTTTTCCGACCTGCCGTCATCCAGCGCGCTCACGCATACGCTGACCCAACCGACCGTGGGTACGCGGTACGTGTGGGTCAGGGCCAAGGATGCGGCGGGCAATGTCGGACCGGCCAAGTGCTCTTCCACGCCATATAAGCGCGATACTACCGCTCCGACGATCACCGGCCCGACCGTCGCCGCCGATGCCGGCGGCATCGTGCAGGTGCGCGCGACGATCGCCACAAATGCGGCGGATTTTGCCGGATGGGAGCTCGCCTATCATCTGGGCACGGGGACGTCTACTGAAAAGACGACGATCGCCACCGGCACGGCAACCGTGACGGATGCCATTATCGCACGCTGGAATGTTACGGAACTTGCCAATGAACAGACCTATACGCTGACCCTGACTGCATGGGATCAGGCGGGGAACACGGCCAGCCAGACGGCTACCTGGATCAAGGCGGAAGGCAGCCGGGAGATAGACGCGGCACTGTCGCAGAGTGTGCAGGTTGATGGAGAAGCGAACGCATGGAGCGCGGCGTATGAAAAGGCCGATGCCGCCGATACGGCGACCTACGGCGGGGCCAAACTCGTGGTGGACAACGTGGTGCGGGATACGCAGACGGCGGACGATCCGGCGCTGACGTTCACACTGCCGCAGAGCTTTGCCGAGGGCTCCACACATTACCTCTACGTCGTGGCGTTTGACGAGGCGGGCAATCCGGCTTACAGCTATCCGACCTACGAAAAGCAGAGCCTGTTCTTGCCGGCGGACACGGAGGACGCGTTCACGCTGGACGGCGTGACGGTTACGGCAGGCGTGGCGTCGCTGACGGGCGAAAGCGGGACGCTCATCACCCCGGCGCTGGAGCTGAGCGGGACGCTTTCTTTCATCGACCTGATGGTCAATCAGCAGGTGCCGGCTGGCGCGACCGTTGGCTATGAGGTGTCCGTGGACAACGGCGCATGGCAGCCGATTACGCCGGTTTCCACGGACGGCGGCGTGACGGTAACCCAAACGAACCGGCTGTATCTGTATGGCGGCGACACCGGCAGCAGCCTGCGCATACGGGTTACCATGGATCGGGGGACCGCCACGGCGTCGCCCACGGTCGACCAGATCTATGCCGAGGCGCGGTATCTCTTTTATGGCAGCAGCGAGCTGATTCAGACGGCGTTTTCGACGGACGCACGCGGCTTTACGGCGCTGAACAACACGGAGATTCTCGCGGACGGCGGCCTGACGCTGTCCGATGCAGCCGAGACGGGCACGGTGCAAAGCACGCGGCGGCTGCTTGCCGGCGAGGCTGCGGCCACGCGGCTGATCGTGGACGCCAGCGTCCCGGACGGCGCGGCCATCACGTATGCGCTTTCCACAAACGGCGGCGCAACGTGGCAGGCCGTGCCCACGGTAGCCGCAGACGACCAGAGCACCTGGAACGGCGTTGCGCAGGGCGGCGAAGAAATCGTGCTTCGTGCCACGCTCACGGCGAATGCAGACGGCGAAAAGCCGGTGCTCAACAGCTGGTCACTGGAGGTGCGGGCGGCCATGCCGGGCGAAGCGCAGACGGTGGCGCTGATCGACCCGCCGGACAACCTTTCCGCCTTTGCGGGCGCGAACAACCTGACCGTGCTGCGCTGGGCGCCGTCCGAGACGGAAGGCGTGACCTACAGCGTTTACCGCAGCGAAACGCCCTATTTTACCCTTTCCGACAGCGCGCTGGTCGCCAGCGGACTGACCGACTGCAACTGGTCGGACTTTAACCTGAACTATGGCAAGACGTTCTACTATCTGGTCGCCGCCGTAAAGGACGGGCGCGTCAGCGAGCCGACCAACCAGGCGGTTGGCACGGTCGTCACGGAGGGCGAGCTGGAGAAGCAGCTGGGGCTGCAGGACTACTGGAGCTATGCCCAGTTTACAACGGACAGCGGCGCGGGGTATGTGAACGTCGCCAATGGCAACGTGGTGTACCAGACGAGCGATCTCGTGGTCGCCGACCCGTTCTTTGCCATGGCCATGCGCCGGACGTTTAACAGCCAGACCACGAGCAAGACGGCGCTGGGCGTCGGCTGGGATTTCTCGTTCAACACCGTGCTGATGCGCGAGTATGACGCCACGGGCGCGGAAGTGGGGCTGATCCTGAAGGATGGCGACGGTTCGCTGCACCGTTTTGCGTTGCAGGAAGACGGCACCTATGCCAGCGCGCCCGGCACGCGCATGGCGCTGGCCTATGTCGAGGGGACGGAGGACGCGCCGGCCGAATACACGATCACGCGCAAGGACAACGTCACGTACCATTTTGACGCGCAGACCATGCGCCTCAAATTGTTCACCAACCTGGCGGGCGCGGTGCTGACGCTCTCCTATGATGCGCGCGGCAACGTCGTGGAAGTGGCAAACAGCGTGGGCGACAAGCTGACGCTTGCCTACAAGGTGCAGCGCACGGGTGCGCAGACGCGCTCCGCCGGGACAGGCACCGTGAGCTACGAAGAGGTGCTCCCCAACGAGGCGGATTACCTGTATGTCAACGAACATATCGACATGCTCGAGTCGTTCACCTGGACGAGTACGGAGGGCGACCAGCCCAGCATCACGTTCACTTATGCGTACGACGCGCAGGACCGGCTCGTCTCGTCCTCCCACGCGCTTTCGGGCAACAGCGCGTATACCGAGACCTTCATCTATTCGGAGGCCGGCCTCTCCTCGATCAAGAACCCGGACAACCGGGTGTACACGCTGACGTATGACGACGCCGGCCGGTTGACCGGCCTGTCGTACCCGGGCGGGCAGGAGTCGGCCGGGTTTGTGTACGGCACGAACACCACCGAAGTCCAGACCAAAATTGGGACCGACGCGGCGTATACCGTCGCCACCTATACTTATACGCCGGCGACCGGGGTGGTCACGGGGTGCGAGGACGCGGACGGCCACGCCGTCAACTATACCTATACCGCCGACCTGCTGCTCTCCTCCGTCAGCTATACCAATCTGGTGGAGGGCGTGCTGAATGAAACGCCCGTCGTGCAGAGCTACACCTACGACGCCACGACGCGCGACCTGACGCGCGTGGCGGTCACGCAGGGGGAGACGCTCCTGGGCGAAACGCTGTATCAGAACTATCAGTACAACCAGCCGAAGACCGTGAAGGTCAAAAACGGCAGCGGGTATCAGACCACGACCTACACGTATAACGCCGCCGGGCAGGTGCTGACGGCGGTCGACCCGGCAGGCAAGACGACCACGAACGCCTACAACGACTATGGCTACCTGATCGCCACGACCGACCGCAACGGCGGGTATATGTCGTACGTCTATGACGCGAAAGGCCGTGTGATCACCATATCGAGCGCCAACGGCGCGGGGCAGACGCCGTTCTCCGTCGTGCGCTATACGTATGACGATTATGGTCGCACCGCCACGGCCGCGACCGACGGCATGGACGACGGCGTGACATATGAGTACGACTGGCGCGGCCTGCTCACGAAAAAGACGTATGGAAACGGCGCGTATGAGGCATATACCTATACCACGGCGGGCCTTACGCTGACGGCGCGCGACGTGGAGGGCGTGGTCACCACCTATACGTATGACGATATGGGCCGCGTGAGCACGGCGCGCGTGGGCGCGGGCAGCGGCGCGTTGACGACGGCCTATGCCTATCTGGGCGGCGACGGCAACGGCGTGCGCCGCGTGACGGTTACGGACCCGGAGGGGCGCGCGACGACCACATGGTACGATGAAAACGGCCGCGCCGTGCGGCAGTCGGGCGGCGGGGTGACGGTGGCCTACCGCTATGACTACATGGGCAACCAGACCGTGGTGGAGACGCTCGGGGGCACGGCGGGCAACCGCGTGGTGCGCGCCGAGTATGACGCGCTGGGCAACCGGACGCTGACGGCGGCCGTCGCCGCGGCGAACCGGACGAAGCTGGGCAGCCACGGCGAGCGGCTCAGCGGGTACGACGCGTCGGCGGATTTGACAACGTCGTCGGCGTATGATATGTTGGGGAACAACACCTCCGTTACCGATGGCCGCGGCACGACCACCATCTATACCTACGACGCGCTCTCCCGCCTGACCGGGGTGAGCCAGCCGCTGTCCACGGGCGTGACGGCTACGACGGCATATGCGTACGACCAGAGCGTGACGGGCGGCGTGGCAAACACGGTGACGAGCGCCAACGGCGTGACGACCACGTCGGTGTTCGACCAGAGCGGGCGCAAGCTGCGGGACGTGGTGACCGACCCGGACGACGCGACGGAGAGCGTGACCACGTCGTATGCGTACGACGCGCACGGGCAGGTGACGTCCGTCACGCGGGAGGACGGCAGCGTCGTGCGGTATGCGTACGACGCGGTGGGCAACGTCGTGAGCGAGCGGTACTTTGCCTCCGCCACGGCAGAGACGCCGGAGATTGCGATCACCTATGCGTATACCGACAGCGGCGGGCGGCTTATGAGCGCCGTACAGGTGACCGGCAGCGGGGAGACGCAGCAGAGCGTGACCACGGCGTATTCGTACGACGAGTACGGGCGGGTGACGCAGCAGCGGCAGGAGACGGAGGCGGAGGCCGGTGCGCTGACGGTGAACTACCGGTACAACGGCGCGGGTCAGGTGACGTCGGTCTCGTATGCCAAGGAGAGCGCGCAGGGTGCGGTGGACCCGGGGAACACGGAGCTGCACATCCTGTGGTATACGTATGACGAAGACGGGCGCCTGTCGGCCATCTATCTGGACGAGGGCACGGCAAGCACGACGGCCCCAACAAACAACAAGAAGCTGATACGCTCGTATGCGTACAATGCGTACGGGGAGATCGAGAAGCTCACGGACAACACGTCGTTCCTGACGGGCGGCACCTTGACAACCGAACTGGCATA
>ERZ857882.2125-NODE-2125-length-21333-cov-5.123273_pt1 | contig 21333 bp, 20 predicted proteins | sample MGYA00519697_ERZ857882 | MGnify/ENA primary metagenome ERZ857882 (study PRJEB31778, sample SAMEA3449373) | human gut metagenome | biome: human gut; feature: human-associated habitat; material: faeces | place: United Kingdom | collected 2010/2012 ...
TGGGGAAGTCCACGATCCAGCAGAACTCGTACCGCTCCTTGTCCATGTGGCCCTCACAGGCGGCACCGAAGGTCTTGATCATCACGCCCACGGACTTGGTGGCGGCTTCTCCGGCGGCTACCACCACCAAGGTGCCCGGCTTCAGGTTCAGGGTCTTAGAAAGCTCCTCCCGCACGGGTGTCACGAACTTGCCGATGCCTCCGGCCAGCTCGCCGCTCTCATCCACCTTGAACCAGTAGCCCTTGCTGCCGGACTGCACCTGACAATCGGTGAGCAGCTTCTCGATCTGCTTGCGGGTGAGGGTGCAATCGGTGATGTCCACCATCTTCACGGTCTGGCCGCGCAGGGCCTCAAACTCGCTGTTTTCAAAGAGCTCCGTAACATTTTTGCTTGTGAGATCAATGCGCAGGTCGGGCTTGTCGGAGCCGTAGGTTTCCATAGCCTCCAAATAGGGGATGCGCCGGAAGGGGGCGGAGGAGGCCACGCTGTAGGTGCCGAACTTGGCAAAAATCGGGGGCAGTACATCCTCCAGCACGGCGAAGATATCGTCCTGGGTGGCGAAGGCCATCTCCATATCCAGCTGATAGAACTCGCCGGGGCTGCGGTCGCCGCGGGCATCCTCGTCGCGGAAGCAGGGGGCGATCTGGAAATAGCGGTCGAAGCCGGAGGTCATCAGCAGCTGCTTGAACTGCTGGGGGGCCTGGGGCAGCGCGTAGAACTTGCCGGGGTGCTTGCGGGCGGGCACCAGATAGTCCCGGGCGCCCTCGGGGGAGGAGGCGGTCAGGATCGGGGTGGTGATCTCCAGAAAGCCGTGGTCGGTCATGGCGGCGCGGAGGGCGGCCACCACCTGGCAGCGCAGGATGATGTTCTGCTTGACCGCCGGGTTACGCAGGTCCAGATAGCGGTACTTCAGCCGCTGGGTCTCGTCGGCCTCGCGGCTGCGGTTGATCTCGAAGGGGAGGGAGTTGTAGCGGCAGCGGCCGAGCAGCACGATCTTCTCGGGCACGACCTCAATGTCGCCGGTGGGCTGGTTGGGGTTTTTGCTCGCGCGCTCGCGCACGGTGCCCTCAACGGAGATGGTGCTCTCTTTGTTGTAGCCCTTGATCTGTGCGAGCAGCTCGCTCGTCTCAATGACGATCTGCGTCGTGCCGTAGAAGTCGCGCAGAACAACGAAGGCAAGGCTGCCGCCGACTTCGCGCACGTTCTCCATCCAGCCGACGAGCTTGACGTGCTCGCCGGCATGCTGCGCGCGAAGCTCGCCGCAGTTGTGTGTACGGGATTGCATCATGGTAAAATCCACTCCTGTTTGTATATTATAAATTGAAAATTACTAACTGTATTGAAAATCGCCTGATTTTGTGCTCAGGTGGTGAAGGGCTTGGTCTTGGGGTTGACAATATCGCGCCAGTCGAGATCGCCGCGCTGGAGGCCCATGATGAGCATTTCGGCGGTGGCGAGGTTGGTGGCGAAGGGAATGTTGTTCTGGTCGCAGAGCTTGGTGATATAGGTGAGGTTGTCGTTATACTGCGGGCTGTTCGGGTCGCAGAAATAGAGCACCATGTCGATCTCATTGTAGGCGATGCGCGCGCCGATCTGCTCCGCGCCGCCATGGATCCGCGCCATAAAAAGGTGGATCGGGAGACCGCTCGCCTCGCTGACCATCTTACCGGTCACGCTGGTGGCGCAGAGGGTGTGACGGGACAGAACGCCGGCATAGGCCGTGCAGAACTGAACCATCAGTTCTTTCTTGTTGTCGTGTGCCATGAGGGCGATGTTCATATGGGGTCACAATCCTTTCTGATGTGAGATTTTTCTATTTCAGCAGCCGCTCATCGGTTGACAAGGGCAAGCAGGCTTTTTAGGGGTGTGCGTTGTTTTCCGGAAAAGTCGTGTTTGCCTTTGCGAACCGGTGTTACAGCCGCATCAGGCGCACGCGCTCGCCGCAGAGGCGGCGGGCGATGTTTTCGCAGGCGCAGAGTGCGCCGGAGTGATACTTGAGGCGCTGGGAAAGCCCGCGCCCCAAAATGGCGGGGACGTTCTCGTCCTCCGGAATGACGCCGAGCAGCGGCAGTCCTGCCGCGTCGATGGCGTCGTCGATGGTGGTGTGCAGGGATTGCAGGAGCCGCCGCCGCACGCGGTTGACAACGAGGTGCAGCTGCCCTGTCGGGAAGCGGTGCAGCTCCATCACGGTGCGCTGCGCGTCGCGCAGGCTCGAGGGATCGTTCGTGGTGACGACCACGGCGCGGTCGGCGCAGCAGGTGGCGAGCGCGAAGGCTTCGCCGATGCCGGCGGCGGCGTCGATGAGGCAGAAGTCGAAATGGCGGCGGATCTCGTCGATAAGCCGCTGCATCTCGCGCTTGCTCGGCAGGCGCACGCCGAAGCTGACGGGCGCAGTGAGCAGATACAGGTTCGGGTAGAGCGGATGGCGCACGACGGCCTGAGCGAGTGTCGTGCGTCCGGCGATCACGTCGGTGAAGTCCATGAGCGCGCGGTCCGAGACCCCGAGGTAGAGGTCGAGATTGCGCAGGCCGATGTCGCAGTCGAGCAGCAGCGTCTTTTTGCCGAGCTGCGCGAGCGCCATGCCGGTGAGCGTGGTGAATGAAGTTTTTCCCGTGCCGCCCTTGCCGGACACGACGGCGATGACCTGAGACAAGGCTCGTACCTCCTTTTTTGCAAATTTGATGCGTTATAGCGGGGCTTTTTTGATCTTGGCGAAGGCGCGCGGATAGGCGCGCGGAGTGGAGGAGACCTTTTCAATGAGCACAAGGCGGTGGACGACTTCGCACGTGGGGATCTTGTAATCCTCGATCTTGACGATGCGGCCGCCGAGGGCTTTGATGGCGCTTTTCGCCGCCGTGATCTCATCCTCGGTGTCGATGCTCTTCATGGCGATGAACTGTCCGCCGACCTTGACGAGCGGCAGGCACAGCTCTGACAAAACGGAGAGCTGCGCCACGGCACGCGAGGTGGCGATGTCGAACTGCTCGCGCTGCTGCGCGGTGAATTCCTCTGCCCGCGCGTGGACGCAGGAAACGCGCGTCAGATGCAGCGTATCGCAGACCTCACTGAGCCAGGTGACGCGCTTTCCGAGCGAGTCGAGCAGCGTGAGGTCAAAGTCGTCCTCCAGAATCCGCAGCGGCATGCCTGGAAAGCCCGCGCCGGTGCCGACGTCGACGACTTTCTTGCCCTTGAGGTCGACAAATTGCAGCAGCGCCGCACTGTCGAGCAGGTGGAGCTGCGCGACGGCATCGGGCTCTGTGATGGCGGTGAGGTTCATCACCTCGTTTTTTTCGAGCAGCAGGGAGGAGAAGCGCTCGAGCGTTTCCACACGGCTTGTGTCCAGCCCCAGCTCAGAAAGTCCCTGCAAGAGAACCTCGTTCATTTGCTCTGCTCCTTCAAAAGGTCGCGGATCTCGGTGAGCAGGAGCTCTTCCTTCGTTGGCTCGGGCTCTTTTTCCGGCTCTGGCTCGGCGGGCCCCGTGAGTTTCTCGTGCATTCTGTTGATGGACTTGACCATGCAGAACACGACGAAAGCGATGATGATAAAGTCGAGAATGACGGCGATGAGGCTGCCGTAGTTGACGGCGACCTCGGGCGTGACGACCTCCGCGCCCTCCATGACGGCTTCCTTGAGCACCCACTTCCACGCGGAGAAGTCGACGCCGCCGGTCAGCATGGAGATGAGCGGCATGATGATATCGCCCACGAGCGAGGTCGTGATCTTGCCGAACGCGCCGCCAATGACAACGCCGACGGCCATATCGAGCACGTTGCCGCGCATGGCAAAGGCTTTGAATTCTTCAAAAAACTTCTTCATTCAGAAGGCTCCTTTGGCGGAATTTGAGGGAGAATCCGACAACTGATCGTATAAAATAATAAAAATATTACTATAAGGGATTACTTTTTCGGCGTTAGCACGGTCTTGCCGCCCATGTAGGGCTGGAGGACCTTGGGGATCAGCACGCTGCCGTCGGCCTGGAGATTGTTCTCGAGGAAGGCGATGAGCATGCGCGGGGGCGCGACGACGGTGTTGTTGAGCGTGTGGGGCAGGTACATCTTGCCGTCCTCGCCCTTGACGCGGATCTTGAGGCGGCGGGCCTGCGCGTCGCCGAGGTTGGAGCAGGAGCAGACCTCGAAGTACTTCTTCTGGCGCGGGGACCAGGCCTCGATGTCGCAGGACTTGACCTTGAGGTCGGCGAGGTCGCCGGAGCAGCACTCCAGCTGACGCACGGGAATATCCAGCGAGCGGAACAGCTCAACGCTCCACTTCCACATCTTGTTGTACCAGTCCTTGCTGTCCTCGGGCTTGCAGACGACGATCATCTCCTGCTTTTCAAACTGGTGGATGCGATAAACGCCGCGCTCCTCAATGCCGTGGGAGCCCTTCTCCTTGCGGAAGCACGGGGAGTAGGAGGTGAGCGTCTGGGGAAGGCTGCTTTCGGGCAGGATCTCGCCGATGAAGCGGCCGACCATCGAATGCTCGCTCGTGCCGATGAGGTAGAGGTCTTCGCCCTCGATCTTGTACATCATGGCGTCCATGTCGTTCTGGCTCATCACGCCCTCGACCACGTTGCCGTGGATCATGAACGGCGGAATGCAGAAGGTGAAGCCCTTGTCGATCATAAAGTCGCGCGCGTAGGCGAGCACGGCCTCGTGCAGGCGCGCAATGTCGCCGAGCAGGTAGTAGAAGCCCGCGCCGGAGACGCGGCCCGCCGCGTCCATATCAACGCCGTCGAAGCTCTCCATGATCTGCGTGTGGTAGGGAATCTCAAAATCGGGCACCTTCGGCTCGCCGAAGCGCTCGACCTCAACGTTGCAGCTGTCGTCCGGGCCGATGGGGACGCTCGGATCGATGATGTTCGGGATCAGCAGCATGATCTTGTGGATCTTCTGCTCATACTCCTCTTCGAGCTTTTCAAGCTCGGCCAGGCGGTCGGCATTCGCCTTGACGGTTGCCTTGATCTTCTCGGCTTCCTCAAGCTTGCTCGGATCCTTCTTCGCCTGACCCATCAGCATGCCGATCTGCTTGGAAAGGGCGTTGCGGCTGGCGCGCAGCTCGCTCGCCTCGGTGATGGCGGCGCGGTTCGCAGCGTCGAGCGCGATGACCTCGTCGACGAGGGGGAGCTTTTCGTCCTGGAACTTCTTCTTGATGTTTTCCTTGACCAGTTCGGGGTTTTCCCGCAGGAATTTCATATCCAACATAGCAATTTACCTCGTTATTGTAGTAAAGTGGCCGGCACATGATTCGTGCCGCGGTTTTCAGTTGATGCCGTTCGGGAAAAGCTCTGCCACCAGCGCATGGTAGCGCGCGGCGGGGGAGGGGGCATCGTCGCCGGTGATGGCGGTGCGCAGCGGCTGCTCGGGAAGAGATTCGGCTGCGCCTTCCTTCTCAAAGGCGCGGATATTGTCGCGCGCGGCGTCATAGTCCTTGGCGGAATAGTTGTTTTCGATCTCGATGAGCCAATCGAGCGCGCGCAGCTGCTCGGACTTATGCTCGACAGTCTCGCTGAGGGAATCCTTGTCCTCTTCCGCCTCAGCAAGCTGTGCTTCCAGCTCCTTGACGCGCGCTTCGAGCGTGTCGTTTTCTTCGAGCGTACTTTGCAGGGCGCTGTTGCCGCTCTTGATCTCGTCGCGGATCGCCTGACTGCTGCGCTGATTCATTAAAAATGTCCATAAAATCAGCAGAAATGCCACGCAGAAGAGAATGGCGACGTAGGTGTAGACCTTTTTCATGCGCTCGCGCTCAGTGGTGGGCTTTTCCTCCTTGGGCGCGCTTGCCTTGTTCGGGTCCTTGGGGGCTTCGTGAACAAAATCGGTCATTCTTTTTCGCTTCCGTCCTTTCTGCGTTTGATGGCGGCGAGCGCTTCGAGCAGGTCGTTCAGATCGTCGATCCCGTAGTAGTCCAGCTCAATGCGTCCCTTTTTCCTGCCGGAAACGATGCGGCAGGTGCGGCCGATCTTATCGCTCAGCTCCTGCGCGGCCAACCGGCCGTAGCTCTCGGCGATGCGCTCGTCGTTTGAGAGTTTGCGCTCCTCCTTGGGGTTTGCAAGGCGCTTGGCGAGCGCTTCTGTCTGGCGAACGCTCAGCCCCTGCGCGGCGACCGCTTTGGCCGCTTCCAGCTGCAAGTCCGCCTTGAGCGGCAGCAGCGCGCGGGCGTGGCCGCCGGAAAGAACGCCATTTTGCAGCATTTCGCGCACCTCGGGGCAGAGCCCCAGCAATCTCAGGCTGTTTGCCACGGCGGAGCGGGACTTGCCCACGCGCTCGGCGGCTTCCTCCTGCGTGAGCTGATAGTTGTCCATCAGCGTTTTGTAGCCCTCGGCTTCTTCGATGGGGTCGAGATCCTCACGCTGCAAGTTCTCAATGAGCGAGAGCTCGGTCATCTTGCGATCGTCCGCCTCGATGACGATGGCGGGCACTTCGCTGAGACCGGCGATGCGCGCGGCGCGCCAGCGGCGCTCGCCGGCGATGATCTGATAATAGCCGGAAGAAAGGCGGCGAACCGTCAGCGGCTGAATGATGCCGTGCTCTCGGATGGAATCGGCGAGATCCTGCAAAGCGTCTTCGTCGAAGTGGTGGCGCGGCTGGTTGGCGTAGGGCTCGATCTGCGAGATGGGGAGGTAGAGGCTGTCCGATGTGTCGGTGCGCAGGGCGACATCGCCGAGCAGCGCACCCAGACCCTTGCCGAGCCCGCGGTTTGCGTTTGCCATAGGGGAACATCTCCTTTCTGCGGGGGTGAAAGGGCGAATATGCCCTTATATTTTATGTATTACTTGTTCTGCTTCAAAAACTCGTTGGCGAGGTCGCTGTACGCTTCCGCGCCGCGGGAGGTGCGGTCGTAGTAGTTGATGGGCTTGCCGTGGCTCGGCGCTTCGGAAAGACGCACGTTGCGCGGGATGACGGTCGAATACACCTTGCCGGGGAAGTAGCGCTTGACCTCTTCGGCCACTTGCAGGGCAAGATTGGTGCGCCCGTCGAACATCGTCAGCAGCACGCCTTCCAGATCGAGGCCGGGGTTGAGGCTGCGGCGCACCATGCGGACGGTGTGCATCAGATCGGAAAGCCCTTCGAGCGCAAAATATTCGCCCTGCACGGGAACGATCAGGGAATTGGCCGCGCAGAGCGCGTTGACCGTCAGCAGCTCAAGCGAGGGCGGGCAGTCGATGAGAATATAGTCATAATTGGGGGAGAGAACGTCGAGCGCCTGCTTGAGCAGGAATTCGCGGTTTTCGCGGTCGATCATCTCGATGCCCGCGCCTGCCAGCGCCTTGGAGGAGGGCAGCACGTCGCCGTAGCGCGTGTGCGTGACGCAGGCTGTCACGTCCGCGCCGTTGATGAGCACATCGTACACGCTGCGCGCGGTCGTCTTGTCCACGCCCATGCCGGAGGTGGAGTTGGCCTGCGGGTCAAAGTCGCACAGCAGAACGCGATTTCCCTTTTCCTTGAGGGAAGAGGTCAGGTTGACACAGGTCGTCGTCTTGCCGACGCCACCCTTTTGATTGACGATTGCAACGATTTTAGCCAAAAAAAACACCCACCTTAGTCGTAACTGCATTGATCCGTTTACATTCCTGTTCAGTATAACACAAAATGCTCTGATTTCAACAGAAAAGCTCAAATTTTGCGAATTTGTTTCACGTGAAACATGACAAGGTGCAGACCTTTACGTCTTGATTTTGCTGCCATCTGGGTGCTGCCGAGCAGGCGTGCGGAGGAATGAAAGGACGTCATGGTAAAGGCTTCCACCTTTACCATGACGCTCAAATCAGTGTTTCACGTGAAACAAACCTCAGTCCTGCGGTTCTGTCAGCAGCATCGCGCCGTAGGGTTCAAGGGTCAGGCGGAGCATACCGTCGCCGCAGAAGAATGCCTGATGCGACAGTGCGTCCTCGGCAAGCGCGGCGTCCCAGGGAAGGGTGAGGGTGACGACTTCCTCGCCCGCGTTGACCACCGTGAGGCAGTGGTCGTGCGCTGCGCGGCGGGAAAAGGCCAGCACGCGCCCCTGCGCGGCATGGTAGACGATCGTGCCGCTTTGCAGCGCCTCGTGCGCGCGGCGCAGCGCGCCGAGCTGCCGGAAGCAGAGCAGGAGTTCCTCGTCTTCGTGTCCCCAGGGGTAAGTGCCGCGGTTGAAGGGATCTTCAAAGCCCTGCATGCCTGCCTCGTCGCCGTAGTAGAGCATCGGCGAGCCGGGGAAGGTATAGAGGATCAGCGAGGCGAGCTTCAAAAGCGCTTTGCCGTGCGCAAGCTCTTCCTCGTTCAGGCGGAGGACCGCGCGCTCATCGCGCGTCTGCGGCGCGGGCGCGCTCAGCCCGAGGATCGTCAGAAGTCTTGGCGTATCATGGGTCGAGAGGAAGTTCATCGCGCCGTAAAACGCGGGCGCGGGGTAGTTTTCGCGCAGCTGCTCCATGCTGTCGCGGAAGTATTCCGCGCCGCCGCCGAGCAGAAAGGCCATCAGCGCCGTGCGGAAGGGGTAATTCATCAAGCCGTTGGTCTCGCGGCCCAAAAGGTATCGGCGGCGCTGGGAATAGGCGATCTTCGTCGTGCCGTCCTCCCAGACCTCGCCGAGAAGATAGCTGTCGGGGCATACTTCGTTCATCGCCGCGCGGATCTTTTCAATAAACACATCGGGCAGCTCGTCGGCAACATCGAGCCGCCAGCCGGACGCGCCCGCGCGCAGCCAGCGCTTGATGATGGAATTTTCCCCTTCGATGATGTAGTCAACGTAGCTTTTCTCCAGCTCGTTGACCGCGGGCAGGTTCTTGATGCCCCACCAAGCGTCGTACTCATCGGGGAAGGGGTGGAAGTTGTACCAGCGGTAATAGGGCGACTGCTCGCCCTGCGCCGCGCCAAGGTCGTCGTAAAAGCCGTCGGCATTAAAGTAGACGCTCTTTCGCCCTGTGTGGTTGAAAACGCCGTCGAGCATCACGTAGATGCCGCGCTTTTTTGCCTCCGCGCAGAGCGTGTGGAAATCCTCTTCGTCGCCGAGCAGCGGGTCGATGCGCTCATAGCAGGCGGTGTCATAGCGGTGGTTGGTGGACGCTTCGAAGATGGGGCAGAGGTAGAGCGTCGTCACGCCGAGGGACGCGAGGTAGTCGAGCTTTTCCGTGATGCCCTGCAAGTCGCCGCCGAAAAAGTCGCTGCACGTGATCTCGCCCTGCGCGTTCGGGCGGTATTCCGGCAGCTCGTCCCAGCGCTCATGCAGCGTGCGCGGGCCGACAAGACCCGCAACGTCCCGCTTTTTTGCGCGGCAGAAGCGGTCGGGGAAGATCTGATAGGTGAGGCCGCGGCCGAACCACTCCGGCGTCTTGTGCGTATCGTCGTAGACCGTGAGCTGCCAGGGCTCGACCGCGTCCCACGCGCAGAGGCCAGCTTTCCCGCAGCAGCTCGTGCCGCCGTCCGCCCACGAGAGGCGGAAGTGATACCAGATGAGCTCTGCGTCATCGGGGGCGGTGAAGACGCAGCGGTAGACCGTGCCGCCGTCCTCAAAGACGGGCGCGAGCTCCAAGGTTGTCCACCGGTCGGCAAACTCGCCGTGGGCGAGCAGCTCGCAGCGCGTAATCGCCGCGCCGCGCTCGGGACGAAAGCAGAAGGTGACGGCGGCGCCGCAGGGCACCGCGCCGAAGGGGGATTTGCAGCGCAGATCGCGCGGATCAAACCAAGAAGTTGACATAACATTCCTTCCTGCCGCTTTGCGGCGGCTATAACTAAAAGGAGAGCGCGCCAAAATGGCGCGCTCAACCCAAGAGTGCGTTTTCGCCCGTGACCGCAGAGGAGGCGGACGCATTGGAGAAATAGGCGTTCAGCACCTGCACGGCGGTGGAGGCCAGCGCCGCGCCCGTGCCGCCCTTTTCAATGACGATCGCCACCGCGATCTGCGGATCATCGTAGGGGGCGAAGCAGACGAATGCGCCGTTGTTGTTCTTCGCGTCGCCGGTCTGGATCGTGCCGGTCTTGGCGGCGGCGTCGACGATACAGTCCTTGAAGTAGGACGAGACCGCGCCGTCGGCGGCAAGATCGTGCATGCCGGCGAGCACGGCGGAGAGATTTTCGCTGCTCATCGAGACCGTTTCGACCGGCGCGGCGTCGTAAACGTATTCGAGCGTACCGGAGCCGCTGGAGCGGACGTTTTTCAAAAGATGCGTCGCGTAGCGCTCGCCCCCGCCGCAGAGCGTTGCAATGTAGTTTGCAAGCTGGAGGGGAGAGTATTCCTGGTTCGCCTGACCGAACGCCGCCCACGGGGCAAGGTTTTCGCCCTCGTTCTGCGAGGGGAGGCGGCCGGCAGTGTCGCCGATCTCAATGCCGGTCGGCGCGCCGAGACCGAAGTCTGCGTAGTACTTGCGCAGAGTATCCATGCCCATGCGGTAGCCCATTTCGGCGAAGTAGTAGTTGCAGGAGTTCATGATCGCGTCGCGCACGTTGAGCGCGCCGTGTCCGCTGCGCTTCCAGCAGTAGGTGTAGCTCGCCGAGTAGCCGGGATAGACCCACTTGCCGGAGTCGTAGATCTTTTCGCGCACGGTGGTCACGCCGGATTCGAGCGCGGCAATGCCGGTGAGGGGCTTGAGGGTGGAGCCGGGGGCGTATTTGCCCTGTGTGGCGCGGTTCCACATCGGACGCATCGAATCATTGGAAAGCTCGGAGATATTCTCGCGGAAGGTCGAGAGGGAATAGGTCGGGTACGACGCAAGCGCCAGCACATCGCCCGTGCCGACCTGCACGACGGCAACCGCCGCGCCGCGCTCGACACCGTCCGCCTTCGTCATCGAAGAGACGGTGCTTTTGAGCGATTCTTCTACCTGCGCCTGAAAGTCGATGTCGATGGTCAGGGCCACGGTGGAACCGGGCTTCGGCTCCTCGGAGTAGAGCTCGCCTGTGATCTTGCCGGAGTCGTTGAACGTGACAAGGCGCTTGCCGTTGCTGCCGTGCAGATAGTCTTCAAACGCGCTCTCCACGCCCGAAATGCCGACGATAGTGGCAAGCGTGTAGCCGGGCTTATCCTTGTAGTCGTCCCAGTCCTGAATGCTGCCGGTGTAGCCAAGCACATGGGCGGCATAGTCGGTCTCGTAAACGCGCACGGACGAGGTGTCCACCTGCACGCCCAGATAGTTGCCGTCCTTGATGAGAGAGATGAGCGGAATGTCCACGTCGCTTGCGAATTCAAAGACCGTCGAGCCGTTCATTTTGGCAGCGGCGAGGGAGTAGCGCAGGCCGATGAGCGTGCGCACCGTGGCGGCGGGGAGGGTCTCATCAATATCGTATTCGCTGCGCAGCTTGAGGAACAGCGCCGAGCCGGTGAGCGTGGTGGGCAGGCCGTCCTCATCGACGGCGCTCTCGCTGATCCACTTGAGCGAGACAAGGTATTTGGAGAGCGTCTTGGCGCTGCCGTTTGCGGTGTCGTAGACATAGGGGGAGCTTTGGGAGAGCGGCAGCGTGTCCTTGATCTCGACGCCCTGCGCGTTCATCAGCGCGATGAGGCGCAGCAGCGCGTCGTTCAGCTCGTCGTCCGGGACGAGAGAAGAGTCAAAATCCAGCGTGTAGACCGCGCGGTTCGACACAAGCACCTTGCCGTTGCGGTCGGTGATGACGCCGCGCGTACCCTTGACCGTTTCGACCTTGGCGTTTGCGCGCACGGACTGGGCAAGGTAATCGTCGCCGTTGACGATCTGCGCGTCGAACAGCGTGACGACGAACACGAGTGCGCAGAGGAACATCACCGCACCGAGCGCAACGAGGCGGCGGGTAAAGCGTTTGGGATCCATGGCGGCCTCCTTTCTGCGAAGGCGATGGGGAAATTAGGAAAAATCAGTCGGGGAAAGTGCGGCGCACGGCGCGCAGCGCCGGATACACCGGCGCAAGCAGCAGGCATGAGAGCAGCGTTTCGCGCGCAAAGAGCGAGAGCATCGGCACGATGGCGTCGCTCCCGCCGCGCGGCAGCAGCGCGGCAGCCTGCAAGAGATCAACGATCAGAAACGTCAGCACGCACGAGAGCAGCGCGCGGGGAAAGCCCTGCTGCAAGAGATTGCTGACGAGCGTGGAGATGAGCAGCGCGGCGATCGTGAATGCAACGGTGTACAGACAGGGAAACGGCGCGGGCAGCACAAGGTCACACAGCGCGCCGAACACGATGCCCGCGATCACCGACGGCTGCGGCAGCTCAAACGAGGCGATGACCGCGAGAACGACGGGCGGCAGGAAGGGAAGGACGCCGAAAAACGTCATCGAGCCGAGAAACAGCCGCCGCAGGAAGAACAGCGCCGCCGCGGCGAGCGCGTAAAACGTCCATTTGAGTATGGCGGTTTGAGAGAGATTCATGGATACCCTCCTCAGTCGACGATAGCGAAGTCCGTGATGACAAACACCTCGGTGAGGGTGTTGAAGTCCATCATGGGGGCAAGAACGGCATAGCGGGCAAGGCCGTCGTCGCCCGTTTTGAGCGACTCGACCGCGCCGATGACAAGCCCGCTCGGATAGTATCCGCCGAGACCCGAGGTAACGATCTGGTCGCCGATGAGCACCTCATCGTCCGAGGTGAGGTAGGAGAGCTTCAGCCTGCCCTGACCCATGAGGGCAAAGTCCCCCTCCGCCACGGCGACTTCGCCGGTGCGGAAGATGCGCGCGCCAAGCTCGGTATCCGTGTCAATGACGGTCAGAACGGTCGACCAGTTGTAGCCAACCTCGGAGATGATGCCGACAAGATAACCCTCGGCGCTCACCACGCAGTCGCCCGCGGCGATGCCCTGATCGGTGCCGTGGTTCAGCGTCAGCGAAGAAGTCCAGCTGCTCTCGCTGTGGGCAAGCACGGCCGTGGAGACGAACTGGAAGTCGCGCCGCTGCTCCTGCAGCTTCAAAAGCTCGCGCAGGAGCTTGTTTTCCTCGCTGTCGGCCTGCGCCTGACGCTGCTGGGCGCGCAGCTCCGCGACCTCCTTTTTGAGCGCCGCGTTTTCCTCCTTGAGCGAGGTGACGTCCTCATAATACTGCCGCTTGTCGGCCACCCAGCCGCTCACGGCGGTGGTGGCGGCGCGGAACGGCGAGGTCAGCACGCCTGCGATATTCTCCAGCACCGACGAGGTCGAGGAAAAATACGTCAGCAGGCTCAAAAGCACGGCGACCGCCGCGGCGGCAGCCAGAATGCGCAATCCGTGGCGGCGGAAAAATTCTTTCAAGGCTTACCCTCCTTTCGCAGTGGGGCAGGGGAGAGGCTCAGAGCAGCTTCACGCCGAAGCGCGCGAGCACGAGTCCGAGCTGCTTCACGGGGAGTCCCATGACGTTGAAAAAGTCGCCGTCGATGCGCTCGACAAAGAGCGCGCCGCGGCTCTGCACGCCGTAGGCGCCGGCTTTGTCCATCGGCTCTCCGGTTTTGATGTAGGCGCGGATCTCGTCATCGGTCATCGGGCGGAAAAAGACGCGCGTGGATACGGCGAAGCGCTCTTCCTGCGCGCCGCGGCGAACGCTCACGCCCGTGCAGACCGTGTGAGCGCGGCCGGAAAGCGCGCGCAGCATACGCAGCGCGTCCTCCTCATCGCGCGGTTTGCCAAGACGGTCATTGCCCAAAAAGACCATTGTGTCCGCCGTGATGATGAGATCGTCGGGAGAGCAGAGGGCGGCGGCTGCGTCGCATTTTTTCTTTGCAATGTAGCGCACCGTGTCCTCGGGAGAAAGACCTTCCGGATAGCTCTCGTCAATGTCGAGCGAGAGGGTCTTAAAGTCCTCCACGCCGATGCGGGCGAGCAGCTCCTGACGGCGCGGGGATTGAGATGCCAAAACGATTGCCATGATATTGCCTCACTATTTGATAATAAAAAGTATAATCAAGATAAAAAATTACAATTCGGATTTATTCTGCGCCGCGGTAGAAGAGACCGCGCGTGATATTTTCCGGCGCATCGACGGCCTCGCCCTGATAGGCGCGCAGCATGCGCACGCAGTCCTCGGGCGATTCCGTCGTGAAGCGCAGGCAGGCATAGCGCAGGCCAAGGCTCTGCCAGTCGCGCGCCTTGTCCGCGAGGTAGAGAATTTTCCCGTTCTCGATCTCGCTGCGGCAGCCCCACGCGCGCAGCACGGGGAAGTGCTCGCCGCGGCGGTCGGTCAGCTCCGGCGCACTTGCGCACGCGCCGTCCGCCGGGACGGACGCAGGGCGTTCCTGAAAGTATCGACAGCCGGACTCGTTTGCATTCAGGCAGTTCTCCGTGACCATGAGGGGGAGCCTGCCGTAGATGATGGCCTCGCAGGGCAGGCACTTGCTGAGGTCGCGCAGCTGTGCGTCGCGCAGCTCGAAGGAAGCGCAGGCACTCGAAAGCCCCTCCTTTTTCCAGAAAGCAAGCGCGGCGGAGTTATAGACGTTCAGCGCCCAGTCGCCGTGGAGCGTGATATCGAGTCCGCGCACGAGCGAAAGGTGGCCGAGGTTGGCGATCGACACACCCGTGACGCCCTTTTTGACGCCGTCTTCGAGCAGCGCGCGCAACATAGGCTCGTCCTGTGTGCGGTAGATGCGCGGCAGGACAGCGAAAAATTCCGTTCTGCCGAGATACGGCGAAAGGTCAAGCTGCGGCAGCAGCTCGACAGGCACATACACCCGCGCGGGGGAGAGAGCGATGAGCTCCTCGCTTAGCTGCTCGGCCTTGTGGATGGAGACGGTCAAAAGCGGCTTGTCCGCGCTGTTTTTGACCGCCGTTGGCGGGACAAAGCCGAACGCGCGGCGCTCGGGCGCGGCGGTGCGCAGCGCTTCCATCTGCGAGAGCGCCTCGCGGCGCAGCGCGTTGAGCGCGCCCGCGCTGACGGCGAGGCCGTCGTCCAGCGTGACCGCGCAAAAATCGACCGTAAACGCCGTGCCGCCGGTTTTTTTGAGGCGAGCTTCCACCTCTTCCGCCGTGAGCGCGCGGTTTCGCGCCGCCTCGGGCACATTTCCGGTGACGGTGAGCGTGTGGCCGTCCGCGTCCTCGGCGCGGAGGCGCATCGGCTCTCCCGCGCGGATGGTGCAGTCGAACGTGAGCGGCACGAGCCGCAGGTCTTCCTTTTCATAGCGGGCGCGCAGCTCCCCAAACCAGTCCTCCGGCCATCTTGCGTTTTCCGGCCGCGTGCCGAACATCTCGCGCCCGCGCGCGCCGAGGTAATACCCCTCGGTGAAGCCGTCGCGCGAGAAGGCGAGGGCGAGCTTTTTCTGCTCGTCCTTCGTCGGTGCGCGATGCTCGCGCAGAAGGCGCGCGTAGATCTCCGTCACGGCGGCGACATATTCCGGGCGCTTCATGCGCCCTTCGATCTTGAGACAGGCAACGCCCATGTCCATCATCGCCGGCACAAAGGGGGCAAGGCACGCGTCCTTCAAGCTCAGCGGATGGGCGTTTGCCTTGCCGGAAAAGCCGTAGGGAAGCCGGCAGGGCTGGGCGCAGGCGCCGCGGTTGCCGCTGCGCCGTCCGATGACGGCGGACATCTCGCACTGGCCGCTGTAACACATGCACAGCGCGCCGTGGACAAAGGTTTCGATCTCGATGGGGCTATTCGCGCAGATTTCGCTGATCTCCCCGCGCGAAAGCTCGCGCGCGAGCACCGCGCGCGTCATGCCGAGCCTTGCCGACTCTTCAACGCCCGAGAGCGTGTGCAGGCTCATCTGCGTGGAGGCGTGCAGCGGCACGTCGGGAATGATTTTTTGCAGCGTCGCCAGAACGCCCCAATCCTGCACCAGGATCGCGTCCACGCCGCACTCCGAGGCAACGCGCGCCGCGTCGGCAAGCAGGGGCAGCTCGCGGTCGGTGACGAGCGTATTGAGCGTCAGATAGACCTTCACGCCCCGCAAATGGCAATAAGAGACCGCCGTGCGGAATTCCTCGTCGGAGAAGTTCCTCGCGCTGCGGCGCGCGTTGAACGCGCCGAAACCCATATAAACTGCGTCCGCGCCGCTCTGCACGGCGGCGACGAGCGCTTCCCGCCCGCCTGCGGGCGCCAACAGTTCAGTCGTCAAGGCTTACTTTTTCTGCTGCTGGAGCTTGAAGATCTCGCGCTTGAGCTCGCTGACCTCGTTTTTGGCCTGGCTCGCCTCGTCGAGATACTGCTTGAGCTGGCGGCGCAGCGCGTCGCCAGCCTCGCGCTCCTTGAAAAGCTCGTCGGTGATGTTCACGGCGGTCAGCACGGCGGCGTCCGTGCGGCCGACCTTGGCAGAGTTGAGCAGCTCGCTCATCTTGTCGTTGACGTAGGAGCCGACCTTCTGCATGTAAGAGGGGGCTTCCTCAGCGACAAAGGTGTATTCCTCGTCGCAAATAGAGACGGTAATGCGGTTTTCCATGATTGTGTGCTCCTTTCTTCTTCGGCGTTGCACAAAAAAGGGCAATTTCCACCCATATAATCCCCAATAGTATAACACGAGAGTGAAAATGTGAAAAGGGGGAAGCAAAAAATTTCATGTTTACGAACGGGAAAATTTCATGTAGAATGTTAGAATCGAATCGAGGCGAAAGGAGGCGGGGCGCATGGCAGGCTATGTGCTGCATCTGAACACGGAAGAAAACATCACGCTTTCTCCGGCGACGGTCAAGCGGTTGATCGCACTTGGAAACGGCGACGCGGCGCTTTTGTACCTCGCCATCCTGCACGCGCGCGGTGCAGCCGACGCGGAAAAGCTCGCGCGCGAGCTCAAGTGGGACGAAAACCGCCTGCGCGCGGCGGAACAGGCGCTCTACGAGATAAAACTCGTCGGCGCGCCGGAGAAAAAAGAGGAAGCGCCGCTTCCGCCGCAGCTCAACGAACCGCCCGAGTACACGCGCGAGGACATCGCGCGAAAGCTGGAGGGCGACGGGCGCTTCGCCTGCCTTCTGCGCGAGGTGGAGCACAAGCTCGGCCCGCTCTCGACCCCGTCGGTCAAGAAGCTCCTTGGGCTTTACGAAAATCTCGGCCTGCCGGCGGACGTGGTCTACACGCTGGTGAACTACTGCATCGGCAAAAAGGAGCAGCAGTTCGGCGAGGGAAGACTTCCCAACATGCGCGAGATCGAAAAGGAAGGATACGTCTGGGCGCGCAAGGAGCTCTTTTCCATCGAAAAGGCCAGCGAGTACATGAAGCGCGAGCAGGCGCTGCGCGGGAAATATCCCGAGTACATGGCGGCGCTGCGTATGCAGGGCCGCGCGAGCGCGCCGAGCGAGGAAAAGTATCTCTCCGCGTGGGCGGAGATGGGCTTCCCGGCGGAGACCGTGGCCGAGGCCTACGACCGTACGATCCTGCACTGCCACGAGTTCCGCTGGCCGTACTGCAACGGCATTTTGAAGCGCTGGCACGAAAAGGGCCTGCACACGCTCGCCGAGGTTCGTGCCGAGAACGCCAAGGAAACGCAGAAACCCAGAAAGGCCGCCGCCGACGGCGGCAACGCCTGGATGAAGGAATACCTGAACCAGTAACGAAAGCGGGGGAAGAACGATGTCTTATGACGGGCGGCTGATGCGTCAGGCGCTGGCGCGCTTTGACGAGGACAAGCAGCGCCGCGCGGAAAACTTCCGCGCACGCGAGCGCGCGGTCTACACAAAATGCCCGCGCATCGAGGAGATCGACCGCGAGCTGTCGCACACGATGGCGAAGATCATCGCCTCGGGGCTGCGCCGCGGCACAGACCCGCGCCCGGCGATCGAGGCGCTGCGGGAGGAAAACCTCAATTTGCAGCAGGAAAAGCGTCTCCTTCTGACGCAGATGGGGCTGCCGAATGATTATCTGGAGGAAAAGCCCAAGTGCCCGCGCTGCAACGACACGGGCTTTCTCGGCAGCGAGGTCTGCGCGTGTCTGCGCGGCTATTACGCCAGAGAGCAGAACAAGGAGCTTTCGGGGCTTTTGGATCTCGGCTCACAGTGCTTTGAAAATTTTAACTTCGATTACTATTCTCCGCTGCCGGATGCGGAGCTTGGCGTATCGCCGCGCACGAACATGGAGCGCGTGTATGATATCTGCCAGGACTATGCGCACGAATTTTCGCCCAAGAGCGGCAGCCTTCTGCTCACCGGCGGCACGGGGCTGGGGAAAACCTTTCTCTCTGCGTCCATCGCGCGCGTCGTGAGCGCGAGCGGACACAGCGTCGTGTACGACACGGCGGGGCATATCTTCTCCCGCTTTGAAGCTCAGAAGTTTGGCCGCGACGACGGGGAGGCCGACAGCGCCGTGAGCCGTGCGCTCGGCTGCGACCTGCTGATCCTCGACGATCTCGGCACCGAGCTGATGACGAGCTTTGTCCACAGCGCGATGTATCAGATCGTCAACACCCGCCTCATCACGGGGAAAAAGACCGTCATCTCCACAAACCTGAGCCCCGACGAGCTCGGGCGGCGCTACGGCGCGCCGGTGCTCTCGCGTTTGCAGGGCGAATATCAGATCCTCCTCTTTTTCGGCGAGGATATCCGCCGGCAGAAGAGAAAATAACAGAAGAAAACCAAAGGCGGAAGAGGGCGAAGAACCCCTCTTCCGCTGTGCTTTTTCCACCAGAACGGACGGGAATGAAATTTGCGTTAAGAAAATGCAAAGAAGCCGCAAAAAGAGAACGCACATTTTGCAGGAAGCCTTGCATTTTGTTCATGCGAGTGGTATAAATAAGGCTGCCTTTTAAGATGAAAACTGGGCGAGTGAGACAAAGGGGGTAAGATGCGTGGATAAGAAAAAGCGAACGCGGGAGCTGATCGTGTTCGCAGGTCTTGTGCTGGCGCTTTTGGCGGGCTGCCTGCTCGCGCCGTCAGGCGGCGGGGAGAGTGAGTCGATCCAGGAGGTCATGCGCGACGCGGTGCTGCACGAGCAGAACAAGGTGAGCCTCTTCGGTTTGACCGAGGTGAATCCGGGGCTTATTTCCGCCTACATCGTGACGGGCATTCTGATCGTGTTTGGTTTGATCTGTCGGTTCTTTGTGATCCCCAGGTTCCAATACGTGCCGGGAAAGTTCCAGCTCCTTTTGGAGCAGCTCGTCGGATTGTTCGACGGCCTTGCCGAGGGGAGCAGCCCGCACCGGAACAAATTCCTGCGGGGATATATTTTCTCGGCGGGCGTCTACATCTTTGTCGGCACGCTCTTTGAGCTGCTCGGCGTGCAGGCGGTGACCACGTCCGGGCTGACGATCAGCCTTCCCGCGCCGCTGTCCGATATCAACGGGGCGATCGCCATGGGCTGCATGAGCTACGGCGTGATCCTCTTCGGCGGGTTGATCGCTGCGGGGCCGGGCGGCTTCCTGCACGCGCTCAAGGATTTTTCGCTGCCCATTTCAATGAGCTTCCGACTCTTCGGCGCGCTGCTCTCCGGCGCACTCGTGACGGAGCTGGTGTATTATTATGCGGCGCTTTCCTATGTGCTGCCGGTGATCGTCGGCGTGCTGTTCACGCTGCTGCACGCGCTGATCCAGGCATATGTTCTGACGATGCTGGTCTCTACGTTCTACGGGGAATCCACCGAGAAGCACGCGAAAGCACCAAAATCCGGAAAGGTCAAAAAATCCCGCAGCAAAACGGCTGCGTGAAGAAAGAGGTAAATTTGCCATGAAAAACATGAAAAGATTTGCAGCGCTGATGATGCTGCTCTGCGCGCTGATGATCTGCACCATTCCGGCTTTCGCTGCCGGCGAAAGCGATGCTGCCAAAAACGCGACCGAAGCGGTGGCGGACGAGAGCGGCGAAAGCGACGTGACCTCTGCCAAGGCCATGGGTTCGGGCCTGATGATCGGCATTGCGTGCCTCGGCGGCGCGCTGGCCATGGGCATCGCCGTGGCCAGATCGAGCGAGGCCATTGCCCGCCAGCCTGAGGCGACGGGGCAGATCCGCGCGTCGATGATGATGGGTCTTGTGTTCATCGAAACGGTCATCATTTACGCGCTGATCGTGGCGATCCTCATCATCTTCGTCCTTTGATGAAGAAAACGCCCAAGAAGGAGGGGCTTTTGCATGCCGCTTAATATCAATTTGCAGCAGATCCTGCTGCACGCGCTGAACTTTGTCATTCTCTTCGGCGCGCTGTATTTCCTTCTCTACAAGCCTGTGAGAGACTTCATGAACAGCCGCAAGGCGCACTATGAGAAGATGGACGCAGATGCCAAGGCTGCGCTTGCGCAGGCGGAAAAGACGAAGGAGGACTTCGCCGCGCAGCTGAAAGGCGCGGACGAGGAGATCGTGCGCCGCCAGCGCGAGGCGAACGACGCTTTGCAGCACGCGGTGGACGAGCGCCGCGCGCAGGCCGAGCAGCAGGCGGAAGAGATCATCAAAAAGGCGTACGATGCCGCCGCGAGCGAGCACGAGCGCGTGATGGAGCAGGCCAGGGGCGAGATCGCCGAACTGATGAGCGCCGCGGCGGAAAAGCTGGTGCTTTCCAGCACGTCGGACGCTTACGACAAGTTCCTGGACACGGCGGAGGAGCGCAAGAACAATGGCTGAGCGCACGGAGCATTTAGAGGCCGTACTGCTCTCTGCCGCGCGTCCGTCGCAGGAGCAGGAGAAGCGATTTCTGGCCTTCCTCGCCGAAAAGTACGGCGAGGGAACGACGCTCGTCTGGCAGAAGAGCGACGCCTATCCCGGCGGCTTTCGTCTCGAGGCGGGCGCGGAGGTCTACGACTGGAGCGCGGGCGGCAGACTGAGCCAGTTCAAGAGCGCGCTGGAAAAGCTTGCTGCCGCGCAGGGCGATGTGATCCCGCTTTTGAAGGAAACGGTGCTCTCGTGGACGCCGGATGTGCTTGCCCAGGAGGTTGGCACGGTGATGACCGTGGGCGACGGCATCGCCCGCGTGGACGGACTTTCCGGCGCGGCCTACGGCGAGGTGCTGCTTTTCGACGGCGGCGTGCGCGGCATGGTGCAGGATCTTTCGGAGGAGAGCGTCGGCTGTATCCTCTTTGACGACGACGCGAGCATCTGTGCGGGCAGCACGGTGCGCCGCACCGGGCGCACGGCGGGCGTCCCCGTGGGCGAGGGATTCCTCGGCCGCGTGGTAAACGCGCTCGGCGTACCCATCGACGGCGGCGGAGAGATCCGCGCCGACGGTTACCGCGCTGTGGAAAGTCCCGCTCCCGGCATCATCGACCGTCAGCCGGTGAACACCCCCATGCAGACCGGTATCCTGTCCATCGACTCCATGTTCCCCATCGGACGGGGTCAGCGTGAGCTGATCATCGGCGACCGCCAGACCGGTAAGACATCCATCGCCATCGACACCATCCTGAACCAGAAGGGGAAGGACATGATCTGCATCTATGTGGCCATCGGCCAGAAGGCCAGCTCGGTGGCGCAGATCGCGGAGATGCTGCGCAAGCACGACGCCATGGCGTACACCATCATCGTCTGCGCCAGCGCCGGTGAGTCCGCCTCCATGCAGTATATCGCGCCCTATGCCGGCGCGTCCATCGGCGAGT
>ERZ857882.2126-NODE-2126-length-21326-cov-11.461379_pt1 | contig 21326 bp, 25 predicted proteins | sample MGYA00519697_ERZ857882 | MGnify/ENA primary metagenome ERZ857882 (study PRJEB31778, sample SAMEA3449373) | human gut metagenome | biome: human gut; feature: human-associated habitat; material: faeces | place: United Kingdom | collected 2010/2012 ...
AGGAAAAGTATAATGAAAATCTGTTTTTTACTATGTTTTCATTATACAAGGTGATTATATTGAGGATAGAGGAAATAGTGAAAGGAACTCAACCTGAGATTTACGAAACATTAAAGAATAAAGGTAAGAATAACAAAAGAAGAAATAAGAAGAGGATACATAAGAAGGAGAAACTAAATGAAAGAGATATAAAAGAGCTTATGGCTCATAGTTCATACAGAAGAGGAAGTGGAGGAGCGTTAAGACAAAAATAAGTTAATAGAGCTGGTAAGGAAATATACAACATATATAATTAAAAATTGAAAGGAAGGTGTAAGCTCCCTTACATTAATATCATTCACCTTACTAGCTTTTATATATATTAAAAGGAGATGGCATTAATGGCTAAACTAACAAATAAACAAATGATATTTGCTAATGAATATCTAGTAGACCTTAATGCTACTAGAGCATATAAAAAGGCTTATCCTAATGTTAAGAAAGATAGTGTTGCAGCAGCTAATGGAAATAGATTGCTAAGAAATGCTAAGGTTAAAAACTATATTGATGAACAACTTAAGAAAATAGAAGATGAAAGCATAGCAGATGCAGCAGAAGTTATGAAATACCTTACAGCAGTAATGAGAAATGAACTTACAGAAGAAGTTGTTGTTGTAGAAGGTGAGGGAGAAGGCTGTTCATCAGCAAGAATAGTAAAGAAAGATATATCAGCTAAAGATAGAAATAAAGCTGCAGAGCTATTAGGAAAAAGATATAGATTATTTATAGATAAGATAGAAAGTGATAATAATACAATTATAAATTCAACTAAGAAATTAGATTCGTTATTAGAGCAATTAGGAGAAGATGAAGAGTAATTTCGGATAATTATCATTTAGCGAAATTGTTATAAATCATTGAAATATAAGGGGTTATGAAATATAAAATTAGCAGATTTTGTTTACTATAGCTAAACTTTAAAATCAAAAAGTACTATTTCGTAACTATATATGCGAAATTTTAATTTCAGGAGGTGGTTCCTAGTGTCATATGAATATAAATTATCTCCTAAATACAAAGATTTTTTAAAGCATAATGCACCAGTAGAGTTTTTAGAAGGTACAACAGCAGCAGGAAAAACTACAGTAGGAATTACTAAGTTTATGCTTAAAGTAGCAAAGTCTAAAAAGAAAATGCATGTTATAGCAGCTAAGACAACTGGAGTAGCAGAAAAAAATATAATTCAAAAGGAATATGGAATTATAGATGTATTTGGGGATTTAGTTAAATACAATGGTAATGGTGATAAAGATAATAAAATACCTCATATAAGGTATAATACGCCTAATGGGGATAAGGTTATTTATATTTTAGGCTATGATAACGTAGATAAATGGAAAATGGCTTTAGGATCACAATTTGGATGTGTACTTATTGATGAAATTAACACAGCTTCAATAGACTTTGTAAGAGAAATATGTACTAGAAATGATTACTTAATGGCTACACTTAATCCAGATGATCCTAATCTACCGATTTATTCAGAGTTTATAAATTGTAGTAGACCACTAGAAAAATATAAGAAAGATGTACCAGTAGAAATATTAGAGCAACTCAATTCAGAAGAGAAGCCTAATTGGACCTATTGGTTTTTTAGTTTCTATGATAATGCAAGTCTTAGTGAAGAAGATATAGAGAAAAAGAAGTTATCAGCTCCTAAAGGTACTAAGCTTTATAAGAATAAGATATTAGGACTTAGAGGAAGGGCTACAGGACTTATATTTAGTAACTTTGAAAGAAAGAATAATGTCATTAGCAAAGAAAAGGCTAAGACATATAAGTTTATTCAGTTTAGTGCTGGGCTTGATACAGCTTACTCAGAAAGTAGTCCAGATATATTAGCAATGACTTTTATAGGAATAACTGATAAAGGTAAACTAGTCATTCTTAATGAGGAAGTATATAATAATAAAAATTTAGAAATACCATTAGCACCTAGCGACATAGCTCCTAGGTTTTTTAATTTCTTAGAGAGAAATAGAAAAGAATGGGGGCTTGCAAGAGATGTATTTGTTGATTCAGCTGACCAGGCAACTATAATAGAACTTAAGAAGTTTAAAAGAAATAATCCATGTGTATATAACTTCTTAAATGCCTATAAGAGGATAACTATAATAGATAGAATACACTTAGCATTAGGTTGGATAAATGTAGAAAATAAAATATACTATGAAGTTATAAATACTTGTATAGAGCATATTAGAGAGTTAGAGAGCTATAGTTGGAAGGAAGATAAATATGATCCAGAAGATGCTAATGACCATACAATTAACTCTAGTCAATATGCATGGATACCGTTTAGAACAAAGATAGGAAATTATAAAGGAGAATAGATATGGGATTAATAGGAGGATTTAAAAGTATGTTGACAAAAGCAGCAATTAAATATTTAAATGTTCAGCCTGCATCACAAAGTAGTATTAATATACAAGAAGCATATACCTATGAAACTAATCTAATAAGAAATAAACTTTGGTATAGAGGTGAAGCTTATGAGTTAGAGCAATTCTATAAAAACATAAGTAGTGATCCAATTAATAAAGCTAGATTTTGGAGTTCTGTACCAAGTGAAAATTTAAATATTAGAAAAATACATAGTGGACTCCCAGCTATGATGGTGGATAGGCTTAGTGATATTATAGTTGCAGATATTGATAGCATTGAATTAGAAAATGAAGAAGAAAATAACATATGGGAAGAAATAAGAAAAGATAATAAGTTTTATGAAATGATAGGTGATGTTATTTCCAAAGTTTTAGTAAGTGGTGATGGAGCTTTTAAAATATCAATAGATACTGAGGTTAGTCAATATCCAATATTAGAGTTCTTTGATGGAGCTAGAGTTGAATATGAAACTAATAGAGGTAGATTAAAGGAAATTAAATTTATAACTTATTACAATAAATCAAACTATAAAAGGTATAAGTTGGTAGAGGTATACGGAAAAGGCTATGTAAGATATAAGCTATATGATGAAAGAGAGAATGAAGTAAGTTTATCAGCTATAGAAGAAACATCAAAGTTAGTTGATGTAACCTTTGAAGGTAATTTCATTATGGCTTTACCATTGATGTTTTTTAAGAGTGTTAAATTTGAAGGTAGGGGAAAAAGTTTACTTGATAATAAATCAGATTCATTTGATGCATTAGACGAGGTTATAAGTCAATGGATAGATGCTATTAGGGATGGAAGAGTACAAAAGTATATACCAGAGGATTTAATACCTAGAAATCCTAATACAGGAGAACTATTAAAGCCTAATCCATTTGATAATAAGTTTATAGCGATTGGAACAAGCCTTGCAGAAAATGCAATTAATCAAATAGATATGAAGCAAGCAGAGATTAATTATTTAGCCTATATAGAGAGTTATGCTAATGCAATAGATATGTGTTTACAAGGTATTATAAGTCCTAGTACATTGGGAATAGATTTAAAAAAGACAGATAATGCAGAAGCACAAAGAGAAAAGGAAAAGACTACTTTATACACTAGAAATAAGATAGTTGATACATTAACAGAAGTAATACCACAATTAATTGAAATAGTATTGAAAACTAATGATGTACTAGGTAAAAAATCTCCAGGAGAATATGAAGCAACAATAACATTTGGGGAATACGCTAGTCCATCATTTGATACAGTAGTAGAAATAGTAGGAAAAGCTAAGTCTTATGGAATAATGTCTATTGAAAAAGTAGTTGATGAACTTTATGGAGATACAATGACAGACGAAGAAAAGGCCATTGAAGTAAAAAGAATAAAAGAACAAAATGGAATGATAGAAGTAGAAGAGGCCAAGGTAGTAGATGATGAAGATTATAATAATTTAGATAATTCAGAGGAAGTTGATTTAGATGGCCAAGAAGAATAAGCCTAGCAAATTAGGAGATATACTTAAGAATATAACTAAAAAGTCTATTAAGGATAATGCAGCTAAAGAAAGAGAAAAGTCTTATGATATTAGAAAGATATTTGAGCAAATGGAGCTTGATTTAATTTCTAGTATGCATAAGGCTTTCTATTTTCACCAAAGAGAACAAATAAAAGAAGGTTTTGAATGGGAACAATGGCAATTATCTAAATTAAGAGCTATGGAAGAATACAGAGCTAGGAATAGAAAGATAGCATCTAAATATAATAAGCCTATTCAAGAAGCTATAGATAGAGAATTAAAAGGTAATTTCTCTAAAGGTGAAGGTAGAGTAAAAAGATTTATAGATAAAGTTAAACAAGTACTTAAATGGAGAAAAAGAGAATATCAATCAATAGAGTTTCCAAATGATATTGATACTTCTACTTTAAAAGGATATATAGCTAAAGAGTTAGGCAGTCCAGGAGCTATACCACAAGAAAAGAATTTCTTTGGGGTTAATGAAAAAAAATTAGAAGCTTTAATGTCTACAGTAAATAATGATTTAAATAAAGCTCAATATTCAGTTTTAAGAAAGATGGATGATGTATATAGACAAACTATCTTTAAAACTCATATGTATTTACAAAATGGTGCTAAAACATTGAATCAAGCTATAGATATGGCTACTAAAGATTTTTTAAATAAAGGAATTAACTCAATAGAATATAAGAATGGATCTAGAGTTAATATTGCTTCGTATGCAGAGATGTGTTTAAGAACTGCATCACATAGAGCAACATTACTAGGAGAAGGAAAGAAAAGAGATGAATATGGAATATATCTAGTCGTTATTTCAGCCCATGCTAACACTTGTCCTAAATGTGAACCATGGCAAGGGAAGATAGTTATAGATGATATATTTAGCCATCCTAGTAAAGATTATATTGAGAATTATAAAGGTAAATATAAGCTGTTAAGCGAAGCTATAGATAAAGGTTTATTACATCCTAACTGTAGACATGCATTAATAACTTACTTTGAAGGAATAACAAGACTCCCTAAAGTACCTGATGGTAAAGAAGCAATTAAAACTTATGAAGCAGAGCAAAAGCAAAGAGCTTTAGAAAGACAAATAAGAAAGTGGAAAAGGTTTGAAGCTGGATCTCTTGATGAAGAAAATAAGCAAATAGCAAGTAATAAATTAAGGAATCTTCAAAAGGATTTAAGAAAGCATTTAGATAATAATAAAGAACTTAGAAGAGATAGAAATAGAGAAAAACTTATAAAGGGATTAGAGGTAAATAATCAAAAGATAGAATCAGAGGTGTTGAAGCAAAAAGAACTTAATGCTAAAATTAAAGAAACAAGAGAATATATAAGAACTAATCAACCTTTAGGAATTGAAATTGGAAAGCAAGGTAAGCATATATTAGGACATAATAACTATATTGAAGGTAGAAGTTATTTAACTATATCTTTAGAAGAAGCTCAGGAGCTTATAAATAAATACGCTGGTACTGGTGATATAAGATTAATGCAAAATGGAGAGTGGGATAAGAAAGAAATTATTAAGGTTGATAAAGATATAGGGGTAAATGTTAATAATAGGACTAATGAGCATTCATCTACTAATAAATTTAAAGTACATTATTCAAAGAAAGGTGTACATATAGTTCCAACTAAGAAGGAGTGATATTATGGAATTATGGAAATATGAAGGAAAAGAGATAAAGGTAGTATGTAAGAGTGGTAGAATATTCAATGGTAAATGCATTGATTATACTCAAGCGCTTGATAATGAACCAGAAATTGATAGTATAGGCTTAAATGTAAATGGAATAAGCTACGAAATATACGAAAATGAAATAAAATCTATAGAATTAATATAGAGCACTTACTTAATAATTGTAGGTGCTTTTATTATATTTAAAATTAAGGAGTGAGTGATAATGAAAATGGTAACAATTTTAATTTCACTAGGATTAATTGTAATTAGTATAGCTATGGATATTAAAAGAATTAAAACTAACAAAAGAGTAATTGAAGGAAATAATGAAATTATTGAAGTTCAACAAGATTTGATAGATAAACTTAATGATAGAAATGAAATACTTAAGAAAACACAAGAAGAAGTTATAAAAATAAAAGAGCACCATAAAGAGTTGAAAGATAACTTATCAATTAATTATGATCATTTAGCAGAAGAAGTTGTAAAGAGAATAAATAAAAATGATAAAGATATTATTTTAACTATTGATGATGAAGTGATTGGTAGAGTAGCCAAAGGAGTCTTAGGAAACTAAGACTTTTTATTATTATTAAAATGAAGGAGGTGTTAATTATGGCTTGCAAAACTAAGAAAAAGAAAACAGGCAAAGGTGGAAAATAATTCATTAATTAAGTCTTAGAGAACTAAGGCTTTTTATTATGCCCAAAACTTGCTTAAGGCTTTAAACTATGCATGGAAGTAACAGCCGACAGGCTATAAATGGAGGTATTTATGTTTTTAAAAAATTTAAGAGTGAATAGGCTTATGGAAGCTGATAATGGAGAAGGTAGTGGAGCAAATACCGGTAATGTAGAAACTACTGAAACTAAAACAGATGGACAGGAAACTGCTCAAGAAGAAAAGACTTTTACACAAGCTGATGTTGATAGGCTTATTCAAGAGAGAGTAGCTAGAGAGAAAAAGAATCAGCTATCAAAAGATGAATTAAAGGCTTATAACGAGTGGAAGGAAAGTCAAAAGACAGAAGAAGAAAAGAAAAATGAAGCTTTAACCAATGCTGAAAATGCAAGAATTGCAGCAGAAGAAAGAGCGAATAGTCTTGAAGCAAAAGTAACTTGTTTATCTAAAGGAGTTATAGCAACTTCTGTAGATGATGTTGTAATACTTGCTAAAGCTATGGTTACAGATGAAATTACTGTTGAACAAGCAATTGATAAGGTGCTAGAGAAGTATCCAAGTTTTAAAGGAGAACAGCAACAAGAAGATAATAAAGGTTTTATAATTGGTGCTGGAGCAGAGAATTTAAAAGGTAATGCAAATGATGCATTAGCAGCAATATTCGGAAATAAATAAAAAGAAATGGAGATGATTTTTAATGGCAGTATATAGTTATGCTGAACAATTTGAAAGAGAATTACAACAAAAATATGCAAGGGAGTTAACATCTTATGATTTAGAGAAATCTAATCCAAATGTTAAATTTATTAATGCACAAACTATTAAATTACCTAAGATTACAGTTAGTGGATATAAGGACCATAATAGAGCATCTATGGGATTTAATGCTGGAACAATAGCTAATGAATGGGAACCAAAGAAGCTTACTCATGATAGAGATATTGAGTTTGCTTTAGATCCAATGGATGTAGATGAATCTAATTTAACTGTCGAAATAGCAAATGTTCAAAATGTATTTGAAACAGAGCAAGCTATTCCTGAAAGGGATTCTTATAGATATTCTAAGCTATATTCAGAAGCAGTTGCATATAAAGCTAATGGAGCAGTTGTTGATACTACAGCTCTAACAGCAGCTAATATTTTAACTTGGTTTGATAATCAAATGGAGATTATGGATGATAAAGGTGTTCCGTCAGAAGGTAGAATATTATATGTAACTCCTGCTATTAATAAGCTATTAAAAAATGCTGATGGAGTAGGTAGGAATATAAATGTTAGTTCAAATAATGGTAAAATAGACAGAAGAGTTTACTCATTAGATGATGTAAAGATTGTAAAAGTACCATCTGCTAGATTGAAAACTAAGTATAATTTTACAGATGGATGTGTTCCAGCAGATGATGCAAAACAAATTAACATTATACTTATCCATCCATCATGTCAAGTTACAAGACAAAAATATGCTTATATGAAGTTATTTACACCTGGAACTGATTCAAGAACTGCAGATAAGTACGTATACCAAACTAGAGAATATGGAGATACATTCTTAATTCAAAATAAGGCTTGTGGTATAGCTATTAATACTGAAGCATAGAAGAGGAGGAAGATATGAAAGCTAGTAAAGGAAACAAAGTCTACACGATAGATGAAACTCTAAAATTTTCATATCAAGCACAAGGATATGATATTTTAGATGATGAAGGAAATATTATTCAATACGGAGCTGGTAAAACAGTTTCTTATGAAGAATATAAAGCATTAGAGGAAAAATCTATTAAGTTAGAAGAAGAAAATAAAAAATTAAAAGATGAAAATAAGAAATTAAAGAAGGGTGCTGAATAGTATCCTTCTTTTTTAAGGATGTGATTATATGTCTTATGTAGACAGCACATATTATGAAGAAAATTTTAAAGGAACAATTATTCCGAGTGAAGGAATAGAAAATAAACTTGAAAGAGCAAGTGATCAAATAGATACACTCACATATAACAGAATAAATGGTAAAGGCTTTGATAATTTAACTAGTTTCCAACAAGATATAATAAGAAAAGCTGTATGTAGTCATGCAGAATTTATTGAACAATATGGAAGCTATATAAATGTGCCCTTAAGTGGGTTTAGTGCTGGTAGTATTAGTGTAAGTTTTAATGCAGAAAAGCTTAATGGAATTACAACTACACAGGAAGTATTAAATTACCTTAAACAAACAGGATTAACTTGTAGGAGGTTATAGTATGGGATTTAGGTTACCATTTCCTAAATGGCTAGCGAATACACATATTAAAGTATTTTATGAAGGTACCAATACAGACGGTGATTATGAAAAAAATATAATATTTGAAGGTAAATGCATATATACTGATAAATCTGGACAAGTACTTAATGCTGAAAGGCAATTAATAACTCTTAGTGGTAAAGCAGTTATTGAAGGATCTATTTATGATGTACCATTTGAAGGGTATGTAATAATTAATGAAACAAAGAAAAAGATTTACTCCGTAGAAAGACCTTTAAATCCAGATGGAACAATATTCAGTACGGAGCTTAACTTACAGTAATGAATGTGAAAGTAAATATTAAGCTTAATAATGCTAATATAAACAAACTTATTGAAGCACACTCTAAAGCTTTAGAAATGACAGCAGATGCAGTTTTAAGTGATATTAAAACTAGCCAAGTAGTTCCAAAAGATAAAGGAGCAACTGGATTGGAAGGTAGTGGATTTGTAGATATATCTGAAATTAAGAATTTTATAGTTAGAGTAGTATTTAACACTCCATATGCTCGTAGACTTTATTGGCACCCAGAGTATAACTTTAGAAAAGATAAAAATCCTAATGCACAAGGGAAATGGATGGAGAGTTATTTAACTGGTGAAAATCAACAATTTATTAGAGATACTTATGCTAAGTTTCTAAAAATGCTTAGTAAAGGATTGGTGAAGTAATGTTATTAAGTGATATAAGAGAGTATTTAAAAACTAAAATAGAATGTCCTCAATGGTATTTAAATAAATGTGGAGGTAAGGAAGAAAGTATTACAATATATAATACTAAAGGTCCAGCTCCAAGAATAGCTATAGGAGGTCTAGAACAAACAAGCTATACTACTAAAGCTATTTCTATTTTAGTACATTGGGGAAAGGATAGTAGTAAAGCTGAGTTAAAAGCAGAGGAAGTATATAATGCTTTCTTTTGTCAGAAAGGTTTAATTGGAGGTAAGAACGTCAAATTATTTAAAATGATAACTGATAATCCAATTTATGTAGGTACTGATGAAGAAGGCATTATTGAATATGTAATAGAAATAATAATTTATTATGAAAGGTAGGTATATTAAATGGCATTTAGTGGAGTATTCCCAGTATATAATTTAATATTTAAAATTGGTACAAAAGGTAAAACTAGTGCAGATCAAGATATGAAACCAATTGCTGATATGGAAACATTCTCGATATCTATAGAAGGAACAGTAGAAGAATGGACACCAATGACTACAGCAGGCTGGACTAGAGCATTAATGACAGGTAAAAAGTTTACTGTAGGCCTAAATGGGAAAAGAAATGTAGGTGATGCAGGTAATGACTATGTTGCAAGTACCGCATGGAAAGATGGACTAGAATGTAGTACTAAAGCTGAAATACAATTTCCTGATGGATCTAAATTAAAATATGATTGTGTTATTAATGTAAAAAATATAGGTGGTGGAGATAGTACAAATGTTGCACCACTAGAATTTGATATGCAAGGTGATGGTAAGCCAGAATATATTCCAGCACCTAGTGCACCAGCTTCAACATAAGGAGGATTAATGTAATATGGCAAGAGTATATGATATTATAAGTAGATTAGAAAATGGTAATCAGAAACCAGTTGTAAAAATTGATGCTGAGCATGAATTTAAAATTAATAATAGTAAAGCTGCTGCATTTAGAATAATGGCATTATCAAATGATGAAAATATAAAAGAAAAAGAAAGGCTAGAAGGAGTAATTATAATAGGATTAGGAAAAGATGCCTTTGAGTATATTGAAAGTATTGACTTAAGCATGCCTAATTATAATTTAATTATAAGTGCAATAATGGCAGCTATAGGTGATGTGGAGATAGAAGAAATAGAAGAGGAATCAAAAAAAGCTAAAAAGAAGCCCAGAAAATAAATGGTATGACATAATAGAAGACTTTGATTTAATAGAAGCTTCATTTGCTATGCAATATGGAATAAGACTTAGAAATGATGATATGTCCTGGAGTGAATTTTGTACTTTGTTAACAGGAATAATGCCTAAGACACCATTAGGTGAAATAGTAAGTATTAGAAGTGAAGAAGATAAGGATATACTTAAAAACTTCACTCCTGAACAACATAGAATTCGAAATGATTGGAGAAATAGAGTTAATCCTATTAGGGATATGAGTGATGATGAAAAAGAAGAAGAAATAAAAAAGGTACAAGAAATATTTGCAAAAGCTTTTGGATAGTTTATACTTAAATTAACATTTCTGTTAATGGAGGGGCATATATGGAAGATATTCTAATAAAAAGTGTTGGTAAGAAAGTGATTGTAAACACGAATGGAATAACAATAACTAAAACTATAGGGAAAGATTTAGAAATACCTTTAAGTAGTATTAATGATATAAGCTATACAGAAGGAGTATCTAATAAAGCAGGATTTCTTTATATTAATTTTATTAACAACAATGGTGAGATAAAAAAAGAAGATGTAGTATTTAATTATGTTTATAATGATATTGTAGAGGAAGTCGTAAAAGGAATATTAAATTACTTACAAAATCCTAATGAACCTTTAGTTGTAAATCAAAAAGAAAAAGTAGGCTTTTTTAGTCAAATTAATAAGGAAGCCAAAGATCAATCACTAACAAAAATGGAGCAAAAGAAAGAAGAAAAAGAAAGATTGCTAAGGCTACAAAAGGAAGGAGTCCCTTATTGTCCTAAATGTAAATCTACTAGTCTAACTACAACTAATAAAAAATTAAGCGTAGGAAGAGCTGTAGTAGGTGGAGCATTACTAGGAGGAACAGGGGCAGTACTTGGAGGATTAACTAGTAAAAAGGTAGAACTTCTATGTATGAATTGTGGACATAAATTTAAACCAGGTAAGAAATAAATATATATAAAGAAAGCACTTAGATTAAATTCTAGGTGCTTTTTATTATACTTGAAAGGAGGTAATAGGGTGAGTGATAGTGTAGGTAAAATTAGTCTGGATTTAGAGATACAGAGTGATATAAGTAAGCAAATATCGAGTGCATCTAAAATGATAGGAAATAATCTTAAGAAATCACTAAGTAGTGGAATGAAAGGTGCTTTAGAGAATGTAAATTCAAGTACTAAAAAAACTATGAATAGTGTTACTAATAATATAAATTCATCTATGAAAAAATCTATGAGTAATATTGCTAAGACTATGAAGTCTATCTTAGGTAATATAAAAGTGCCTAAGATAGAAATACCTAAACCTACAAGCTTTGTAACTCCTAAAACAGAGAGTTCAAAAAATACTAGTAGTAAAAGAGGACCACCAATAAATAAAGAAGTATTAAGTTCTGAAATTCTTAATGTAACAGCAACATTAGATAATGTTAATGCTAAAATAGAACAACAAAGAGCTAAATTACTACAATTAAAAGAAGCGTATAATTCAACATTTAATACTTCTAGAAAAAATGCATTAGAAGAAAAGATTTTAAAGACAGAAGCGAACATTAACAAATTAATAGGTCAGTCTGATAAATTAGGTTTTAAATTAGCTGATTTAGATGATAAGATGGCAATGTTAGGTCGAAATGCGAGTAATGCTAATACGAATTTAAATAATACTAATAATATTTCAAATAAAACTAGTAAGAGTATTAATAAATTAAGTAATGGTATAAAAAGAAATAGTGGAGCTTCAAGAAGCTTTAGTAGTGGCATAGGTATGATAGCTAGAAGTATGTTTACGTGGGGGATAATGTTTCCTATGATTTTAAGAGGGCTAACATCAATGGCAACAGGACTTCTTGATAATTTAAAAACTAATGAACAGTTTTCTAGCTCATTAGCTCAAGTCAAAAGTAATTTAATGATTGCTTTCACTCCAATATACGAAGCTATTTTACCAGCTATAAATGCTTTAATGAGTGCTTTAAGTATAGCAACTCAATATATAGCAAGTTTTATTAGTGCTATATTTGGAAAAACTTTTGAACAAAGTAAGCAAGCTACACAAGGACTTATTAATGCTAAAAGTGCTATGGGTGCATATGGAGATAGTGCAAAAGCAGCAGGGAAAGCAGCTAAAGATGCATTAGGATTAGCAAGTTTTGATGAAATAAACTCATTAAATTCTCAAAATAGTAATAGTGGTGGTGCTGGAGGTGGTGGAGCAGATATACCTACATTAGTAACACCACAATTAGAAACATCAAGTGTTGATGGGGCTATGAAAAAACTTGTAGATAAAATTAAAGCATATTTTGCTACATTTAACTTTGATCCATTAATAAATTCTTTCAATAGGGTTAAGACAGCAGTAGAACCTATAGTAAGAAATCTAGGTAAAGCTATAAAATGGTTTTTAGTTGAAATATTAGATCCATTAGCTCATTGGGCTATATCAGATTTAATACCAGCTTTCTTAAATTTATTAGCAGGAGCATTAAACTTTTTAAATCCCATATTAGAAGTGTTCATGAGTTTAGGTGCTTGGCTATGGAATAGTTTCTTGCAGCCAATAGCAAGTTGGACAGGTGGAGTTATAGTAGATGTATTAAATGGATTAGCTGATATGCTTAGTAGTATCGGAACATGGATTAGTGAACATAAGCCATTAATAGAAGATTTAATTTTAGTTATAGGAAGCTTTGCTGTAGCTTGGGGATTAGTTACAGGAGCAATGAACCTATGGAATATAGCTATTGGTATTTGGAACACTATAGGAGTAATAGCAACCACAGTTACTACTGGATTTGGATTAGCTATGCAAGCTGTAAATTGGCCTTTACTTATAGTAGTGGCTGCGATAGGAGCTTTAATTGCAATAGGTGTTCTTTTATATAAACATTGGGATGTCTTAAAAGCTAAAGCAGTTGAAGTATGGGATGGAATAAAAGTTAAATTTGAAGAATTTAAAAATTGGCTAGGAAACGTATTTTCTACAGATTGGTCACAAAAATTTGGATTCTTAGGAGATATTTTAAATGGATTCCTAGTAAATATAAAGAATAAGTGGGATTCTATTAAGCAAATATTTCAAGGAATTATAGACTTTGTAGCGGGAGTATTTACAGGAAATTGGTCCAGAGCTTGGCAAGGAGTAGTAAATATATTTAGTGGAATAATAGGAACTTTGGGGGCGATAGTAAAATCTCCTTTAAATGCAGTTATTTCACTAATTAATGCAGCTATAAGTGGATTAAATAGAATATCTATAAATATTCCTAATTGGATACCAGGCTTTGGAGGAAAATCATTTGGTTTGAACATACCTAAAATACCTTATTTAGCACGTGGTGGTATTATAGATAGTCCAACTCTTGCTATGGTAGGAGAAGCTGGTAAAGAAGCTGTAGTTCCTTTAGAAAATAATACTGAGGGATTAGATCTATTAGCTAAAAAATTATTAGAGAAATTAGGTGGAGTAAATACAACTAATTCTAGTGATGGTTATGGTGATGGAAATATAATATTCCAAATAGATGGAAGTACAATAGGTAAAGTAGCACTTAAGCAGCTTAGAAAAATGCACAGACAAGGAAATATAACAGTAATACCAATATAGGAGGGGTAGTATGATAAGTATAAATGGGGTACAAATAGCTACCCCTAAAACATATGAAGTAACTGTATCTGATTTAGATGGAGAATCTAACAGAAATGCAAAAGGAGAGCTTATCAGAGACAGAATTGCTGTAAAGAGGAAATTAAATTTAGAGTGGGGTCCATTAACTCAACCAGAGATACAAACATTACTTAATTCTGTAAGTGATGTTTTTTTTACAGTTATTTTCCCTGATCCAATGGGTGGAATGATAACTAAAACAATGTATGTTGGAGATAGAACAGCTCCAGCATATCAATTTGTAAATGGCGAGATTAAATGGCAAGGTCTTAAAATGAATTTTATAGAAAAGTAAGGAGAGATTTAATATGTTGAAAGTAAGTGAAAACATAACAATGCAAGGAAGTGTAACAATAGAAAATAGAATTATTGTTAATATGTCAGCTACAATAACAACAGTTGAAAATGCTTATCCTAATATCAATATTAATATATTAGACAAAAATACTTATAAAGATAATTATGATACTTGTAAAAGTGGAATTTCGGAATTTGTAGAAAAAGTTTTAAGTAAAGAATTAGAAGCTTTAGGAGGTAAAGCTAATGAAAATTAAAAATGAAAAGTTAGTAAATAGTATAGGCGTTCTTAGTAAATTAACAAATATGGAATTACCTATTAAACTTAGTTATGCTTTTTCTAAGAATATAACTAATATAGATAGAGAGTTAGTTGCTTGTAACAAGGAAAAGCGAAAGTTAATTGAAAAGTATGGAGAAAAAGATAAGGAAGGCAATTTAAAAACTAAAGAAGATGGAACTATTAACATACTTAATATTGATAATTTCAATAAAGAGTTAAAGGAAATTCTAGAAATAGAAACAGAAGTAGATATACATTTAATAGATTTAGAAAGTACTAATGTAGATATAAATATTACTCCTTTGGAGTTAATGCTTATAGATTATATGATTAAATAGATCCTTCTAAAATTTAAGAAAGGAGGGATACAAAATTTATACAACAAGTTCAGAATATAAAGCAGCTATTAAAGAAGCTTCAAGAGCATTTGAATGTAAAGTTACTATACTAGATAAAGTTTATGAAAATAGAGACATTGTTGATATTGTAATAGATGGAAGCTTACAATCTTCTGATGGTTTTTCGATAGGTAATACTAATAGTCAAACACTAGATTTAATATTATTAAATACTGAAGAGGTCATTTATGGCACTAGCACCATAAAAGTAGAGATAGGATTAGGTGTAGGTTCACAAATAGAGTATATTCCTATTGGTATATATAATATAGATGATATTGAAAAAAGTGACTATACAACAAAAATAACTGCATATGATAATATGATAAAATTTGAATATGTATTTTTTACAGACTTAGGCGAAACTTTAACATTACAACAAGTAGTAAGTGAATTAACTAGAATAACTGGAGTTGAATTTATAGGAAATTTACCTGGATATACAGTTAAGAATTTAGAAGGTTATACTTGTAGAGAAGTCTTAGGGTATGTTGCTTCAATTTGTGGAGGAAATGCACATATAACAAGAGATGGAAAGTTTACTATAACCACACCAATTGAAGCAAATTATAGCATTACCACAGATAATTATTTTATTGGAGATTACAAAAGAGAAGAAACTAAATATAAAATAGGTAAAGTTTCATGTAAGACAGGAGAAGAGGTTTTAAGTAAAGGTGACTTAGGAGTAAATTCTATGGAACTTCAATTTGAAAATCCATGGGTTAATGATTCAATCCTCACGGAGATTTATAATAAATTAGTTGGATTTGAATATTTAGGCTATACCATGAAATGGCAAGGAGATTTAAGTCTAGATTTAGGAGATATAGTAACCATAACAGATAAGAAAGATGAAGTAAGAAAGCATCCTATATTAAGTCAAAAGTTTACTTATACAGGAGGTTTAACATCTGAAATAGGAGCAAAAGGAGAAAATAAAAATAAAAATAGTTTTTCTAGCTCTGGAAGAACAACAAGTAATACAGAAAGAATTGCAGAGAATGTTTTTAAAAAACTTTATGTAGGTGAACTCCAAGCAGTAAACTTAGAAGCTAAAAATATTAAATTTGAAACAGCTAGTGGAGGAATACTAGACTTACAAACACTTCTTGCTAGATTTATAAGTGGAGAAAATGCTCAGTTTTTAAATGTAACATCAAGCAATACAACTATAGCAAATGCTGTTATTAAAGATGCTATGTTAGATACTATTAGTGCTAATAAACTTAATTCTGGGGTAATAAATTCTAATTTAGTAAATATAAAAGGAAGTAATGGAAATTTATTAATTAAAGATAATACTATTCAAATAAAAGATGACAATAGAGTTAGAGTGCAAATAGGTAAAGATGCTACTGATGATTATAATATGTATATTTGGGATTCTAATGGTAAGCTGATGTTTGATGCAACAGGATTAAAAGCTGATGGTATTAAAACTAAAATTATTCGTGATGATATGGTTTCAGATACAGCTAATATAGCAGGATCTAAGATTAATATAAGTAGTTTAATTAGTGAGTTTAATAAAGATACTAATGTAACATTAATACAAGCTTCTAAAGTAGCTCTAGATACTACAGGACAAAGTTTAGAGTTAAGTTTTAATTCTCTTAAGACTAATGTAGAAACAAAAGAGAATAGGAACTTATTAAGAGGTTCAGATGTAGAAAAAACTAATACTAAAGAATTTGTTCAATATGCAGATATAGCTCCTATAATAGATAAGTATGGATTAATAGAATATACAATATCTTTTGATTTAAAGAGTAAAGATATAACTAATAAATCAAGTATTCAAGTATATTGTCAAAATGGTAGTGATTCAAAATATTATATAGGTCATAATCCTATAACTGTAACAACTGAATATGCAAGATATAGTATTACAGTTACACCAGAACTTCAAAATGGGACAGAAACATCAGCTTACTTAGCATTTTACGGAGAGTATAATACAGGAAATATTCCAGTTGTAAAAAATGTGAAAGTTGAGATAGGTAGTGCTAAAAATCCTACTTATTCTAAAGCTCCTGAAGATTTAGAAGAGGAAATAATTTCTAATACAACATCTATTTCAGTAGTTCAAGGACAAATAAATGCATTAATTAGTGAGAGTACAATAAACAAAGGTGAGATTACTACACTAAAGGATCAATACACTAATATAGAAGCAACTGTAAATGGAATTAATACAACAGTAGCAAGTCATACTACAAATATAAGCAACTTAGAAGGAAGTATAAATAATCTAAGTGGCCAAGTTACTACAGTTGATACTAAATATTCAAGGCTAGAACAGAACCTAGAAGGTTTTAAAACTACAGTAAGTTCTACTTATATAAATAAAACAGAATTAGATGCAACAAATAATAATTTAACTAGTTTAGATGCTCGTATATCTAGTGCAGAACAAAAGATAACAGATACTGCAATAATAAATACAGTTCAATCTACAATTAATAATGCTAAAGATGAAGCTATACTTAGTGCAAATAATGCAACAGATACTAAATTGCAAAGCTATGCAACTACAGCGAGTATGGAGTTAAATAATAATCAACTTAAGCTATCATTTAGTAGTAGTGGAGGATATAATCTTGTTAAAAATGGTGGATTTAAAAATGGATTAACTGGTTGGCATGAAGGCTTATATAACCCTAATGGAACGAATAGAAGTATTGAAATTGTAAATGAATCAAGTGAGTGGGTATTAGATGGTACTTATGCTTTATGTATGAGAAGTACAAATAATACATCTGGAGAGTTTAGAGTTGATTCACAAAAATTTAAGGTTAAGAGGAATACAACTTATACTTTATCATACTTAGTTGCAGCACATAGAGTTACTAAGATGGGACATTATATAAGAGGTAATGAATGGGATATAATTACAACTAAAGATTATGCACCTGGTGAGGGTGGAAAAAACCGAAACAATTGGACTAGAATAACTCAGACTTTCAATACTGGAGATAATCATCAGATTAACATTAATTTTATTCATTTTACCACAGAAAATGATGCTTACTCATGGATAACAGATGTAATGATAAATGAAGGTGATATAGCGTTATCTTGGAGTCCTCACCCTGATGAAATATATTCAGGTAACACTACAATAGATGCAAGTGGAGTTACTATATATAATGGTGCAATCACAATTAAAAATAATGCAGGCTTAGATGTTATTAAAGGTGATAAAGATGGTAATATAACTATGAAAGGAATATTTGAACAATATGCTGTTAATACTGGATATAAAAGTATTGAGATAAAAAATAACAATATAAACATATATGATTATACAAAAGATGGAGATTTAGTTGGAAGGCTTGGAAGTAGTACTAAAAATAGTAATGGCAGAGGTATGGTTTCTTTAAATGCAGATACAGGAAATATACTTAGCTTGGGGTATCAAAGAACAGCAACTTCAGGAGTTTCAGTGTTTGAGATAGATGACACTAAAACTGAACTTGGAGGCTTAGCTAGAGTAGGATTCTTAGATGATATCGGAATGTTTGATTATACTAATATAGACTTTACTGGAAATGATAGAAAGATACCATTAGCTAGAATAGATATAGCAACTAGTAATAATTTTATGATATTAGGTAACCAAGCTTATAACAGCATAGTTATAGGATATATGTCCACTGGTGATACAAATAACTATATTAGTTTAGCTAGATTTAATTCTGATGGTCTGTACGTTTGGGGTAATATAAAGTGTTCTGGAACTAAAACAAGAGTTGTACCAACAGAAAACTTTGATGGTGTAAGACTTAATGCTTTAGAAACTCCTGAGCCTGTTTTCGAAGATATTGGTGAGGGGATAATTGGAAATGATGGATTGTGTTATGTTTTCATAGATCCAATTATGCAAGAGACTATTAGCTCTAAGTGTAGTTATCAAGTATTCGTACAAAAGTATGGTGAAGGAGAAATATTTGTTTTAGAAAGAAATGAGAATTATTTTATAGTGAAAGGATCACCTAGTTTAAAATTTGCTTGGAGATTTGTTGCAAAACAAAAAGGCTATGAAAGTGATAGATTGGAAAGAGAAGTTATAGAAAGTAAAGATGGATTTAGTAAAGCAGAAGAAGAAAAAGGGCTAGAAGAAGAACTAGCTATTGAATATCTGAAGAATTATGAAAAGGAGATGGTTCCCAATGATTAAAAAAATAACAAGTTTTACATCACATACAACAGCTGAAGGGGAAAGAGTTAGTTATACTTATAGTGAAATTGATGATAATGGAACATTAGTCACATCTAATAAAAGAGCTACATGTATCATATTAGATGTAGGAATTCAGGAGTGTATAAATAAAATAAATACTTTCTTATTAAATAGAGAAAATAAAGCAAATTAAGAGCTTACTATTATTTTAGTAAGTTCTTTTTTAATAAAAAAATTAAAGAAAGAAGGTGAAAAAAATGGAGGCAATACTACATTATTTCAAATACTTATTTGCTTTAGTATTTACATGGTTAACATGGTTATTTGGAGCATGGGATACAGCAATACGTATATTAATACTTTTTATGGTATTAGATTATATCACAGGTGTTTTAAGAGGTTATATTAATAGAGAGCTATCAAGTGATGTAGGTCTAAAAGGAATTGCAAGAAAGACAATTATATTAATTGTATTAATTGTTGCTGTAGCATTAGATAGACTTATGAATACTGGAAATTGGATATTCCGTACTCTTGTATGTTATTTCTATATAGCAAACGAAGGTATTAGCTTAATAGAGAATTGCGGAGCTTTAGGAGTACCAATTCCAGATAAGTTAAAGAGTGCATTAGTACAATTAAAAGATGGTGAAAAGAAAGAAATTAAAGGACAAGAGTAATCTTGTTCTTTTTTATATTTAATTTAAAGGAGGAAATATAAATGCAAGAATTTTTAACAAACGAAATTTTAACACAAGTATTACCAACTATAGGAGTAGTATTGACAGCAATATTAGTAACAATAATAAAGAAAATTGGAAATGAAGCTGTTGAGTATATTTCTAAGAAGAAAGAAGTTGCAGAACAACAATTAAATTCAGATAAGAATAAGGAAATATTAGAATTTGCTATGAAAGCCTGGAACATAGTAGAAGAAGAATTCAGAGTAACTGAAAACTTAAATAAGTTTATTGGAACTAAAGCAGAGATGTTTGATAAGTTATTATTAGAAAAATTCCCAATTCTTACTGAAAAACAAATAGCAGAAATACGTCAAGCAATAGCTGGTGAAATTAATAGAGGTAGAGAAGCTTTATTTAAAGATACTTTCAAAGAAGAAGTTAAAAAGATACAAGAAGATAATAGTAAGCTAATACAAGAAAATAATGATTTGAAAAATAAGTTAAATATAATTTCAGGAGTTGTCCCTTCTAATACTGAAGTTCAACTATAGTTGAATCAATAATAAATAATAAAGTATAAATACAGTTCAATAATTAATTTGCAAAAATTCATTAATTAATATATGAAAGGATTGATTGGATATGAAAATAGCAGTAAGGGGAGGTCATAACTTCCAAGCAACAGGATGTGAAGGATTAATCAATGAAGTTATAGAAGATAGAAAAGTTAAAGATAGTTTAATTAAATATTTAATATCTTTAGGTCATGAAGTGTTAGATGTTACTCCTGGAAATATGAACAGAGATAATGATCTAGTCTATGGAGTTTCTAGGGCTAATAACTGGGGAGCAGATTTATTTATATCTATACATTTTAATAAAGCTTATAGCTCTTATAATGGAGCAATAGGTACTGAAACTTGGGTTTATTCTAAATCAGATAACATTAAGCTGGATGAAGAAATTGCTTTGAGAATAGTAAATAGTATTGCTGGACTTGGATTTAATAATAGGGGAGTTAAGGAAAAAACAGATTTATATGAACTAGGAGCAACAAAAATGGCTTCTATTATCGTAGAAGTATGCTTTGTAGAAGCTACAGAAGATGTAGCATTATATCAAAAATTAGGTTCAGATAAAATAGGGCAAACAATAGCATATGCTATAAGCAATAAAAACTTAGCTAATGAAGTTCCAAACATTAAAAAAGAAGAAAATAAAAAACAAGTTTCTTATAATAATGATGAGTATAGAATTAAAGAGTATCCTGAAGCAGGAGTATTCACTTGTACAGTTGATGCAATTAATTTTAGGAATAATCCTTTAAT
>ERZ857882.2128-NODE-2128-length-21324-cov-4.302694_pt1 | contig 21324 bp, 20 predicted proteins | sample MGYA00519697_ERZ857882 | MGnify/ENA primary metagenome ERZ857882 (study PRJEB31778, sample SAMEA3449373) | human gut metagenome | biome: human gut; feature: human-associated habitat; material: faeces | place: United Kingdom | collected 2010/2012 ...
ACCGCTTCCGCGGCATCTCCGCCGCGCCGGAGCAGATCGTCGTCGGCGCAGGCACGGAGTACCTCTATAACCTCATCGTCCAGCTGCTCGGGCGCAAGGCCGTCTACGGCGTGGAGAACCCCGGCTACTCCAAGGCCGCGCGCATCTACGCGCTCGGCGGCGCAAGGACTGCGCCCGTGCTTGTGGATGAGGGCGGCGTGAGCCTGAGATCTCTGGAAATGAGCGGCGCACAGATCCTGCACACCTCACCGAACCACCAATTCCCCACCGGCGCGGTGACGCCCATCGGTCGCCGGCAAAGCCTGCTGCGCTGGGCGGAGGCGCGGGAGGGCCGCTATATCATCGAGGACGATTACGACAGCGAGTTCCGCTTCACGCTGCGCCCCATCCCCACGCTGCAGAGCATCGACCGCGCGGGGCGCGTGATCTACGTCAACACCTTCTCACGCACGCTCGCGCCCTCGCTGCGCATCAGCTATATGGTGCTGCCCAAGAGCCTGACCGAGCACTACCGCGCGCAGCTCGGCTTCTACTCCTCCACTGTGCCGGCGATGGAGCAGCACACGCTTGCGCGCTTTTTGGACGAGGGGTATTTTGAAGCGCACATCAACCGGATGCGCAAGTCCTACCGCGCGCAGCGCGACGCGGTCATCGACACCATTCTGCAAAGCCCGCTCGGAGCGCACTGCCGGGTGTCCGGTGAGGACGCGGGGCTGCACTTCCTTCTGACGATCGACACGAAATGCACCGACCATGTGCTGCGTGCCGACGCCGAGGGGCGCGGCGTGCGGCTCTCCTTCCTCTCGGATTTTGCCCTGCGTCCCGGCTCCGCGCCGCAGCACACGCTGGTCATCCATTACCCCGGCATCGACCTCGGACGGCTTCGCTCGGCGCTGTCCATTCTGGAGGCGCTGCTGTATTTCCGCGACTGGAAATACAAGGGCAGAAAATGAACTCCGTGTAAACATTTCTATAATTCGCTAAAATATTTATATAAATCTATTGACAAAAGTTTTCACTGTGCTATGATACGGTATAGCAAAGAAAAACCCGGTAAGGAGGCGCATGATGAAAAAGAATCTATACAGCCTGACGCTCTCGGACGAGGTGGTGCGGGAGGTCGATGCGCTGGCGCATCGGCTGGGCACGAACCGCTCGGCGCTGGTAAACCGCATCCTGTCCGAGTACGTCTCCGTCCCCACGCCGGAGCGCAAGATCAACGATATTTTCGAGGCCATCGAGGCGCTCGTTTCCCCCTCGCGCGAGCTGGTGCCGTTTTTCGCGCCGAACTCGCAGTCCATGTCGCTCAAATCGAGCCTCGCCTACAAGTACCGTCCGACGGTCAAGTATGAGGTCGATCTCGGCGGCGGCGAGGATACGCTGGGCACGCTCAATGTCGTGTTCCGCACGCAGTCGGCGGAGCTGATCGCCGCGCTGACGGACTTCTTCCGTCTGTGGGCGCGTATCGAGAATGCCTGTCTCGCGCCGGCGCTCGGCGGCACGATCGCCTGTTCGCTCTACGATGGGCGCTTCGTCCGTCCGCTCGCCATGCCGCGCGGACACGCCCGCTCGGCGGAGGACATCGCCGGCGCCATCAGCGCCTATGTGCAGCTCTTCGACCGCCTGCTCAAGGGCTATCTGAGCGGCGATCTGAGCGCCAAGGACGTGGAGCTGGCCTACCGCGGCGACCTGCGGGGCCGCGGGCTTCTGATTTAAGCGATTCGCAGTTTTGTCAATAGAGGTGAATTTATATGAACGCTGAAAAATATACCCAGAAAACGCTGGACGCCGTCAAGACCGCGCAGAGCATGGCGCAGGAGAACGGCAACCAGTATCTGACCCCCGAGCATCTGCTCTATGCCCTTGTCGATCAGGACGGCGGACTCATCGCGTCGCTCTTCGGCAAGATGGGCGTGGACTGCGACGGCCTGCTCTCCGAGCTGGACACGCTGATCCGGCGTCTGCCGAAGGTCTCCGGCGGCAGCGGCGAGGTGTACGCCTCACCGGAGACCGGCAAAATTCTGAACCTTGCCGAAAAGACCGCCGAGAAGCTGCACGACGATTATATCTCCGTCGAGCACCTGATGCTCGCCATCTTCTCCGAGGGCTCGCAGAACGTGCGCCAGCTGCTCTCAGACCACGGCATCACGCGAGGCCGCTTCTCCGACGAGCTCTCAAAGGTCAAGACCTCCCCCGTAACGAGCGACAATCCCGAGGATTCCTACGATGCGCTCAAGAAATACGGCACCGACCTTGTCGAACGCGCGCGCACGAAGGAGCTTGACCCCGTCATCGGCCGTGACGCGGAGATCCGCAACGTCATTCGCATCCTCTCGCGTAAGACGAAGAACAACCCCGTGCTCATCGGCGAGCCGGGCGTCGGCAAGACGGCCATTGCCGAGGGCCTTGCCCAGCGTATCGTGCGCGGCGATGTGCCAGAAGGTCTCAAGGACCGCACGATCTTCTCGCTCGACATGGGCGCGCTGATCGCGGGCGCGAAATACCGCGGCGAGTTTGAGGAAAGACTCAAAGCTGTCTTGAACGAGGTCAAGAAGTCTGAAGGCAAGATCATCCTCTTCATCGATGAGCTGCACACCATCGTCGGCGCGGGCAAGACCGAAGGCAGCATGGACGCCGGCAACCTCTTAAAGCCGATGCTGGCTCGCGGCGAGCTGCACTGCATCGGTGCGACCACGCTCGACGAGTACCGCCAGTATATTGAAAAGGACGCCGCCCTCGAGCGCCGCTTCCAGCCCGTTATGGTCAACGAGCCGACGGTCGAGGACACCATTTCCATCCTGCGCGGCCTGAAGGAGCGCTATGAGATCTATCACGGCGTGCGCATCCACGACAATGCGCTCGTCGCCGCCGCGACGCTTTCCGACCGCTATATCACCGACCGTTTCCTGCCGGACAAGGCCATCGACCTTGTCGATGAGGCCTGCGCGATGATCCGCACGGAGATCGATTCCATGCCCGCAGAGCTTGACGACCTGCGCCGCAAGATCATGCAGCAGGAAATTGAAGAGATGGCTCTCAAGAAAGAGGACGACCAGCTCTCGCGAGACCGTCTCGAAGAACTCAAGAAAGAGCTCGCCGATGAGAAGGAGCAGTTCAACGCCATGAAGTCCCGCTGGGAGGCGGAAAAGAGCGGCGTGGACAGCGTGAAGGAGCTAAAGTCCAAGATCGAGCAGATGAACGGTGAGATCGAGCGCGCACAGGCGAACCTTGAATATGAAAAGGCCGCCAAACTCAAGTACTCCGACCTCCCCGCCCTTGAAAAGCAGCTCAAGGACGCCGAGGCCGCAGCCGAAAAGCACACGGGCGAGAACTCCATGGTGCACGACACCGTAACCGAAAACGAGATCGCCGATATCGTCGGCAAGTGGACGGGCATCCCCGTCAGCCGCCTGATGGAGGGCGAGCGCGAAAAGCTGCTGCGCCTCGACGAGATCATTCACAAGCGCGTTGTCGGTCAGGACGAGGCGGTGCGCCTCGTCACCGAGGCCATCCAGCGCTCGCGCGCCGGCATTGCGGACCCGAACCGCCCCATCGGCAGCTTCCTCTTCCTCGGCCCCACGGGCGTTGGCAAGACGGAGCTTGCAAAGTCCCTTGCCGACTGCCTCTTTGATGATGAACACAACCTTGTGCGCATCGATATGACCGAGTATATGGAGAAGTTCTCCGTTTCTCGTCTCATCGGCGCGCCTCCGGGATACGTCGGCTACGACGAGGGCGGCCAGCTCACCGAGGCTGTGCGCCGCAAGCCGTACAGCGTGGTGCTGTTCGACGAGGTCGAAAAGGCGCATCCGGACGTCTTCAACATCCTGCTGCAAATTCTCGACGACGGCCGTATCACCGACTCGCAGGGCCGCACGGTGGACTTTAAGAACACCATCATCATCCTGACATCGAACCTCGGCTCGTCCGAGCTGCTCGACGGCATTCAGCCGGACGGCAGCATTTCCGAGAGCGCCCGCGCCGCCGTCATGGGCGAGCTGCGCCGCGCGTTCCGTCCGGAATTCCTGAACCGTCTTGACGAGATCATTATGTTCAAGCCGCTCACGAAGGAAAACCTCAGCGGCATCATCGACATCCTGATGGAAGGTCTCAAGAAGCGTCTTGCCGACAAGACGCTGAGGCTCGAAGTCACGGATGCGGCCAAGAGCCTCATCATCGAGCGTGGCTTCGACCCGATCTACGGCGCGCGTCCGCTCAAGCGCTATCTCCAGAGCGCGGCGGAGACGCTCATCGCCAAGGAGATTTTGCGCGGCGACCTCGCCGCGGGCAGCACGCTTGTGCTCGACACGGAAAACGGCGAACTGAGCTGCCGCAAGAAGTAAACACAGCAAAAGGACCGGAGAACGGATTTTCGTTCTCCGGTCTTTCTGCGTCTGACGCTATAAGATTGCACAAGAATCGTCTCGTTTTCCTGTGCATTTTGTCTATGCCTAAGTCATGTTTTTGGGATTTCTGCCTCAAAACAGGACTTAGGCATATATCATTTCATGGATAAGCGTGATAGAAAAAAGTTGCTGAGACAAAATGGCGAAAAATCGACTTCCTTTTTAGAAAGGAGAGATGCAATGCGTTTTCCGTTCGGCGCAGGTGATCTGGAGGCACAGGCACTGAACACAGCACAGGAGACATACAATGTGGCAAGCAGAGCGCGGCGTGTTCTGTAAAAGGCAAAAAATAAAGAATAGGAGGAAAGAAAATGAAAGGTCACAAGTTTTTGAAGATCACCGGAATCTTGATGATCGTTTCCGCTGCGATCTCCATTCTTGCGGGCGTGTTCGTCGGCGGGCTTGGCGCGTTGGCGGCAGGACTCGGCGCAGCATCCGGCCTGACCTTCTCCTACTGGGCGGCGCTGTTTCTGACGCTGGTCGGCGGCATCTGCCAGCTGATCGCCGGTGTCAAAGGCGTCAAGCACTGTCAGCGCATCGAAGAAGCCGGAAAGCTCATCATCTGGGGCGCGATTGTGGCAGTGTTCTGCATTCTGAGCACAGTCCTGAGCATGGTCAACGGCGGCGAATTCAATTTTATGAGCATCTTGACAGGCGTAGCCGTTCCGGCTCTGTACATCTACGGCGCAGTGCTGAACAGCAAGACCGAGGACGAGTTTGCGGCATAAAGAAAAAGAAGCAAAACAATGAAAAGAAACGATCTTTTGTATGCACTCCTGCTGTTTATCGGGATCGGGTTGGGTCTATTGGTTCTCAGCAGGTTGGTGCGTTTTCAAAACAATTTGGGAGGGAATTATGAAACAGTCTAAGATGAGAATCCTTTGCCTGCTGCTCACGGCAGTGATGCTGCTCAGCCTTACGGCCTGCGGCAAGGATAAGAAGGAAGAAAATAGCAATGTGATGAAGTTCGATGATTGCGAGCTGGTCTACAAGAGCGCGTGCATCATGGACGATTTCGACGGGAACGATGCGCTTGTTGTAACGCTGGACTTTACCAATACCAGCAGTTCAAATGAGTCATATCTCTGGACACTTTCCGAAACGGCCATACAGAATGGCGAAGAACTGGAGATCGCCACGGTCTATGTCAGCGAGGATTCCTTCGATACGGTGATCGACAGCCAGTTTGATGACGTGGCTCCGGGCAAGACGCTCGAAGTGAAAGCCGCCTTTGTGCTCAAGGATATGAGCAAGGTCGAAGTGACCTTTGAAGAGAGCTTTGGCAGCAAGAGCAACAAGATCACCATCGACCCGTCCACGCTCAGCCGCGGCTCGGCCTCGAGCACGTCCAACACGGGCAAGAACCCGACGCAGACCGGCTCGGAGATGAAAGACTGGTGGAACGGCGACTGGTACGGCTGGTGGAAGATGACCGAATGCGCAGGCTATTATGAGGGCATGGACGATAGTCGCTGGGATATCTGCGGCGTCATTGACATCAAGTCTGACAACACCGGTACCGTTACCCTCTGGGACGAGGATTATTCGAAGAGCAACCCCATGGCTGAGGCGAGCGTCAGTCTGCTCGACGACGGCATGGGCGAGCACGGCACGATGATCTCTAAGAGCGGCCGCTTTACGAACATTGACCTGTCGCAGGAGGACTGGGTCGTCAATCCGGTCGCAATGGAGGTTGACGATCTGATCTGCATCGACGGTTATTACGAAAACGGCGAAGATGAATTCTACTATGAGATCTACCTGCGCCCATGGGGACTCTACTGGGACGAGCTGGATGCAAATTCCCGCCCCGCGTACTATGACAGTTGGTACGTGCCGATGATCGAGTCTGGCGAGTACATGCCGGACTCCATCGGTTGATGGAGCTCAGGCAGCCATCGGTGAGAGAGAAAAACGGCTGATCCGATCAGCAAAACAGGCTCCCGCCCCAATTTAGGGCGGGAGCCATGCGCTTATTGATGAAAATTGGGAAAGATTTTGAACAGTTCTGAAAGGAGTGACCATGAAAACGACACTGAAACGAGTGCTCTCGCTTTTGCTGGCGCTGGTTCTAATGCTGTCTCTTTGCGCCTGTACGCAAAAGTCACAGGAGGACTCTGATGAACCGGACAATACCGGCGGATTTGCGCTCCCGACAAAGAACGACAGAGAAAAAACGGGGAAGCGGCCGACAAAGCACACCGGAACGGCAGAGGGGAGAAACTCCCTGATGTGGCTGCGTGATCGGATCGATGTTCCGATGACGATGTTCGGCGCGGCATATCTTGGCTATGCCGATGACCTCTTCGAAGAGGAATTTGAGGAGGAACTTCCCGCGTGGCTGTGGGAAAACAACGAAGCGATGCTGCGAGAATATCCTTTTATCGCGGAGATCGACGAAAACCATATCATTGGCGGCACAGTTTATCTGTACTGTATCGTACCGGTCGATGAAAATGCCTCCGTTGCGATCAACCGCGTGAAGTGGGACAACAAAACAAGGTCGGAGAAGGTCACGGAGGTCCTTTACCGGTCGGAGAACGGTGAGCCGGTGCTGCTTTTTGCCAACCTGGACGGCGTCGCCTATGAGGTCGACACGCAAGTCATCATCACAGACAGCAGTGGGAATATCTGCGAGTGGTATCCGTCACTGGACGCAGACAGCTACCTTGCCCCGTGCACCACAGACGAAGGAGAGTACCTGCTGTGGGACTTTACGGAATACGCATGGCAGAGCGCCTCGCCCGACCTTGCCCTTTGGCTTGCCGACGGTTGGACCGGAATGACAGCGCTCGGTCTGGCCGGATCACAAAGCACGGGCACGGGCTGGTTCATAGAAACAACGAGGGAGTTCGTTGAGAGCAGCGCATATTTTTCCCTGCGGTTTTATCTCGACGATGAAACAGGCGGTTCCGTCGATCTGGACTGGGCCTATGAGGATTCGGACGACTTTGAAGAGATGTGGAGCGGGTTCTGGACGATCGAACCTGTTCTCGACGGGCCGAGCTATGTGACCATCAGCCTCTCCCTTGTGGGCGGCAAAAACTACGCCCTCATGGACGGCCCGTCATACATGAGCGAAACCTATCCCTGCCTGATCAGTCCAAGCGGCGATGAGCTGCTCATCGGCAGGGGCGAAAACGGCATCGCTCTGCCGTTCATGTCGTGGGACACAACGACGTGTATGCTGACGCAGGCTGTGGGATAAAAAAAGATAAGCAGGCTCGATGCGGAACACTTTGATCTCTCGCTATATGGAGAGAATGGTACGGCGGTCGTCAGCACCACAGAATACACCGACTTCTCTGGCGGGAAGGAACGCGAATATACGCTCATTCTGTCGCTTCCCGAGCAGACGCTCTACTTCCGCGCAGACTGGAGCAAGTCCTGATCAACCGGCAAACAGCCGCCCGTACGGGCGGCTGTTTTCGCTTCGCTACCGATAGTAGCGGAATACTTGGTGGACTTTTGCGGCAAAAACTGATACGATAACACCATCAAAGCAAAGGAGACCTAATTATGGACAACGAACTCGGCGCGCGCATCCGCACGCTTCGAAAGGAGCGCGGGCTGTCGCAGGAGGCGCTGGCGCAGGCACTCGAAGTCTCGCGGCAAGCCGTGACAAAGTGGGAAGACGGCTCGTCGCTGCCGAGCACGGCGAACCTCTTCGCACTCTCGGGCTTTTTCGGCGTTCCGCTCGCAGAGCTGACCGGCACACCGGAGAGCACTTCTTCCGCGCCGCCCGCTGCGGGTGTATCAGAAAAAGAACGCCGCACACGCACAAAGGTTTTGACCATCAGCGCGTGTATACTGCTCGCTGTCAGTGTGCCGGTGCTCCTCTGGTGCGCGGTGCAGTATTTCAATAATGCAAGTCTGCCTATTCCGGAACCGCGTTGGTATTCCGTGCCAAGTGAAGAAGAGATCATTGGTACCGCTGAAACCATAACGGGAATCTATGTCATCAGCAAATTTCCCACCTGGCTGTTTTTGAGCGCACTGTCGCTCTTTGTCGTGGGACTTGGTGTGCTGATAGGATTGAAAATCAAGAGGTGGAAAGGAAAAACACATGACGGGCAAGATTAAAGTTTTACTGCCGCTGCTGCTCATCGTCCTGCTCGCCGGCTGCGGCAGCAAAACCGACGACGGTCTGCACATTGAAAACCACGACTGGACGTCGACACAGGTCATCGACAGCGCGGGTCAGCCGCTTGACCTCCCTGCCCTCACCTGCGCGGCGCAAAATGGTGCGCTGACGATCACCGACGCAGACGGCAATGAACAGAGCGGAACTTACTCACTTGTGCAGCGCGATGCAAACGGTGTCCTTTACGATCTCTCGCTATATGGAGAGAATGGTACGGCGGTCGTCAGCACCACAGAATACACCGACTTCTCTGGCGGGAAGGAACGCGAATATACGCTCATTCTGTCGCTTCCCGAGCAGACGCTCTACTTCCGCGCAGACTGGAGCAAGTCCTGATCATCCGGCAAACAGCCGCCCGTACGGGCGGCTGTTTCTGTAAAGCAAACTCACTTCATCAGTCTTTCGATTTCTTCGTCTGCAAGCGCAGTCACGCCCGAAAAGTCGATACAGGGACGATAGACTGCTTCCAGCGCATCATGGGCATTCCCGGCATCTGTGAGCGTCCTCACGGCCTCTTCCAGAAGAGATGTTTCCACGCGGCGGATAAATCGCAGCTTCGCTTTCTGTGCTTGGGTGAGCCGTTCCTCCGCCATCGCATCGAGCCGCAGGCGGCGGTAGGTCTTCCCCTCATAGAGCATGCGCGCGTTCGTCGTGACGAAGGCAAGGCCGCACTCGGGAATCAGCACATGCTGGCATTCTTCCGGTCGGTCGGGATTGGGGCAAATGATAACGTCGAACCGTTTCTCCTGCGCCGCCTGCGCAATGGTTTGCAGCATTTCATTCCCCAATCCCGCGCTGTCGCAGAGCGCGTAAACGCGCGGGCAGAGTTCCTCCACCGTGTCAAAACGGCAGATATCGCCGCACTTCGTCACACCGCCGAGAAAGGCGCGAACCACGCGCCCGCTCCCCTCTCCCTCGCTTCTCAGCTCACGGGCGAGGATCCCGCTTGTGCGGCGGCGGAGCTTTGCAAAATCCATCTGCGCGTGCATCGCCACGCGGCGTTCGCTCTCCACCTCGCCCATCGCGCGCAGCGCGCGGTAGGCGCTGCGATAGTGCGCGCGATACTCATCGCTCAGCGCAATGATCTCTGCGCGGCGCGCCTTGGCTGCGTCCAGATCGTAAAAGCGCGTCAGGTCGACATATCGCTCGCAGGCGGCGGCATAGCTTGGTTCAAGCACATGGGGCGCGGTGCCGTCCACGATGGCGGCGCGCCGGTCTAAGAAGATCGCTCCGTCGAGCGAATCTGGGTCGCCCGAGCAGTTGATATATACGACCCGCTCACCCGTGCGCTCCACAGCCGCACCCACGCGGCGCATAAAGGTCGATTTGCCGCTGCCTGCGCCGCCCTTGAGGATCAAGAGATCGTCAAATCGTCCGCCCAAGAGCTGTTCATAGAGCGAGGAAAATCCCTCTTCGCTGTTTGCGCCAAGGAAAAAGTGCAACGGTTGCATAGCGTTCCCTCCAAAATCAATCTTTTCGTTTTCAGCTTATGCGGAAACGTCCGTTTGCGCGCTTCCCTTTTGCAAAAAAATATGCTATGCTCTCTTCAGCCGCGTACCGCGGCAAATTCAGGAAGAAAGGACTGATCTGTTATGATGATGCAGCGTGTATGGAGGGTTCACACTTCCTGACCCTCCGAAATTTTACTTTGGAGGACGACAATGGAACATCTTATTTTCATTCGTGAGGCCATCACAGACAGTGAGATCGCACGCTTTTTCGAGAAACTGCATTCCTATCACCGGCGCGATATCTTCCCCGAGATTGAGCAGGCCGAGGATCTCGCCTATTTTCTCAGCGATGAGTACCTCTCGCAGCTCAAGTCACTGCACAGGCGGCAGGAAAACCGCCTGCACTTTCTCTTTTTCGAGCGCGGCGGGCAGGATATCGGTTTTACGATGCCGGTCATCTATGGTTCAGAGGACGACAAGTGCTTCATCATGGAGTTCTGCGTCTACCCGGAATTTCGCGGAAGCAGTACAGGTCACGCCTGCGGCGAGGCGCTGCTCTCTTGGGCGCGCGAACGCAGGGCAAGCTACTTTGAGCTCAACTGCGACACCGCGCCGCGCGAGCGCTTCTGGGGCAGACTTGGCTTTCTGCCGAACGGCTGCGACGAGCGGAACATACCGCTGATGCTGCGCCCGCCGGAGGAGGACGCCCCCATCACCGTCCGTCAGTTCGTCCCCGGTGCGGACGACTGGCAGCTTTGGAAACTCGAAAACGGCTATCTCGCTGAGATCGGTGAAACGCCGCTCGACGAGAGAAAGCAAGCGCAGCTTTTGCAGGCCATTCAAGAGGAACGCATCACCTTCTTTGCCGCCTACCGCAAAACACGCATGGTCGGAATGTGCAGCGTGAGCCGCGTATTTTCGACATTCACATGTGCGGACATCGGTGTCTTTGAGGATTTCTTTGTCGAACCGGTGTTCCGAAAGCAAGGCGCCGCGCGGCAGCTCGCGTCTGCGGCACAGGAATACGGTAGGGCAAATCACCTTGCCAGTCTTGCCGTTACCTGTGCTTTGTGCGACGAGGGAATGTACCGCGCGCTGGGCTTCACCGAAAAGCTTGGCACGACCCTTGTCCACCTCAGCTGACAGCAAAATAAAGAAAGGCTCTGTTTGGGAGAACCCAAACAGAGCCTTTTTATGTACTTATCTTACGCCGTGAAGATCTTATCCTCGGCGCGGCGCGTATAGTCGCGCTCGAGCATCGCGCGGTGCGAAAGGAACGCGGGATCGTCGAAATACTTCGCACCCATCGGGCAGTTGCGCACGCAGGAGTGGCACTTGATGCAAATGCCCGCAACCTCCGTCACATCGTCGGGGTTGATCGAGCCCATCGGGCAGAGAGAGGCGCACACACCGCAGCGGGTGCACTTGTCGAGATCGGTCTTGGGCTTTGCCTTCAGAAAGACCTTCGGCTCGCCGTCCAGTCCCAGCGGACGGTAATAGGGCGCGTCCGCGTCACCGTCGACCGTGACAGGCGCAGGGAAATCCGTCATCTTCACGATGCGGCCCACGACCGCCGAGCCGAGCTTGGCAAGCTCCGCCATATCGTCGGAATCGGGTCTGCCGTTGGCAAGCGCGTCGGTAAAGGCGTGGCGGCAGGCAAAGGCGCCCGCGCCGATGGTGTGGAAGCCGTCCCCTTCAAGGCAGGCGCAGAGCTCGGCAAGGGAATTATCAAAACTGCGGTTACCGAACGTCACGACCGGCACAGACAGCGCGCCGTTTCCGTGAAAGCCGGACTTCACAAACTCGAGCAGCTTATTCGGCAACTTGCCCGCGTAGGTTGGCATACCGAAGACGACAAGGTCGCCCGCGGCAAACTCATACGCTTCCTCGCGCGCGGCGGGCAGCGTGAAATCGCGCACCTCGAGCGGAACGTCAAAGCTGACGGCAAGGGCATTTGCAAGCGTGGTGGTCACCTTTCTGGTGTTGCCAGTGGCGCTGAAATAGACTGCGTAAACCTGAGAAATGTTCATGGGAATCGGCCTTCTTTCTTTATTGTTCGGGGCGCTGCCCGGCCTTACAGGGAAAAATCCTCGGAGGTATACTGATCGCGCAGTGTGGCGGGTCTCGGCGGCACACGCTTGAGCGGATCATAGCAAAAGTGACGGCAGTGGTCAGCGGAATCGACCACGCCGCGGCGGGAACAGATGACCTGCCCTTCGCTGATGACAGATCCGCTCTTGCAGTAGGCGCAGTGCTTTTCAATGTCCTTGCGGAACAGATGGAACATGGTCTTCCCTCCCCTTTCCTGGTCACATGCTGCGCACAACGAGCTTGCCGTCCTCCATCGACGCACGGATCTGCGTAACGGGATGCTCGTAGGAATCGATGATCTGCGCGGCCATGGTGTCTTCCAGATCTTTCTGGATCGTGCGGCGCAGGTTGCGCGCGCCGTAGGTCGCGGAATAGGACTTCTTAACGAGATATTCCTCAACAGCCTCGTCCCACGTAAAGTGCAGGCCCTTGTCCTCGAGGCTCTTTTGCAGCTCAGAGAGCATGATGCGGGCAATGCCGGCAAAGTTCTGCTCGTCGAGGCGGTTGAAGCAGATGACCTCGTCCACGCGGTTCAAAAATTCCGGGCGCAGGAACTCACCGAGCGCCTTCATCGCGCGGTCGCGGTTCTGCTCGTTCACCGTGTGGCCAAAGCCAACGGTGCCCTCCTTGCGTTCGCTGCCCGCGTTGGACGTCATCACGATAACGGTATTTTCAAAATTCACCTTGCGGCCGTGGGAGTCGGTGATCTCTCCGTCATCGAGAATTTGCAGCAGGACGTTCATCACGTCGGGGTGCGCCTTTTCAATCTCGTCGAAGAGAATGACGGCGTAGGGCTTGCGGCGGATCTTCTCGGTGAGCTGACCGGCCTCGTCATAGCCGACATAGCCCGGAGGCGAGCCGACGATGCGGGAGACCGAGTGCTTTTCCATGAATTCCGACATATCGAGGCGGATGAGCGCGTCGGGCGAATTGAAGAGATCCTGCGCAAGCTGCTTGACAAGCTCGGTCTTGCCGACGCCCGTGGGGCCGACAAAGATGAAGCTCACAGGCTTATGCTTGGGCGAAATGCCCACGCGGTTGCGGCGAATGGCGGCGGAAACGGCCTCGATGGCCTCGTCCTGGCCGACAATATGCTCTTTCAGGCGCTTGTCGAGCTCACTCAGGCGGTGGAACTCGTCCTCGCGGATGCGGGAGGCGGGGATCTTCGTCCACAGCTCGATCACGCGGGCAAGGTTGTCCATCGAAAGCTGCGGGTCACCCTGCGCGCAGAGCGCGTCAAGCTCCTCCTGCGCCTTCATGGTGAGGCTCTTGAGCTCGGCGAGGCGCTCAAAATCAGGCTCCTCCGCGCCCTGCAACAGTTCGCGCTCTTTGTCGTAATCCTCGATCTCGCGGCGCAACTCCATGCGGCGGTTGATGTTCTTATCGTGCAGGTTGAGATCGGAGCAGGCCTCGTCGATGAGGTCGATGGCCTTATCGGGCAGGAAGCGGTCGGTGATATAGCGCTCGGAGAGCAGCACGGCCTGACGCAGAATGCCCTCGGGGATCTTGACGCCGTGGTACTGCTCATAATAGTGGGCAATGCCCTTCAGGATCTTGAGCGTATCCTCCATATTCGGCTCGTTGACCGTAACAGGCTGGAAGCGGCGCTCAAGCGCGGTGTCCTTTTCGATGTGCTTGCGATACTCGGTGAAGGTCGTCGCGCCGATGACCTGAATTTCGCCGCGGGAAAGGGCGGGCTTTAAGATGTTGGCGGCGTTCATGCTGCCCTCGGCGTCGCCCGCGCCGACGATGTTGTGCACCTCGTCGATGACGAGGATAACGTTGCCCATCTTACGGATCTCCTCGATGAGACCCTTCATACGGCTTTCAAACTGGCCACGGAACTGTGTGCCCGCGACGAGCGCCGTCAGGTCAAGCAGGTAGACCTCCTTGCTTCTGAGCTTGAAGGGCACCTCACCCGCCACGATGCGCTGGGCAAGTCCTTCGGCGATGGCAGTCTTGCCGACGCCCGGCTCACCGATGAGGCAGGGGTTGTTCTTCTGGCGGCGGTTGAGGATCTGGATAACGCGCTCGATCTCCTCCGCGCGGCCAATAACCGCGTCGAGCTTGCCGTCGCGCGCGCGCTGGGAAAGGTTGATGCAGTAAGAATCCAGGAATTTGTGCTTGCTGCCCTTTTCGGCTTTCTTATTGCTGCGAGGGCTCTGCGTCTGCTCGGCCTCGCCGCCCGATGCGTCGTTCGCAGCGGGCGAGCCGCCGAAAAAGCGGCTCAGGAACGGGAACGTAGCGGTCTTGCCGTCCTCGTCCTCGTTGTCAGCGTCGGGATCATCGGCGTCGGTCAGACCCTCCAGACTCTCTGCGCCGCCGAAGGCGCCCATCATCTCGTTGGAGATATTGTCAAGATCCTCATCGGTAATGCCCATTCGGCGCATCATCTCGTCCACCTGCGGCAGTCCGAGATTTTTGGCGCACTTGAGGCACAGGCCCTCGTTGACGTTCTGCCCGTTTTCCTGACGGGTGATGAACACAACGGCGATATTCTTTTTACATCTGGAACAAAGTTGCGGCTGCATGGTATGTCCTCCTTGGGGGTAAAAATCAAGCTAACAGCGCAGCGAACAGGCTGCGCGGGGTATGGCTCATAAAAAAAGATAAGAGATAGGTGCCTTCATATTCGGTGAAGGCCTTAACGCCGAAGCGCGGCGCTACATCGCAGACGAGAAACAGCAGCAGCGTGCTCTCGATCAGTCCCAGCGCACCGCCGCCAATGGTGTTGAGCGCGTTCAGAACCGGCAAGTCTAACACCTTGTCAATGCCCGCTGTAACAAGGTGGAGCAACACAGAAAGCACGAGAAAACAGAGTACGAACACGAACGTTCGCACCACGCTGCCGAGCAACGTGCGCACAGCGGCGAGCGCCGCATCACGCGCGGCAGAGCGCAGCGATTCGCGCACTCTCCCGTCAAGGTCGAAGTGTAGCAACTGCTTGAGAAGTCCCGTCACGGCAAGCGGCGAGGCATACTCCCCCTCTTCTTCCCCATCCGAAACGGCGGGTTCGGTCAGCACACTGCTTCCCTCCCCTTCTGCCGCAGAAGACTGCTCCGAAGGCTGCGGGATCTCGCCCTCGGCATTCTCGTCCCAGCTGCGGAACCATTCCTCCACGCCTTTTTCCGCGCGCGGCATCAAAAGCTCGGTCACGGGTTCTGTGAGAAGGTCGGTCAGAAGCGATGCGCCAATGAGCGCGATCAAGATGGCAGCGAGCGCCATGAAACTGCGGAAGAGTCCCCGCTTTGCACCGAACACGATGCCGAGCACCAACACGAGCGCGAAGGCCACGTCGATCATAAGACCATTATTCACGTTCCTCGCACTCCTTTCAAGTCACAATTTGTAACATTTTTAGCGATTTACAGAAATCACGGAATATAAAGCCAGGCGGACGACGAGCCGACGAGCACCGCCGTACCGTCCGCGCGCATGAGTACCGAGCGGGCATATTCCGTCCCGTCAAGGCGCGCATATTCCTGAAGCTGTGCCGTATAAAGCACCAGACTGTCGCTGTAAAGCACGGCGATGTACTTTCCCGCCGCCGACAGCGAAAGGATCTCCTGATTGCTGTCAAGGCTTGCCATCTCGGTTCCGTCGGACGCGACCGTGACAAGCTTCAGCGTGCTTCCGGAGCGGTAGCGGCTCAAAAGCAGTACGGCAAAGCTGTCTCCGCCCATGCTCGAACCGCGCAGATAAGGATACTCATAGCGATAGCTTCCCGCAAGCGTTCCGTTCGCAGAAAAGAGCGTCAGTCCCTCGTCCGTCAGGCAGGAAAGCGTCCCCGCCACGCTGTCGAGCGAGAGAAGGAGCGAACCTGTCAGCGTATTGACAGAATCCGCCTTTTCGCTGCCGAGCGAGTAGATGTTCACCGTGTCGGCAAACGAGCCGCCCGACTCACCGAGCGTCACCGCTGCCATGCGCTTGCAGTCGCGCATGACGACCGCATCGATCACATAACGCTCTGAGGAATTGAAGGCGAACACCTTTTCACCCGAGGCGTCGTACACCGTGACGGCAGATTTATATCCGCTTTTTTCGGCATTCAGCGCCAGATAATCCGAGGGATTGACCGAAACCGACAGAATGCTTCCGCTGCACTCGCCGCTCATATCGCGCACAAGGCCGCCGGAGGAATAGAGCAGCAGCGTCTGCCCGCCGATGTCGTAGACCGCGGCGGTCTGTCCGCCAACGGCGATAGCGGGGTTGGTCAGCTTTACGCTCGTGCTGTCCACCACGTCGCCGCTGCTGCCGTAAACGGAAACGCCTGTTGTCGAGGCGACGATCAGGTGGTCGCCGAGCAGCGCAAAGGTGTTGCTGCGGTCATTGCTGAAGGAATAGAGCTCGACCTTGCCCTGCTCATCCTGCGTGACATGATTGTAGGAGAACAGGCGGCGCACACTGTCAAGGCCGCTCAGATCCTTCCACGCCGCGGCGACGACCACCGCCAGCACGGCAATGAGCACCAAAAGCACCATCAATACGCGCTTCAGCCCGCTGCCGCGGCGCGGCGCGGCCTGGGAGCGGCGGATCTCCTCGCGGATATTCTCTTCCTCTCTTCGGTCAGTCATTGAGCCGTTCATCCTCATACCAAAGTTTCGTCATGTAGAGACCGCCGGGCGGCACGGTGGGGCCGGCAAGCGAGCGGTCGCCGGAGGCAAGGATCTCGGGAATGTCCTCCGCCGTAAGCTTTCCCTCGGCGGCGTAGAGCACGGTACCGGTGATGGCCCGTACCATATTATACAGAAATCCGTCCGCGCAGACCTTGAGCTCTAAAAGGTCGCCAGAGCGCGACACGCGGCAGTAGTGCACGGTGCGCACGGTGGTCTTTGTCTCCGTGCCGACGGAGCGCACGGCCTTGAAGTCATGCGTACCCTCAAAGGCGCGCGCCGCGCGATCCATCACCTCTTCATCGAGGTGCTTGGGATAAAAGTAGGCCCTGTTCACATAGAACGGATTTTTGATGCGCGAATTGTAGATGCGGTAGGTGTATTCTTTTTTTTGACACGAGAGGATCGCGTTGAAATCCTCCGCTACTTCAAGCGCCTCGCGCACGACGATATCCTCGGGCGTGTGCGTGTTGATGGCAAAGGGCAGGCGCTCGACCGGGATGCGGGAATCGGTGTGGAAGTTGGCAATGTAGCGCTCGGCGTGCACGCCCGCGTCCGTGCGGCCGCAGCCGACGAGCTTCACATTCCCGCCGCAGACCTTTGAAAGGCCCTTTTCCATCGTCTCGCAGACGCTTGAAACCGTTTTCTGCACCTGCCAGCCGTGGTAGGCCGTTCCGTTATACATAAGCTTGAGGGCAATGTTTCGCATAAAAGCGTCCTTTCTCAGCGCAGCACGATGACCGCGGCCACAAGCGCGGCATAAAATGCCATCACCAGGTAATCGCGCGTCTGATAGCGCAGCACATTGAGCTTCGTGCGCCCCTCGCCGCCGTGGTAGCAGCGGCACTCCATGGCGGTCGCCAGCTCGTCGGCGCGGCGGAAGGCGCTGACGAAGAGGGGTACGAGCAGCGGCACGAGCGCTTTGGCGCGCTGCATGAGGCTGCCGGTCTCAAAGTCGGCGCCGCGCGCCTTCTGCGCGGACATGATCTTGTCCGTTTCCTCAATGAGCGTGGGGATAAAGCGCAGCGCAATGGACATCATCATCGCCAGCTCGTGCACGGGGAGCTTGATGGCCTTGAGGGGACCCAGCAGATTCTCCAGACCGTCCGTCAGGCGGATGGGCGAGGTCGTATAGGTGAGCAGGAACGTACCCATGATCAAAAGCGTGATGCGCAGCATCATCGTGACGGCCGCGCGCACGCCCTCGATCGTCATGCGGAAGATCCAGAAATGCCAGATCTCCCTACCGGGCGTATAGAAAAGGTTCAGCACCGCCGTGAAGGCGATGATGAACAAAACAGGCTTGAGTCCCTTGAAGAGCGCCTTCACGCTCACGCGCGAGATGCGCACGGCGACCACGAGCGTCAGAACAAGCAGGCCGTAGGCAAGATAGCTCTTCGCCGTAAAAAGCGCCACAATGTAGAGCACTGTGACAAGGAGCTTGGTGCGCGGGTCAAGCTTATGGGCGAGCGTGTCGCCGGGAAAATACTGTCCAAGCGTGATGTCCTTCAGCATTTTTTGCCGCCCCCTCTCTTGAGCGCGACGAGTTCTCTGCTCAGCTCGTCGACGGTGTAAACAGCGGGGGAAATGGCAAGTCCTCTTTCGCGCAGCGCCATGGCGATGCGCGTGACCTGCGGCACGTCGAGTCCCGCGCTCATCAGCTCGTCGCCGCGGGCAAAGACCTCGCGCGGCGTGCCGCTCATGAGCACATGGCTGTCGGACAGGACAACGATGCGGTCGACGTTTTTCGCGATCTCCTCCATGCCGTGGCTCACAAGCACAACAGTCGTGCCGCGCTCGCGGTGAAACGCGCGGATGTTGGCAAGCAGCTCTTCCCTGCCCTGCGGGTCAAGTCCCGCGCTCGGCTCATCGAGCACGAGCACTTCGGGTTCCATCGCAATGACGCCCGCGATGGCCACGCGGCGCTTCTGTCCGCCGGAGAGGGCGAAGGGCGACTTTTCCAGAAGGTCTTCCGAAAGGCCGGCAAAGCGCGCGGATTCGCGCACACGGCGGTCGATCTCTTCTTTGGAAAGACCCATATTCGTCGGGCCGAAGGCAATGTCACGGTAGACCGTTTCTTCAAAGAGCTGATACTCCGGATACTGGAACACAAGACCCACGCGGAATCTCACGTCCCGGATCTTCTTGGGATCTGCCCAGATATCCTTCCCGCCGAGCAGGATGCGGCCAGTGGTGGGCTTCAAAAGGCCGTTTAAGTGCTGGATCAGCGTCGACTTGCCGCTGCCCGTGTGGCCGATGATGCCCAAAAATTCGCCGCGATAAATATCAAGCGACATATCCTGCACCGCACTGCGGCAAAAGGGCGTGCCCGCGCCGTAGGTGTGCGTCAGATTTTCTACACGAATGATCTCTTCCAAGGTTCTGTCCTCTTAGGTAAAATTTTTCATAATGGCGTCCGCGCACTCCTTCACGGTGATCGCGTCCGTCGGCACGTCCATGCCAGCCTCGCGCAGGGAAAAGAGCAGCGACAACACGCTCATCAGCATACAGTGCTTCATCCTATATACCCCTCTCTTGACGATAAACCAAAAGGAGTATAAAATACCATTCATACTCCCTCGTTCCCGGCGCCGGACAAGCGGCGCTCACGGGAAACTCTATGAGGACAGGGGCTTTCCTATGCAGAAAAACGCATGGACATATACGATGGCGGGGACCGTGTTCGCCGCGGTCGCCGTTATGCTGCACTGGCTTCAGGTGCAGAAGATCTTCGATCCCGAAACCGGCCTTCCGACGCTCCACGCGTCGATCACGACGCTGCTCGTCGTAGTTCTCGTTCTCGTCGCCGCGGCGCTCTGGTGGCTGTCGGGCCGCATGAAGACCGACTGCGCCCCCGAAGAACCGGAGGACGCGCTCGCCCTGCCGCACCGCGAGACCGGCTGGATCCTCATCGCCGCGGCGGCGCTCGCCGCGCTCGGCTCGGCGTACCTCTTCTTCAAGGAGGACAGCACGCTTATGAAGGCCGCGGCGCTGCTAGGCATCCTGTCCGCGCCCGTGCTCGCCATGATGCCGCAGATCCCCCGCTGGGGCGGCTTCGGCGCGGCGCTCAGCGTGCTGCCGGTGCTGTTTTTCTGTCTGTGGCTCGTGGTGTTCTATAAGGAAAACGCCGCGAACCCGATCCTCTGGTCGTACGGTATGGAGATCCTTGCCATTGCGATGTGCCTTCTCGCGGTGTTCCGGCTGAGCGCGTATCTTTTCTACCGCGCCAAGCCGCGCCGGGCGATCTTCGCGTGCATGCTCGCGCTCATAACGAGCCTCGCCACGCTCACCGACAGCGTCTCTCTCGGCGCGCGCGCCGTGCTCGGCGGCTGGGGTATCGGCACCGCGGTCATGTGCTGGATCATCATCAACAACTTCGTTCCTCCCGCGCCGGAGGAAGATACATATTGAGCCTGTCAAACGAGACCCGCTACGCTGGGCTCTCGTTTGAAAAAGCTGCGGCTCGCCGTGCCGATCCGGAAAAGCCGTCTCTCTTCGGAGCGACGGCTTTTGCGTTAAGAAAAATTGACATCGATTTGCTCTCATGGTATAATTTCCAAGAATACAATGCGGGAAGTGATAGCATGACGGACAACGAAAAAGATACGGGTCTGCCCGAAGAAAGACCGCAGCCCGCTTCTGCGCAGAACGATACCGCGCCGGAAACGGCGGCGGACGCGGATATCCCGGCGGCGGAAGAAACCGCCGCGCCGGAGGAAACGCCGAATACGGAAGAAGCGCCGAAAGCGGAAAAACCGTCGGAACCGGCGGAAGTCGGGAAAGAGGAAACCGCACCGGAAGCGGAAACGCCAAAGGAGGAAACTCCGAAGGAGGAAGCGCCGGAAACGGCGGAGCCTGCCGGGGAAGACAAGCCAGCCACGGAAACGCCGAAGACTGCGCCTGCGGCGGAGAAGAAGGCAGAGAGCGCCAAGGCGGACGGCCTCGGCGGTGTCGGCCTTGCCATCTCGCTCTGCGACGCGGTGCTCTACAGCGTCGGCCGGGACCATTTCCACGGTGGCATCCGCCCGGACAACATCTCCGTCCGCGGAGATAAGGCGTATCTCGGCGGAACGCTCCAGCACACGGTCGGCGAGTTTACGCCGCAGGAGCTCGAGTATATGGCGCCGGAGCTGTTCTGGGACGGCATCCGCACCCCGACGGCGGATGTGTATTCCATCGGACTGATCCTCTATTCTCTTTATAACTACGGCCGTCTCCCGTTCTGGCCGGTATCCGGCGCGATCACGCCGAACGCCCGGGCCAGCGCGCTGCAGAAGCGCATGAGCAACGAGGAGATCCAGCCGCCTGCGAGTGCGGATGCCGAGCTGGCCGGCATCATTCTGCGTGCTCTGGCGTTTCGCATCGAGGAGCGCTGGCACGATGTGCAGGAGCTGAAGGACGCTCTCGGCGGATGCGACGCTGCCGGATCGGCGGTGGACATCTCCCTTGCCATGTCGGGCCTTCTGATGCGCCCGGCGGACGCTCCGGCGATCGACCGGCGCGACGGGCAGGGAAGAGGCCGTACATATTACGACGACGGAGAGATCCCCGCCGGGCGCCGTCCGCAGCGGCGGAAGAGCTTCCGCTGGCTCTGGGCGCTGCTCGCCGCGATCGTTGTT